>Ga0247810_10000681_pt1 | contig 30472 bp, 34 predicted proteins | sample UWRJL119311C1_FD_179918 | JGI IMG/M metagenome (GOLD analysis project Ga0247810, IMG submission 179918) | Plant litter microbial communities from Arlington Agricultural Research Station in Wisconsin, United States - UWRJ-L119-311C-1 | ecosystem: Environmental > Terrestrial > Plant litter >... | reverse complement strand
CCATCCCACCAGCGTCACGCTTCAAAGATACCGCAAAGAAAGACGGGCTGGCAGCGTCAGAAACCAAGGAAGCGGCTTCAGATTGTCCTTCCTCCTCTTGGACCACCGTGATATCATTGCGAGCTACTCACCCAGCAAGCTCACCTCGCCCAGGAATTTGTGCTCCCCTTGGCAATGACCTGAATTGGGTTCCCCGGACGTCAAAAGTGCTGTCAAAACAATCCCTCTTGGCCTATTTTTGTATCACTTGAACCCTTTCCCTTCGAAGTTTGCCTTCCTCGAATCCTGCTCCTAGGTGTTAGTGTTGGTATTTATTTTTATTTCTATTTTCTAGCCGATATGCATAGCGAGAAAAAGGCCAAGTGCTCGAGCAGGAGGCTGAGCTCTTTGTGTTCCGCCCGATCCTCCAATGCTACTTTGTCATTCCTAGAGGATTTTGACATGTTAGCCACAACCTGTTCTTTTTTTCTTCTCGTAAAAAGAACACGATTCGTTGCGTGGTATGTATGTGCTATGGCGGGAATAGAAAGATTAACGTGTGTCTTTTCCGCTCTGTTCTCGCGAGGGGATCACGACCGCCTATGGTTTTTGGTAATATCGATCGATCGAGTGGTGATAGTGAGCTTAAGATTGGTGTGAATGTAGAATTATACCTCTTACAAAAACTGTACGGGTCTGCTCGTGGTTACAGCATTTAACTGGGACTGTCTGTCCAGCAGCTTCAAGACTTTTCAAATGAGGTGTTTAAGAAAAAATCTCTTTGAGGCTGGATAGACAAGTCCCTTGATGAATCTAGCTGGCAAGATGACTTCTATTACACACATATCAACCCTTGTATTTAAGACTGATGAGGCATTTTGCTTGAACGCTGCAGTGAAAACGGCATGCTCCCAGCGGCAGCGTTCAGCAATGTAGAAGTAATAAAGTCTCGTCACTAGCTCACAGAGGTGATCAATACCATATTCGTGAATGGCTTTAGACCACGTGAATATGTAAAACAACCGATTCTCCTAGTCACTTTCGTGAGTGTGCTTCCTCGCTTGTTGTAAAGGGGTTTCGCTTAGTTCGTCGACTAAAAGGGTGAAGGTCTTGATCTTTGAAGTACTTTGCCCAAGTAATTATCCAGCATCTATGCTATCATGCATTCACATCAATTTGAACATCATTTGGTTAGACATGTCTGAGGTAATTAAATCTTGGCAAATATGGTATCCCGCAGGTCGAGGGTACAACAGATGCATATATATATATATATAGATCTTGTCGTTGACTTACCTTATCGGAGACTTACATCTCACGATACCCAATGACCACGCTATACGTTACATATATTTGTATTTACCAAGCCTTTCAAGAGTTGCTGCGTTTAATTTGAATTGCCGGTGTTCGAATTGCTTGACGGGTTTGATCGGCCAATTACTGTCTCGAGTCGCATTGGCAGCAGGGTGCTTGGGCGAGCGAAAGGCCGTCCGTGGTGAGAATCAAGACATTCAATCTCGCTAAATTGCTTGATTGCCCGCGGCTTTGTTTCTAATACGCGTCTGGCTCGGTCTCTTCTCTCAAGGGTAAGCTTTTTGCAAATATGAGATGGGATTGTTTTTATTTAACCTTTGCGGGTTGGGTTTTGCTTATTGTCCAGCCTAACCACCATCTCGACGACAACGAATGCAGAGACTTGACAACAACTTTTGAATACAGCAAAGAGATATAGAGGAAAACAAGGTATCCAATAGCTAGAAATTAGTCGCGAAACTCCTCTGAATTATTTTTGGCCTAACTTGTTTAGCAGACTTGCCGTCTCATTGCATTCCAAGTGCTTGGCCATGTTGGCACTGCTTCATGTTTCTCACCCTTTTTCCTGGATTTGAGATACTCAAGGCCTTGGAGCTTGGTAAGACTCTCGCGAACCATCGGATGATGGATGAACCGGTCTGGGGTTAGCATGTTCTCGCATTCGTAGACATACATATCCAGAGGGACCTCTCTTCGGTGATTTCTGTCCTGCAAACACTTTCACTTCACGTTCATTCCGTCCATTCTTTTATTTTAATTTCACCAATAGAACCGGCTTCTATCAAATTCTGTAATACTTATTTAATAATAAACGACCACCAATCAACTCTCGGTCTCCACAGGTCTGGACGCTCTTTCAAAAATAAAAAAAATGATTTTCGGTACCCTCATCTCGGCCTCGCTCTTCGTAGCACACATTGCAGCAGCACCAACCACGATCACTATATTAGTTGATGACGGCACCACGGCGGGTGCAGCAGCAGCAGGAGGATCTCCTTTCCAATTCACGAGCTCATTCAACGTCGTTGCCATCCCAACTGAAGTACGAAATGGTACCGTCGAGGTGACCGGCGCAGCCGATGCTACTGGGTATTTCAACTACGGTTTAAATTCTGCATCAGACACCATTTGTTACGTAAGCTTCCTCTTTGTATACCTCTCAAGAAATCAGTAGTTAACACCAGACAGAACATCACGCTCGTCAATGTAGTCGGCGACTATCTCTCGCCAGCCTTGACCGCAACCCATATCCACCAAGCTGCCCAAGGGCAGTCCGGACCACCTCGAATCGCATTTCCAAACCCAGTTGGCGATGACGTGACGAGGAACAGTATGGGATGCATCAAAGGGCCGTTTTTGACGGGGGTTCTCGCAGCCGATGGCACTGATACCGGTACGGGATTCACGGTCAAGCAGATCGAGGATGAACCAGCGGCTTTCTTCACTGATAGCCATACCGCCCTTTTCCCTGTGGGAGTTGTGAGGGGACAGCTTGCTTAGATGGGGAGATCAGGAAGGTGATGGGAGTCGGCGAGACGTAATGTTGTGCATCTGGAGAAGTAGGGGGAATGATGAACAATTCTGCTGTCAGATATCTGAGACTATGTCTAGATTCTGTTTCTTGTGACGAAACGATAGAATTACCGACTAAAATAGACTATTTTTGAAATGAATATCCAGTGATTGATGAACACTTATAGCCTACTACCTTGTGTTTACTGATTTGGTACTTGAAAGACTAGCCTTCAGTTCGGTCTTAATGAAGAGAGCCAGCCCGTGTCTTATCCCGGATTAAGCCATTAGCTTCTCAATCATATATGTTGACTAGCATTGATTCGAAGACTACATTCGTCCCTCTCATCATACCTGAGCTCAATTTAGTGACCTATTTCCATCAATCTGTTATCATCCACCTAACATAGTAGATGTGCTAAAAGCCCGACCACAGAGTGATAGAAGCCATTGAATCGTGCAACTACAGTATAAGGCTCGGAAGATTCACTTAAAAGCGTAACTTGTCAATACCTCTCATTCTAAATAAAAAATTATAGCACTATTTGAGTGATCACTGCTAGAATGAACGCAATGCGTACTTCTGCGTACGTGACACTGATCAGGCAATGCCTTGACGAATGTATGATTCTGGACTTTTAGGCGGCACTCTAATCAATCAGATTTAAAAGGATGCCTAGAACAACATACGTATGTTATCGTTGTTTCCATGCTAATCCTGTGACTTCTCCATCCTTCGGCTACATTCTTCATAGGAAAGAGCCCATGCGATTCCTCATAGGTCTCGGAAGCAATAAATGGAAAACCTTTCAGGTCATAGTCTCATACTGATCACGTCCTGAATGAGGTGTATCTATCCAGAATACGTGTCCTGGCAGTCAGAAGCTTTGAGCCAGGAAAATGTCACCCGATCAGAATGTCGGTTGAGCCGGGCCATTCCAGATGAAGGCTGAGACATAGCATGCGACCCAGCTAATTCCAATCTCTGCTGGAAATAACCCGTCAACAAGGGTATAGAGATTGCGCTCGCGCTCTCTCTCTCTCTCTGCCGACATCGGGTGAATGTACTTGAGCTAAACTTTTAAAGCATAAACTCAATAAGGTTGAAGCTAGAAGCGGGGTGGAAAGTTCCCCTCCATTGATACTATACTGAGGAGTAGAAATTCAACAGACGAAGAATGACAAAAGAAAAACATCTCACCATGTTTGTGTAAAAAGACATCCAGTCAAGTAACGTAGAGTGATTTTGAAACAGCCACCGACGCAAAAATGTTACCCATCAGAAAAAGAAAGATAGACAGAGACCCCTCATATCCCACGCTCGACAGCGAACCATCAATATTTTACATCATCCAATCACACCACTGATAACAACACCTTCCCCAAGGACCCGTAAATAAATTCAGATATTCAAACAACAGGAATAGAAGAAAACAAAGCAAAGAGGATATAGCTTCGCTACAAGTCGCATACAAGCTCGCTAGGTCTATCACAACTGCGAACTAGCACAACACGCGAATCACTAGGAAAGCAAAGATACCATGGCAGATGAGGCCTACCGCAAAGTAGGCCGTGGGGGAGCAGGAAACTTTTACAGCAAGACCGATGTTGAATCCATCGCGCATACACAAACTGCAAGCTGCCCTTGAATCTGTACTTTTGAATGCCGCCTTTCTAACAATTACATACAGATCGATCTTGAAGCCCAGGCCGTCCAACTTACCAGCACCACCGGCCAGTCTTCCGCTCCAGAATATCTGCACACCGGACGAGGCGGTGCAGGAAACTGGGCGCAGCCTAGTGCCGAAGCAGCGGCAGAAGCTTCATCTGCCCCTAAGATACTTGTGGCGACGCCGGTAGCAAAACAGGTGTATAGGGGCGGCAGAGGTGGAGCGGGGAATTTTCACGATGTAGAAGCTGAGGAGAAGGTACAGAAGGAGGAAGAGGAGAGGGTAGCGAGGGTCACCGAAGAGAGAATTGTGAAGGATGTCGAGAGGGGGTTGGCGCGGCCGGAGAAGACGTATCAAGGGAAGGGAGGGAGCTGGGAGATGAATTAAACCAGAGAAGGGCTCTGGGAGACATGGTGTCTGAAGGCGTTGGCTGTAAGTGACTTTGGGACATTGGCAAGTGAAAAGGTAATAGTAATGTAAGTTCTGAGATCCCATAAACATATGTATGTAAGACCAGAACAACGAAACACCATGAGGTTAAATAGGTGCGTTAGAACCGATCTAGTATTAGTCGATAGACTGGGTACTCAATCTTAGCTGTGTCATTATCCGGAGAGCGACTCAAGTGCTGGTGATGTACAAGAAATACTAAATAGAAAGCTGGCACTTACTTACTGTGGCACAAATTTGGCCGCTTCAAAACTGAGTATGTCTTACAGTTAGCCCGATGGTAGCACTGCACTGCTTGGACATCGGCTTGGATATATTCTCTCAATCTCGATACAAATTGACTTAAATTTGTATATATATTTACTTAGATATGCTGTGAAAGAATTAAGCTAACTCAAGCTTTTCCCTTCCGTCGCTTCTTTCCCTTGGGCACTAGACCTGCCCGGATATTGCCAAAAGAATGCTTGTCTACTGATGGAGCAGCCTTTTTCTTCTGAGGCTCGGGCTTTGCTTCAAGCTTTTCCTCTACACCGACATCCTCCTCTCCAAACCCGTCCCACTCATTGACTTCTTCTGGCACTTCCTCCTCCTCTTCGGCCATTGCTGTATCTACAGAATCTCCAGTATCTTCAGAATCCGCTAAGACTGGATGTCCCAGCACATCTCGCACCATATGTCCTTGTTCATCACGCAAGAATTTCGATTCATCCACAATGCCATCAACCGGTGCCCCATCACGAACAAATCCCGCGAGGAAGAATCCCATCGTCCCATTCTCGTCTCCTTTGTTTGCTCGTATGCATGCCTCCGCTAATTTCGCATCGCCGTCACATGCATCCTTTGACCCTCGGACTTTCCACTGCTTCATCCCCGTAACCTGCTCATCACGCCTAAGAAGTCTCCAACCTCGCTCTTTTGCAATAGGTGACTGTAGAGCTTTCTGTACCACCATCTCATTCTCCTCCGCATGAATTGAGCATGTAGAGTAGGTAATCTTGCTAGCAGCTGGGAATTTAAATGCATGAAGCAGCAACTCTAGCTGGAATGTGGAAAGAGCTTCAAGGCGAACCTTGAGCTCGTCATCTGTGTTAACTGCCGTAACAACTCCATCATCATCTACCATCACATCAAGCGACAAATCTTGTTTATCCTCACGTTTGCGTTTCCTAGTGTCCTTGGTGACCTCGGCGGGTTTACTAAATCCTTTCTTGCCATTGGCAGTTGCGATAACTTGCTTCACTGCTGGGAGATGTAGCTCTGGCATATCATCTCGTCCAACAATCCCACTTCCAGAACAACTTGGATCTAGCAACAATGCACCAACTTTCTTGTACGGTGCAGAAGTTGGATCTGTTTTTAAGAAATCTTGACCTGGGTGTAGTTTTGTCAAACCGTCGGACCCAGCAACATTCACCATCCTTTCTAGAGTCTCGGCACGGCCTTTGTTCTTCTCAAAAGCGTGAATGGTCTGCTTGCACTCCTCTGGCTCTGCGCTGTGAGAGAGGAGGATCGAGGCAATATGCGTAGTTTTGTTTCCTGGTGCCGAGCACGAATCGATGATATCTCCATCCTGGGAAAGTGGATCTAACAGATACGCCGGAAAGCACGAAGCTTTGTCCTGGAAGATGATTTGGCCATTGGTGTAAGCTTCGCTCTTTACCAACGTTGCGGTTGGGCTGACCGCAACTAGGTTTGGAACATTTTGGTCGATATACAACAACTTCGAACCTCTCTGTCTAACAGCTTTGACGCTCGTAGCCCTTTCATATCCCTTAAATGTCGTGTCAAGCTGCTCTTCCAGCGTAGTTTTCACTGTGTTGATTCTGACCCAGCGTGGATACGGAGCCTCAGACCCATCAGCTGAGTTCTCCACCCCGGTCTCGACATGAGCCTTTAAGGCTTCGATGGTGCTCAACTTCCGACGGATGCGAGCTTTGGTCAATTCTGCTTGGAGACGACCTCTGTGGCGCTCAACAGCGGTTCTCAAGCCATGAACAGCTGGGAGAGCAACACCACGCTTAGCTAGTAACAAGTCATGGACAAGGAGAATAGACAGAATAGGTGACAACTGGATAAAATGTTAATGTGATAATTCTTTTGGAAAAAGGAAAAAGTGGAGCAACCTTTCGTTCGAGTCGTAGTATATCTGCATTTTCGACCACCTCCTTCAGAATCGGACTCCATTTGCACGTTTCAATAGCCAACGCATAAATCTGAGAAGGCTGTGACTTTAGGTCCTTTCTACTGAATATTCTGGATTTCAAGCTACCACCGACATTACTCGGGGCAGTGAGAATTTCGGCGGCCTCGTAGTAAAGAGACATGCCTTCAAATCCTAGTAGTACTGTCGTGCGACCTTAGATCAAAGGGACTTCCCAATGATTCAGGAAAGTAATGTAATCGAGGCTTTATTGCATTAAGGTTATCGAATACTCTTTTGGAAGTCTTATAGATCAACTTAAGGACATCTGAGAATACTGAAGAAGAAAAGATACGCTTGGCTTTTTTGAGAAGGGATTTTAAAGGTCACATGATCGATTTCCAATTTATCAGGTCTCACAAATCGAGGGGTTATTATTATTTTCACATGGTAGATATTTGGAAGTTTGTATAGAATAAGTTCTTTTCATTGTTTGTCATCAAATAAGTAATGCAGAGAACTGCTTTTTCATAATGAAAGCCAAGCAGTAAAGCTGGCAAAGGGGTCGAGAAGCGAGAGCCCAAAAATGTCGAGGGTCATGAAAACAGGGCCATAAAATATCAAGATCCTCAAGAAAGTAGTTCCAAAACCACAATAAGCTTAACAATACTCCACTCATGAGCGACTCTCTCATGGCAATGGGATCAGTCCTTCCCGCGTACAAATTTACTTGTCTTGTCGTGCTTCTTCTTGAGACAGCTTTGAGCTTATCGCTCAATCATCAGCGCGAAGAACAGGGTAGAGGCTATCGGACTTCTCAGCCTTGACATCAGCTGCTCGGTGCTCGGTGCCTGACATAGAAGAATCCTCGTCTTCAATATATTCTCTGCGTTCGAGGCGGTCGCTGATAAGCTTGCGAAGAGCCTCGATGACACGAATGTTCTCGATCCAAGCTTCTTCCTCGCGGTCACGACTTTCCCGAGCAGCTTTCTCTTCACCACTCTCGGAGTGCTCGCCAGGCGAGCTGACAGCAGAGAGAGCAGGGTCAATGTTACTGCTAAGTAAGGTAGTGCGGAGGATAGTCTCTGGTCGAGGAGTGCTCTCTTTGGAAGCAGAGCGAGAATCATCAGACAACTCCATGCTATCGGCACTGCGAGGATTGGATCGTTGTAGCATACCACCAGAGTAACGACGACGAGGATCGCTATCAAAGTTGGTGCCAAGAGTTGATGCTGGAGCAGTAGTTGAGTGTGAAGAATAGCCCATGTTGACGGCTGGCAAGCTTGGGTAAGGAGCTGAGGCGGTAGAGCTATGTCTTGAGGTTGGAGACATGCCATGGGACGATGTAGGAGAGTGGCCAGAAGTGTAAGATACAGAGCTGGATGGTGGTGTCAATGCTGGTGTACCAGCATTTGATTGATTCGAGTTGGTAGCCGCCATTGGAGCAACGTGTGCCGAAACGTGAGAGTTAAGGCTGTGTGGAGCTTGAGGAGGAGAGTGGCTTTGGCGGAAACCAAGGTGTGTGTAATGGGCACCAGGCTGCTGAACGCCAGCTGCGGCAGCGGCATTGGAACTCTCATAGACAGTTGATTGCATCTGCTCCAAGAATTGATCAATGTTCATCAAATCGTTCTTGGTTCTCAAGTTTGGCATCGGTGGGAGCGCGTATTGATGAGTTGGGACTGGCCCACCAAGATGGTGACCTCCGTGTCCATCAACTGCAACCATGGCATGCCCAGCAGGCATGTACTCAGCCATACCACCACCACCAATTGGAATTCCTTGCAAAGCCATGAGCCTCTGACCGACTTGATGGTATGAAGTAGGATCGATTTGGCGGCGCTTGGCATCACCGAAGAAGTCGTTCAACGCATCAAAACCGCGTCGGCGATTGTCATATGCAGCGTGTTGACCAACGTCACCTCCGTGGCTCACTGGGTAGTAAACTGGAGCGTAGCCGGGTTGCTGCTGTGGGGCGTAATAGCCGTTGTGGCCATTGTGTTGCTGAACGTGACCATATTGAGGGGGTGGGCCGGGGTGCATGTGTTGAGAGTTATCATAATAACCAGGTCCAGGGGCTAGTTTGCTGTTAGTATATAGTATATGAGAAGCAGTTGGTTACACTTACGTTTACCACCACCTCCTCTGTAACCAGAATTGGGTCCTCCCTGTTGTTCTGGAGATCTAAGAAGAACGGAGTCGTCGGCGTGAGTCTATTGTTTGGTCAGAATGCGCGCATTTACATGAAGTTTGTAGTACATACCTTGACATGCTTCTTCAAATCCTGGGGCCGCTTGAAAGCTTTGCCACAGAAGTCGCATTTGTGAGGCTTGAGGGGAACGTGAACGCGGATATGGGACGTGATATGATCGCGTTTAACCGTTGTTGTTCGGCAAGAGTTCCAACCACAGGTGAGGTTAAGATTATTTGTGCTCTTGCGACCGACATGTTTCTCACAGATGTGCTCGAAAAGGGCCTCAGCCGACGAGCATTTTTCAGAACATTTCTCCCATTGACAGCTGAGACTATCGTCGACAGCAGGACGAGGGGCCTCTGCCTGAATCTGGGGCTGCTGTTGCTGCTGCTGCTGCTGAGCTGGCGCCTCTTGTTGTTGCTGCGGAGGTTGAGGTTGGTTCTGGATAGAACCTTGGTTTTGGTTGACTTGTTCAGACATTTTGGATGTCTTGGAGGGTTGGCAAGAGTGCTTGGCTTGGCACTTTGAACGGATTCGAAGTCTTAGCGCAACTAAAGTTAAGCTGGCTGTACGCGTTGATCAAGCAACAAGTCTTATGACTTAATTGCGGCAAGTTGAAGATGAATCGGTGGGTAAGGTATTGAGTGATTCACGAATAAATAAACAAAAAACTCAGGAGGAGCGTCGAAATCCTCGACTATTCGGGGGGATGTGCATTACTTTAAGGGCACGGGGCGGGGGATCTTGGCGCTTGTGCCACTAGGGAAGCTTTCGGACTAGTCTATATTCCATCTGAATGAATCCTGATTAGCCTTTTATATTCACCCCGAACAGCAATAATAAGACACCTGTACTACGCTTAGTCTCCCGTTCCTATTGGCTGGATCTTCACCAGCGGCGGTCGGATATCAACGCCATGGACAAATCAATAAGCCGACGACTACGACGACATGACAAGAGAAAAAGTCTTAGCCCGCTATCCGGCCAAGAGAGCGGAATTTGGCTTGGTCATACGTCCACACAGTATGAGATTGCTCCTGTAACAGGCTACTCGGGTCCTCAGTGGTTTCCTCCCCAAATAAAACGAAATTGGGGGTATTCGTTTGACATGTGGATGGACATTCCCCTCATTCAACTGATGTGCACAGCATGGCGATGCTTTGGTGCTTTCCAGTTGCTGGAGCGCGTTGATTATGTATATACAAATATCGTACGCTTTGTACAGTGTACTTGAGTAAGGTAGTACCTTTATTGTTTCGTGGCGCTTTGCCTTTCCAATCATGTCCGTGTCCCCAAACACAGATGCTTCCGACACGTCTCGTCCAAGTCGTATTAGGTGTTCAGTGGCTATGCTAGATTGCCCAGCCCTTGGCTTCCCAAGTTCTTGAGCCCGCTGGCTTTTCCAAGATTCCCACTCCGGATAAGTCTTTCCCCTTGTCCGTGATTCGTGATGAGCTTGGCTAGAATATTGGCATATTGGCATGATTTGGCGCGTCATCAACATCTGACTTCGGACTTGGCTTGCTGGTGCTTCGCCCTTCGCCCGCTCTACCCAAGGATTCCGTTCCTCTCCTGTGTCAAGACCAAGAGCCTGGGCATTTGCAGGTGCAATAAGGAGAAGTTGGGGGGACACACCGTTAGCATATGGCTTAACGGCGAAGCGAGCAGGCAATATCTACCACCATATTGAGCAATGTAGATGTGTATCTAATTGAAAACAAGAAAATATGAGGACAGAGGCTCACCACTACAGCCTGTACGTTCGAGTATTTGCAATTGACCTTAGTAATTGTTCAATACACTTGTAAACAGCGACCCAAGCTACAAGGCGTCAGATGAGACAAGAGCTGTAGCCGACGGCTTGCCTAAGCCTGCCATCCAAACGCTCGAAGGAAGTAAGCCCTTGTTGCTACGTTTGTTCAGACTGCCGAATATCTGTCCCTGGTCTATGAATAATTAAATGCAGCAAGTTATTGGCATTATGTGCGCTTATGTCTCGCACATAGCTCTCGCGGTTAATGAAGTGGCGCATCCCGATTGCGACGCTTGAAGTGAGGACCAACTGGTATTCTCTCATTTATATGCACTTTGAAATAAATACGTTATGACTTCATACCTTTGGTATGCCAACCGTCAATAATTGGGATGCCCAGCCTCAACTGTCTTGTGCTTATATTCCGCCTTCCGCTCCTCCCAATGTCGATGCTTGGCCACTTGGCCATTGGCAATGCTTGTTAATACTTGTCTCACCGTACTCACTGTGGAAAGAGACTCAGTAATACAGACTCGAGAGTATGAAAGGCTAATATGATTTGATTGATTTTCTTTGGGAGTACGACGAGGTTCATTCGGTGGCCTGGATTTGACGTGATGTCGTATATCGTGTGACTAAGCGATACAAATAACAGACATAGTGAGATTATGCTAATGATATTGCACATCAGGATGACTGGCTAGTATTACCCTCCACAAATGACCAACTCTTTTGTCACAAGCCAAACCTCCTTTCATGCACCAAAGAATGGCGAGGGCAAGCCATCAGACTGCCTCGAAAACACAAACGTCGGCAATCAAGACTTCTCTGCTTTAAGTTGTCCCAAGCCGGAAGAAACAACAAGCTATCGAACACTCAGAGTTTGAGATCACTACAGCCAGGGTTAGGTTACCTCTGATGCATTATTAGGCCACTGAAATGAATAAAGCATCCATGAGTTTGCAGTTGTCTATTCAGATTGGCATGTCAGAGCGAAAGGAAAGTTAGCTGTTAGGTGGATCCGTGTATTGGAAAGCATTCTGTATGACGGAACTAAACGTTTCAATAGAACTAACAGTATGATATTCGAGATGAGATGGTCTTGGGGGGGAAAGTAGGACGTTGGAATTGATGTCCAACAAGGTACAAGGAACTTTTTTAGAGTAATTGCGAATTCTTCAATCCCAGTATTGAGAATGATTTTGCAGCCGAACCTTTGGGGCCAAACTGCTTAGAACCAGTACGACTACAATTCAGACGAAAATATAGACATGAATCAGTATCAAGACACGTGACGAGATTTCTATGACCTAGCAGATTCGCTCCCAGGCTAGATTTAAAATGTTGTCGATGATTTCTCATCATATTCCATCTGGCCCCGCTGTAGCTTCTCCATCGTTCCTCAAACGTCATGGAGAAAACTCAAAGTGTATATCTAACCTCCTGCCACCCTTCACCGTGAACAATAATTAAAAATTAATAAAAAAAAAATGTCTCATTCATATAAATCAGAATATCCTGCGGGGGTGGAGATCCATGCCGGTATCAAAACCTTCTTTGAGGAATTCTATAAGCTCTCGGACACACCGGAAGCACATGAACAATATGCGAATTCGTTCACCAAAGACGCGACGGTGGTAATGGGTATCAAGAAAGTTGTCGGCCGGCCAGGTGATTTTTATCTTGGCACATGACACTTGGTACAAGGGCTTATTCAAAATGTTAGATATTCTCGAATTCAGAAAAGGAATGTGGGCTGCTGTAGCTGGAAGATTACACACAGCTGTCAGGATCTATCCATTCGGTTCGGGTTCGAGTGAAGTCATGCTTTATGGAACTGTGGAGTATACATTCAAAGACGGCAAGAAAGTAACTGTGAGTATGTTCATCGTAATTCAATTACAGAAGTTAACACTGCCTAGATAGAATGGGCTGGGAGAGCAAATGTGGTAGAGGAAGATGGTGCTTGGAGGTTAGGATATTACCAAGTCTATCTGGTCAGTTGCTTCAATTGCCTGCTTCCTTTCCTACAACTGATTTTTGAAGGATTCCGCTGCAATGAAAAATGCGCAGTAAAGCTTGCTCTGGATTGGATTCGTGACAAAATATGTACAAGACCATTAATTAGCTGGCCTAACAGAGCGATAATAATGTCTCAAAACCATCGAACAAATGATGAATGTGCAAAGATTCTTTATTTTTGTCAGCGCATATGTGCAGCCGTGACCAAACTCCTATTTTGAAGCCCAAACGCCAGCCTAGCCATATAAAACACATCGTCATGTTCGCGCTTAATCGACGTCCATTTCGTCCTCCACACCACCATCCACCAATAGCTTCTGCTTCCGTTGCTGGATCTTTCCGAACACCTTTGCTTTGACTGCTGGTAGCTCCTCGTCTAAGTCCAGGTTTGCTGCCTCCATAGCTAATCTCTCGCTTGCTCTCATCTTTGGTAACAAGTGCTCGTTCTCGGCTACCAACTTTCGGTCTGCTAATCTGCGTCTCTCCTTGTTGCCAGCCATTCTGTTCTTGTAGAAGACTCTCTCGCGCTTCAATCTGATCTCGCCGACTCTCTTCATTGATTGTAGGACCTTTTCTGTCAACTCGCGGTTGGATCTGACGGGGATGTTGCGGCGTTGGGCGAATTGGAGGGTTGTGTCGACCACCATCTCCTTTCCTGCTTGCTTTCTCTATACAATAATCAATACCAATCTACTATAAGAAATTTCAGAAGAGCTTACGAATGCCTTGGTCCACTTAAGCTTTCTTGGGTTACTGGTTTTCATTAGGATATCGTCGAAGTTATAATCCACAGAAGTACTAACCGCTTCATTTTGAAGCTGAAGAATAATTAGCATATAGTTTAGAAGTGATAAATCCAGGAAGGATATCAATATCAATCTTGAAACTTACTTCTTGTGGCATTTACTGCGGCAGAAACGAAATAGTCCTAGAAAATATTAGACATTGCTCCGACTTCTATCCAGGACTTCTCATACGAGCATCGTTCTATGAATGATTAGCCTAACTCATTGACGGAGTTTTAGTAAACTTACTCGAACGAAAGTTATTCCTTTGCTAGGATAGCACTACCAGATATAGTCAGTATTGTTTCCCGAACCGTGTGTGGCCAACGCCAGAAATCACATCTCAAAAGGACATGGTCTATGAGTTGTCTCTTGAATACTGTCCCATATTCTGACGGACCATAAGAAATTCTCCGAGGTCTTCAGCCTGAGCTGGCTCATTGTATCAAGATTTTTGATATCCCTAGACTGGGCATTCAAGTTCGGCTTGATTCAATGATTGAACCATTTATTGCCGTTACATGACTTCATGAATTTTGTTTCGAATGCCCCTTCAAATGCCACATTTCGACATCAGACTTGATTGTCCCTATTGAAATGACAAAACAGGTGAGCCGGAAAATATGCTAGATATTATGCCACAGCAGTAGACTCTTGTTCCTTTTTCTGCCTTTCTCTGGTCCCCTTGAGTAGTTGATCGAAAGGATCAGGCCTCGACCAAGCATCAAATCCAGAGACTATCGCTGTGACATAACAGGCTAACGCTTCGTAAGGATCGCATAACGCAAGGCAAAGCCAGGGCTGAGGAGCATCGGAAGCCGTAAAACCAGGACTGGCGCAGTGTTGTAGATTGCTGGGGGGTTTTCTTACAGGTTGACTACAGACTAATTGTGGTCAGTGAGTTTTTCTACATAGGCAGATGGGATTCTTACAGTAACACGTCTCGATTCTCATGTTGGCGGTGTTGGCGCAATCTTTCGTGTTTTTGCGAAATCTCTCTCAAATCTCGAAAAAATTATTGAGGGGACATTTGTAGGATAGATACACCAGGGTGAAGATAACAGAGCATTATGTGGGGCAAAATGAGTATTACTTGGTGGGTGAACCTAGCGAGAAAAGCGGTGAAAACTGGTTGCGGCTCGGAGTTGAGGATACAAAATCTTAATAGCTTAATTGCCATCAACTTCATTTTCCTTCCACAGAACAGTCACCTTTCAAGGAGCCAGCCTGAGATTATATTTGCCGATAACAGCCGCATCCCAATACTCAAGTTTTATCTGCAGAGCGAACACGATATCCTCTGACAATGGCTACAGTAGTTGCAGCTGGTGTGGGAATTGCCGTCGCAGCCTTTCTGGTACGCTTGCACGTTCACTGACTTTACAATATGCTAATCTCTTTCAAAGGGTAGAGCTGGATTGGTCGCTTTGAGGAGGGCAAAGGGTGAAAAGGTTGGAATGCTGGGGAAAGCATACTATAAAGGAGGGTTTGAGTCTAAGATGACCAAAAAAGAAGCTTCCCTCATCCTCCAGCTAAGGCATGCCGCAATCATGATCTGATTTAAACCTGATCCTAACTCACAACTAGCGAACGACAACTTACGAAAGAAAGAATCCGAAAAAACCACCGTACCCTCATGATGTTGAATCATCCAGATCGGGGAGGAAGCCCTTATTTAGCAACGAAAGTCAACGAGGCCAAGGAGTTCTTGGAGAAGAACGGATGATGAGTTGTTTACGGGAACTTTGTGTCTAATGTTGTACAAATAACGTGTATATTGAGGGCATCAGCGACGGCGTTTTTATGGTTTTATATGTGGCCAATCAGCATTTATAATGGATCTCTTCTCAGAAATACAACTTCAAACTCATCTACGGGACTACAAGGCACGGAAGACGTTTTCATCGATTACAGCATTATATTTCAGCTTGGTGGTATTGAACCCAAAGTGAATTCGAATTTCTTACATTCAAAATCTAATATCATTCGCAAAACTTAAGTACTCACACTTCACTGTCGATCACACTGCTTATTATAATAGGACTGGGAGCATAGTCCAAGTTCTACAAAAATTTCGAAAAGCATCTTTAGGCCGCTTACTCAGCTTGTCACTGATCTGCTCCGGGTTACCAACTGTAACCATACTTGCTGAATGTAATCGAGATCTTTATATTAGTCCATCGAGATGTGGCCAGTCCATAATTTTCCCCCATTAACAGGATCTGCCAATACCAATGTATATTCATGAGATACCAAAAGCACACCCTCTATTCCGGCATACAAGAAAGAATGGGACATTCTTTGTACCTTAAACCTTCATAGGTAGTGTATGAGCAGTAGCCAAACCCAGAGATAAAGCCATCATCATTCATTTGGCACTTTACTTCGATTTCCCAATGAAGAAATTAAGGATCTCCTGGCTAAAGAAGTACCCCAGCAACACTACCCGCTCATATTATCTGATAATATAGACTTCTTCATCAGCTGCTCCAGATTTGCGTGATTCTGTGAAAAATCAATACGAGGCTCCGGATTGCCAGATTGTATTGATTCATCCAATAAACTATCACTCGGAGCTTGCCAGGAACTCGCTGATATAGATTGCGACTGCAGGATAATATTAGGATTTCTTATCTCAAAAGTAATTCGGAATACTCACTGCTTTCAGTAGTCTCGTTGCCTGCTTTGGAGAATCTATTTTTTGTCGACTGTGCTTCGTAGTTGCTGGAGTAGGGGCACATGGGGTAATGGGAGCTCCTCCATCACTATTCTCTCCTCCAGAACTCCAGCCTTCCTCCTTTTCCCAAGCTGGTAGTGTAGCTTCCTTGATTTTTTCGGCTACTCGCGTTCTCATCTCTTGCTCCTTCATTTCTTCTTGCTTTTGCTTATCTAAAATATGCTTGATGGCGATTCTGATCATGGCTTGAAGAGTGTAGACAGCATCGTTTCCAGCGTTATGTAAGTTCCATCCGGTAATATCGAGCTCTGAAAGAACGGCACCTTAGATGTATTAGTAATTTTTCTAGCTTGTATGGGTGAATATGCGGATTTTTACCTAGATTTCTAGCATTTGCTTCATGCTTCAGCACTCGCCACATGGAAGCCGTGTCTATGATTTCTAGCAAATTTGAGAGGTTGTAAACATTGTAACCAATCTTCTGCAGGTATGCAATATCAGCTCCTGTATCATGACCAACAAGGACGATGTTACGCTTGGGTACATCATTTTCTTCGGGTAGTTCACTCGGATTTGAGAAAGGCGGTTTGAAGCAAGTTGAAATGATGTGTGGTGCATCCTTCAGGTCAATGAATTCACTAGTACTTTAAGAACTTTAGCAAATGCTCAACCCAGAACCATCTATCACTTACCCAAACTCAAATCTGTCTGCACAGCCATGTACAAAATCAGTGTTATGTACATGTTTGTATTCATTAATTCGGAAATGACGAGCACGAATTGCACTCATCCAGTTGATTCCGCATTTTCCTGGTGTTGAATTTTGAAGATCCTTTGTATCGAGAGTAGCAACACCAATCTCAGTAATCTGGCTAGCATTACGCTCGTTAGCTTCAACCTAAATCTAATTAGTATATATAGGTTGCCTTTGTTTCAAGAATGACTTACATCAACACATATGAACACTACCGATCTTTCTTGCTCATATGGCGGGGATATATCTAGGTCGAATTTGGTGGTAGATTCAAGTTTGGCGGCAGCAGCTTGAACAGAAGCATCATAATCCTTCCAAATGAGGCCAGAATTTTCTAAGCTAGTTCTGATTGCCCCCATCTGCTTCTCACGCCCAGCTTCACGAATTCCAAGGTAACGCTGTACTCTCTTTATTGAATGATTCCAGCTCTGTTGCTGAGCAATCCGTGTAGTCTTTTGCTTTTCTTTGGTAGCAGCTTTCTTTCCTTTATGGGCTCTAGCCATCATATCAATCTTGTCTTTGAACGCAGCGATTGATCTCTGGGATGGACCTACTTTGGGTCAGCTGGGTAGTCATTCCATCGGAGCCATCCAAAATTTGTGATAGATTGCAACCATATGATCTCATCAATGACCATAGTAAATCGAGCAAGATTTCCGACTGAATTCTCAAATTTCAGGTATCATTACTAACAATGGGGCCTAACAGTACCGGAAATCTACTCACCTCCAACAGCAGTCACTTCATCATTCAGCTTGAAGTAACTTGGTGGACAAGCATTTATTAAGCCCTCCGCCATAGTTTTACTATTAGCTTGACCCAAGTAGCGTGGCCTTGGAGTGCTATTGTCTTCGAATGTGACCTTGAACTGGGAATTATTTTCGGTAGGAACTACTAAGTTTGTATCTAGCTTTCGGTTGATACTATCCAGGAAGTGCTCTAATTGCTTAGTGGGTACTAGAATTAAAGGAGACTGGTGAGCATCAATGTTATAAGAACGGTACAGATAGAAACTTTGAGTAGTAGTGTCAGAGTTGGCATGTCATGTATGAGTAGGTGATACTGACAAGTCCCAAGATCGCTCATATACTCTGCCGTAGTCAAAAAACTCTTGAGCAACTTTCGATCTGTTCGCTTGCCCGATATTGATGTATGGGTAGGTCTTAACGACTCGCCTGAAAACGTAGAGTCAGTGAGAGCCACTAGGTCTGGTCTGGGTTTGTCACAAATCTTGAGCCAATAAATGCATCACTTCATCGACAATTAGACTACTTACCAAGGACAGAAACTCTCGCCCTCCTCGCACAATTGTCCTTGTCTGAGTAAGCAATCCTCAGAACTTATAGCAGCTACTTTTATATATTAGTATAAGCTCAGCCTGTACAATACCTATCTGGGCAAAGATACCCTCTATAGGTTCGATTAGCGGAACTGTATTCGCTCTAGCCCGACCTCCGCTAGTAATGATCTCATCGTCATCTGAGTCTCTGGAAGGTTCAGTCAGTATTTGTGAGCCCGAGACCCGTAAGATAATGCACGAGGTTTGAACCGTGAGAACAAAGGTACTTACGATCCTTCGTATATGTTCTTAGCTTTTGTCCATTGAAAAGACCGGACGTCAACGGTGCTAGCGTCCTTCGGAGCACTGTTCGTGTCCCCAGGTGATCCCGTTGGCTCAGTTGCGGTATTCATCATCTGAGCATATGGTGGGAGATGGAAGATTCCAGTGCGATGTGATAAAGAGTGTGTTGATCTGTAAAAAGGAGACGTGTGGCCAATGCCTTGTTATATATACGATCATTTGACGGATTCTAAATTCACTTCTCAACTATAACAGTGAATTTCGTATTGGTTTAGTTGGTGAACAAATACGGAAGGCACGTTGAGTCGTAGCACGTGCGTAATGAATTCCCCAAAAATGGTGGAACTTTTGGCTAGAGATTTCTTCTAGTAGATTTTTCGATGACCTTGTAAAGGATATTGTGTAAAAGGAATCATTTTGCGTGTTGGTTGAGCTTAGGTGAAATGTAGGTAGGTAGGTAGCAAAACTCAGCTAAGCGAGCAACTCTCTAATTTTCAGATGGTAGCAGAGATAATCGACGCCATTGGTTTTGAAACATTACGAACGTGACACGGTTAAGGTTTGATCAATATATCGTCGTAGTGTTGCTGGTTGATCAGGTTTTATTACCTGTTTGAACAAAGTACAGATACTACCAGTAATATATGAGCAGAACCACCCTAAAAGGTTCAATTTGCAGTGCACTATTTGTATCAAATTACACGCGAGAGACATGATTTGTTTCCAGAAATCTAGCTCAGATTTAAAGCTTCATTCTTTCCAGTTTCTTCAAGTGAAGCTGAATTATCAAACATGTAGCTTATATGTGTTAACACAGCTTAGCAACGTATTAGAAAATTGTGGTATCTCAAAGTTAAGCTAAACTAATAGAGCATTTCCCTAGGTTACAAAGCTAGGCATACTTGAGGGTAAGATTTGCAATGTGATTGACTAATATTCTACAAATAACTAACCCATCAATTGCCTGATATCTTCGGGAGGCCACCTAACTTGTGCAAAGCTTAAGCATCTTTTAATGCTCTGCAGAAACTTTCTTGTAATCTCATCTCCCATAACATGTCCCTTTTCACTCTCACCGATCTTCTCTCGGGCACTACGCTCATGAATTCCAACCATGGTAACTCCAATGGGCCAAGCTGCTTTTCCTATACTCAAACGTAGATAGCCATCATTGGCATCAACATAACGTCTTTCTTGAGCCGCTTTGACAATCTCTACGATAGGCTTCAACACATCTATGTCGACATCTGCATTTTCAAATTTCCGAAATAGCTGGCCTTTGTTAGTCCTAGATATATAAAGCAAATGAGAATAAATAATGACTTACTGGTGTCATATTTTCTTTGCTCTGTACCATAGCATTGAACGCAGCTTTACTTGCAAAAGTATCCCTCTTTTCTTCCTGGGCAAGCGCTCTCTCCCACTCTGCCAGAACCATTGTAAAATATGAAGCTAGCTGTCTAAACAGATATTTCTTCCCTTCATCATCCTCCGGAACCGCCTCAACCTTCATATCTTTCTCATCTACCAATTCCAGAGACGTTGGAATTGGACCTGTCGTCATCACAATGCTGACTTTCTTATATCGTTTCAATCTTTGCTTATGACTCTCCCCAAACAACTTGGCCGGATGTCCCGCTTCTCTTAGACGCGCAATAAGCTCTTCATCCTCAATGTCATCCTTCTCCACCTCCTCGCTCACTTCCTTGATTAACTCTGGCAAACCCAATCTCTTCCGACGTGCTCTATCTTCCTCAGCCTCCTGCTCCTCTCTGCGTTGTCTCGATTCCTCGGCCAGCCTTCTCCGCTTTTCCTCTCGTGCCTTATTTACTTCTGCTTCTTCATCTTCTCGTTTACGTTTGTTTGCCAGCTTCGCTTCCTTTTCCGCTTCCAGAGCTCGTTGTTCGGCGAGATATTGCGCCCGTCGTTCTGCTTCTATTTCGGACCGCTTCATGTATTTTTTGGCAGGCTGGTTGGATGCTGTGGTAGGTTTGGCCTTGGAGATGGCATTCGACATTAAGGACTCGAAATCCATGATTGTAATGATCGTTTATATTGGTAGGGTGGTGTTGAGATAAGGTCCTATGCTTAATTGCGACCGAAATTTACCTCCGGATTGGTCGCATACGAAATTCGTTATGTTTTCGAAAGTTGTAATAGGCTAGGCTTGGTCCTTGCTTTCGGTAAGCCTGTTGAGATAGGTGTTTGAGTGTGTTGAGGTGCTGGTTGTTTGCAGATCAAAAAGTTGTTGTTAGGTAAATCGCCAGGCTGAAAACAATCGTTTCGAGTCAACACCTTTTTTTGCGCCGGAGCATCAACAGCTACCACAACAACCAGCATCACCTTCATAAAACGCTCCTATCCACTACAGTCGAACCCTAGAAATATGGCTTCCGCTCCGGGGAAAATCGATCGTACAACACAGACTCCGTTTCTGCTAAAGCTCTTTTACAGAACCGGGGCTTATCACAGGTAAAGTTCTTCAGCCTCGTCAAGTCCAGCCGTCTAATATACATATAGAGTGGATGAATTCTCCCCAAATGGCGACCTACCCCCCTTTATCCAAGTCTACACCTGGCCAACATGCTCCTTGAGAGAACTATCTCATCTTCTTACAACCGCATTACCTACTTTGCTCCCAGATCCGGCGATTGGTACACGCCTCGCCTTCCGCCTCATTTATGCCGATACTCGTAGTTCGGGCGCAGGCTCAGGTCCGGGACGGTATATGACGAAGGAATTGGGTAGTATTGTAATTGGAGATGGTGGCCCAGGTATTCTACCAGATGAGGAGGAAGCTGTTATTGTAGCGGGCGGACAAATGGCAGGATCTTTAGGTGGAGAGCCAGAGAAGACGTTACAAGATGTCAAATTTGTGGTTGGTGACTACGTCTCTTGTGCTATACTACCTGTGCAAGCCAACGGGAGTGTTGCGCCGCATCCAACTGGGCCTGCGAGAGGAGGAGGCTATGGATCTGGTAGAGGAGATTATGGCTTTGCAGGTAGAGGAGGATCCATGGGACCTAGAGAAAACGGAGGGGGATACAGAGGTAGAGGAGGCCCTAGAGGTGGCTTCGGCCAGGGAATGGGGGCCGGGGTGCCCAATGGAGAATGGAGAAGAGGTGAAAGAGTCCCAGAAGGACCATCTGCCGGGAGGGGTCGTGGTTATGGTGGCGGCGGTGGATTTGGAGGTGGGCGAGGAGGTAGATGGTAAGAAGAAAAGTTTGTAACACCATGTTTTAAGTAATTGGTCCTGGCGTTTAGTCTATCTCTCGGCGTGTTTCTTTACGCTGGTCTTTTAAAAGGTACCTTCAGCTAACATAGTCCTGTCAATGGAAACTAATTAAGATCTACCAAAGACCAATTTAAGCTTTCTCAAATTGGCCTGTAGCAAGCGGTTATTTCAGACTTTGCGAGCATTCTGAGCATGCGGATACAATGTCGTAATCTATGCCAATCGAGCAAAAAGAGCCAGTCACCCTCACTAAACTGTGACGTTAGAGACTTTTTCCCATATCTCATGGTTGAACAATAATGCTCCAAAATCAACAAAAACACCCCCTCCAAATGTCGAACGATCACGTATCCAGATAAGATATAAGCTGCAAGAGCTTGAATTGGCAATCGTCTCATTCTGAAGTCTTCCTATGTACAATATTCCCTTCCCAGATCCTTTACACCAGCACCTCGCCCCTAAAATTCTTTGATAGGATCACCTCTGCGCTTTCCTCTCATGTTCCATTTACCCTGCAAAAGTCAGTATCTTCTCTTCGGCTGGAGAAATCGAGTACACATACATCCGTAGTATAAGCCAAATACCCAATCAGAGCCGGAAACGCAACAACGTATGCGAATGTAATGCGAGCAGTCCGACCAGTCCATCTGAAGTACTTGTGACGATTGGTCCACATATCTATGTTGTATTAGTGCTGTATCTGGGCGTGATGGTGTGATGGGGTATGAAGAGCATACTGTTGTATTTGACCAACGCGGGGTCCATCGCGAGAGCTGGACTTCAATTAGCATATTTATAGTATCTCATGACAGGAGCTGGGTATACCATGATTGTGGTGGCCCGCCATTGTGAGGTTTATTGGCGATTACCGTGGTTTGCTTTGGAGGGCTGTCGTCGTCAATTGAAGTTGAGCTTCTGGAGGCGGCCGGAAAAACTTAAATCCGACATGTTATGCATTTGAGGTGGGAATGCAATGATAGGGCAGGTCAAGATCTTACAACACATCGCCAAGGGTCTATTGCTTGGACTACATGAATTGACTTACATTCCTTTCTCATTTTCTAAAGCACTAAATTTTCAAAACGGGCTGTAACTGTTTTTCCCTTTGTCTTTCGTATTCAATCATGGTGGGTCTATCTCCTTCTGTGATGCCTCGGTATGGCGTCTAGTCAAAACTACTCTAGCTACCGTTCTCTCCTTGCTATTGATTTTTGATATCACTACATTCATTCCATTCTGATTTACTCCGAATTCTTGCAATATACATCAGTTATAAATCTCATAGTAAAGAAAAATGTCTACAACTACAGCCGCCGACCAGCCAAAGGTCAAACTCTACTGGTACGTCATCCACTCGTATTCAGAGCAATTGGGAGCTTGGGAAAGCATGTGCTTTCAATGAGTAATGCGTATCTCTCATAACATATGAGATCTAGCTATACAAAACTATATAGGAGCACATAAACTTCCTATACCTGTGCTTCGAATTACAAATTCCCCGTCGCTGCGTATCTAGCATTTTCATGTATCTATCTCTAACTTCTTACCAGGCTCGAACAATCCCGCTCCCAACGTATCCTCTGGCTCCTTGAGGAGCTCAAAGTTCCCTATGAGCTCGAGATCTTCCATCGTCAAGCCGACAAACATGCACCCCCTGAGCTCAAGAAGATCCACGCCCTCGGGAAATCCCCCGTCATCACTGTAACGCCAGCCGGATCCACGGAATGCGTTACCATCGCCGAAAGTGCCTTCATAATTGAATACCTCCTTGACCACTTCGCCAAGGGGAGCACTCTTCTTCCCAACCGCTACCGTGAGGGCAAAGAGGGACAGGTTGGCGGAGAGACAGAGGAGTGGTTGAGGTTCAGGTATTTCTTGCATTATGCCGAGGGAAGCTTGATGACTTTACTGTTGATCAGCCTTGTTGCTCTCTGTATGTTTCCTCCCTATCCCTCCCTTCCAGCAGATAAACCTCTCAAATCTGCTTTCTTAAGTGACAACCCTGCTGACCCAAGACTATAGCAATCAAGAAGTCGCCAGTCCCATTCTTCATCCGTCCGATCACCAACACCGTCGCCTCCAAAATCCAAGACGGCTTCCTCGCACCCCAGTTCACCACCCACTTCGCCTTCCTCGAGTCGCAGCTGGCCACCTCGCCCGAAGGCGGGAAGTTCCTCTGCGGTCCGCGCCTCACGGGCGCCGACATCATGATAAGCTTCGCGCTGATCGCCGCGAGAGGTAGAGGTGGCCTCACGCCGGAAACATGCCCGCTGCTTTTCGCCTACGTGGGACGACTGGAGGAGGAAGAAGGATATAAAAGAGCGGTGGCGAAGATTGTGGAGATTGATGGGAAGTTTGAGCCGATGATCAAGTCATGATAGATGATACCGCGCACAGTCGTTGTGTATGTGATTTTTAATTTTTTGATGCCCTTTCTAGTAGATTATCAACTGTGGCGTGCGCGTGCGGACAATGTAATTAGAAGCTAGGATACCTTTGTCAATACCGTGCAACCCCTTGCCTTTCTTGCAAGTCTATCTTTTGCGTCCTGCAATGAGTCTTGATGCATTGAGATCATCCATCTAGAGCCACACAACACAATACGCCAAAAAAAACCCCCCAATAGCAGAGCGGAACAGACAGAGCAAGAGACGCGAAAACCATCCCACACCTCGCGATAATCTCACCTTCAAATGAGCAATAAGAAGAGCACATAACCTTAGCAACGAACCGATACAAAGTACTCTTCTCACCTACCCTTCCTCCCTTCCGTAGCTTTCTCAAACGCATCCCTTGCGACATGTCCAGATATAACACAAAAAGATTTAAAAGAAAACAAGTTAAGTTAGAAAAGCAAAGCAGGCCCAGCCGACATTATTTTTGGGGGGGGGAAAGAGAGAAATAGAGCACGGTAGTTATTTTTTCTTATTTGGAAGCTGAAAATATAGCTTTTGGCGGTGGAGGACTGCTTGGACGGGGGATGGGAGCTAGCTTTAGAGCTGGCTAGCTAGATAGATTGATGTATGATTATGATCTGGTTGAAGAAACTTACGGATGGCTTTGTTCTAATTCTAATTCTTGTTCTTGTTCGTTGATAGTAGGTTGCACTATTTTGAGGTGGTTGTATGAATGAATGACTGTATAAATTGGTGCTTTGAGGGTATTGGTATTGGTCTTGTGATAATGACATATTTATTCATGAAGGCTGTGGAGGGTTTGGAGGTAGGTCTGGCAGAACAAAGGAGGTGGAGAGAGCAGTAGAGAGCAAGAACAGAACAAATCACATATTACGATTCACAAATATCACGTAAAACTACATCACAGGGCACATCCCGACATACACACACACACACACACCATTTTTTTATAGACACATCGTATTTCATTACCAGACTGCTAGAGAATTTTTTGTCTATGCTCTACCATTACAAGCAAGTCAGATCCAACCCGGAGAGCAACGAAGCATAGGATCGAGGTATCGACCATTCGCGAGATTCGATGCAAACCTCTCAAGACTGAAAAAAAAGGGAGAGCCATAGACAATCTCATGCTTTTGCGTTGGTAATAACAGACCGCATGATCAATAGACTAAGTGCTCAAAACCACCACATACGCTTTCCTGCCGATTTTTTTGTGAAATATACCCCCCTCCAAATTTGCACTACACTTTTCATGATCCTTTGAACGGAACTAGATATTTGACAAAATCTGGTTGCCGCGTGGAATCAAATCTCGTGATATAAGATTTATGCTCCCAAGCTTGGGAAAGCCTTGGTATCCTCGGTGTTGATGGATGACGATGGGCCAGAGGCGTTGTTGCGTGGGCCGCCGCGAGGAGCGTGTGACCCTCTCTCGCCACCACGTCCACCGCGTCCACGGTCTCCATCACCACGACCTCCTCTGCCACCTCTGCCTCTGGATGGTCCATCTCCACGGTCTCCACGGCCGCCACGGCCACCACGGAATCCACCGGCGCCACCGCGTCCACCACGTTCTGGGGCTTCTTGGAAACGTTGATCGATGTCAATGACTTGCTTTTGCTTGCGCTCACGTTCGCGCTTGGCCTTTCCTCCGGATCCGGCAACAAAGTCTTCTTCCTCCTCCTTGGTGAGAGGCTTAGCGGTTGCCCACTTCTTGTCTTGCTTGCTACCTTCATTTGCCTTACGGGCCTCTGGGACACCGGCACCAAGGGCGAGCTTCTTCTCGGCGAGTTCAGCAAGGTACTCTTCATAAGACTTGCTGTTGTCCTCGGCCTCGGCCTCGGCAGCAGCATCGGCGGCGGCATCACCACCATCCTTTTGGTCAGCCTTAGCAATAGCCTCTCCAGCTTGCTCATCATCGAGCTCGGCTGGGCCTTCATTGGCTCCCCAACCGTGGTTGGCTTGCTTCTCAGATTCACTGGAAAATTTGTCAGGGCATATGGCGTGTACAAGAGTCAGAAGAGCTTACCCTCCTACGGTGCGGCTATGTCTGTCAAATTGACGATCACCTCTGCCACGTCCACCGCCTCGTCTTGATTGACGATCATCACGGGTGTTCTCATCGGTTGGCTTGCCTCGGTTGGCTGCGCTACCTGCGGTACGGTCACGGAAAGCTTTTTCAAAATTAGCACAAATACAAGATAATTCACAAGCGTGCCCTTCAAAGGAGAGAGAACACGCTGGACATAAACTCACCACCCTCATTGCCTTGGAAACCTCCACGGCGGGGACCTCGTGCCTCACCACCAGCTGGAGCCTTGGAAGCTGGAGCCTCTGCAGGAGCATTGCGCTTGGTGTTGCGTGCTGGGGTCTTATCAACGACCTTCACAGGTGGCTCAGGTTCCTTGTCGGAATCTTGATCATGATCATTGCCTATTTGTCATTTCTTGTCAGTCTCTGTGTCCCAGTCCATTGTGTGGTTCGGCGCCGGTTTCGTCATACCTAGCAACTCGTAAAGGTTCTGCAAAGATGATGGTTAGCTTCTGGATGCAGTCTCAAGACCATTGAGGCGCTGGCAATGTGCGCGCACAGCGTTTCTGTCGCCGGAGAGAAACCCACCTTGCTTTTAACGTCCGTCATACCGCCGACTCAGCGCCTTCTAAGGCACTTTACTTTCGAGGGAACAATTCGGGAAGGGAAATTGGAGAATCGAGACGGACAGGTTCCTACGGTTTAGGAAGCTGTCTCTCGAGATGTTGATTAAGAGGGCGAGTTAGTTCGTTTGTCGTTGACGACCGGTCAAGATTTTAGACATATCTTTCGGAAAATGCTAGGATACTAGGGCACTAGCATTAAGCGAGCCAAGCTCTCCCACAAATGAGACTTGATCACGGGATCACGATGACGAAAGAAGGGTAAATTAGAAGACAAGAACTGGACGGTAAGGGTTTTAATTTTGCCTGAAATTATATAAGAAAAGCTCCTAGTAGCATGTCGCGCATGAACGTTACGAATGACCTACAGGAGCGACATAGCATCGCATTGCTGCCTTTTTTACCTATTGAAAGTTGCTGCCTTATATCCAAGGCACCAGGGAGCTATGCTACTCACGACATCTTGCAGACATGCTTTTTATTGTGATAGAGTCGTGACAGATCCACACCGGAAGGTATAGAGAGATCGTATGACTTGGTTGCAGTCCAATTTTGAGGTGTTCTAGCTGTTTGGGGGACCAGGGGCATAGATTCTCGATCCCAGTCGTTTTCCTTTGCTTTAGACAATGTAGAGAAGAGCAACTAACCAGACAGGTGATGCTAACTAAATAGCTTCTTTGTAATGCGAGACAGATTTTGTGTCTTTGTATAAGAGAAGGATCCCAAGAACCGAGCTGCGTGTGAAACGCTATATGCAGATGAAAGTATGAACGTATGTCCATGGAATTATGAATCGCATTGGTAAGCTGCAAGCTGTTTTTTGCTGGTCGAATTCTTCGTAGTGTATTGCCGCTATCAAACTGTGTTGCTATGTGTTTAGATCCTACCAGTACTTGATTTGCATTTACTTTTGGTGAATGGATTGAAGAGGGAAGATTGAGGATTAGTCATCTCGTGATGCATTATCCAACCCCTAGCAGGTTTGTGAGGTAATAGGGCAACCTCCAAGGTCAACCCTATGCGTAGGTAGATATCACAGGCATCTACCTCGCTGAGACAGACCGCAACCGACCGTATTGCTCTGCCAATTAATTATATATATATTTGCACTATTGCTGCTTTTTTATTTGGTGACCATCCACCTCCCGTAGATACACCTTCCCAATGCACCGAATATGCCCCCAAAACGCCTGTCCCATATACATTTACCGCAAACCAACACTGGGTATCACGTGCTTTTATCTCATCGAGCTCGTATCAAAAGAAAACTGAGTTGGAAATTGCATGCTTGCCGAGAGTCCAAAGGGATCGAGGTCGAGCATCGGATCATATTGATCAAGAAGTTGTGTCATGGAGTTATATCCTGGGCCGGTTCCTGGCAGGGGGGGTTGTTGACCAAGTTGCTGTCGTTGCTGCTGCTGCTGCTGCTGTTGTTGTTGCTGCTGGCGCTGTAGTTGTTGCTGTTGCTGTTGCTGCTGTTGATGTTGATTCAAGCCTTGCTGCTGGGGCTGGGCCATGGGTTGTTGAGGGTTCGGGAATAGGTTCTCGGGGTACGGACCCGGGCCTGCTTCCGCGGTATCTTGGTCATCGACCATATCGGTTTGCGCGTCGTACTCCTGTTCTAAATACACAAAATCAATCTAGGACGAACATGGTTCCATAAAAGAAATGGGAAAGGAAGGGGGCGGGACAGCTTGCCGAGTTGCTCATAATGATTCTGATGGTTTTGGAAGGGGGACGGGTAGAACGTGGCATTGACCGGTGTGCCTGCCGTACTACCGGTCCCACTCGTTCCTCGTCCTTTGGGTCCGAGGGGGGTTCCTATCATTCCAGTGTTGACGAGTCCGGCGCTTGGTAGTCCATGGGGGATCTGTAGTTTAGTAGTACGTATCCGCGGTGGTTGCGGCTGCTGTTGATGTGGCTGATGCTGATGTTGATGTGGATGCTGATGCTGGATTTGGGGCTCGGAAGCAGGAGGGGTGATAACTCCCGGGTTGTGGAATCCGGGGGAGTGTGATGTTGGGGATGAGGCGTGAGAGGGAGGAGTTGGTCTTGACTGTGGTGATTGAATCACTCCCGGTTCGAGCTTTGGTGCTATGTTCGAGTTGGACCGTCTCGCCTGGTTGTGTCTGTTCATAATCGCGCGCTGGACGGTTGGTGCCTGCGCCATGTTCTGTGGCATATGGGTTGGCCCCAGATGGGGACTTCCAGTCTTTGCGCGGAGCTCCGCTTGCACATCGATCCCTACAGCAGCGATTAGATGGTTACACGAACTCTCTCGGCTGGTCAGCATACCTTTTTCCAGCAGGATTCTTTCGAGTAAAGAATTCTTGTATCGCAACATCAAACATTCATCTGCTGCGCTTCGGTGGGCGGTCTGCAGGTTGTGCAGGTTGGTCTCGTGCACCCGGATGGTCTCTTCGAGCTGTTTGATATATTCGGTTCTGCGCTCTCTAAAGGCCGCCTGGGCCTGGCGGTTTCTTTGTTTGCGTTCTTCCGACGTCGCGTATATCTAAGGATCTGGTCAGTCAGTTGCTCCCGGAAAAGGTTCATGCTCCCCGAGCGAAAGCGTACTGGTTTTCGGCCGCCCTTTCTCTTGACCTGGCCGGTCACCTCTGGTGCGGCGCCCAGGTCGCCGTCACCCTCGAGCTCGCCCTCGGGCATGGAGTCCATGGAGTCATCGGACCCTTCGCGGTCATAGTGCTCTTCCTTTTTGTCAATAGACATGATCTCCTCGGCGGCCATTGCAGTCTCGCGGCGGACTCGATTCTCAGGAAGTCTGCCCCACACTTGGGGATACTTCGCCAGCGTCAAAGGGGGATGAATAACGTAAGCTGTCGGGTTTCGTGGCCGGTGCAGTGTGGCAATCCCATGCGGCAGGCCAGGCGCAGGTGTCCGGCAGAGCGGTCTCTATGGTCCCAGCAGTTCGGAACCGGATGGGCAGCGCGAGGAGCAAGAGCTGCGGGTGTACAGTTGGATTCGACTGAGGATGGATTGTCTTTGATAACACACACACACAGATAGGGGGATCGCGGACGTGTGAAGATAGATTTGAGTACCTAATGAAAACTTGCGAGTGTGACAGCGGAAAGGGTTAGGCTTTTACTTTGAGCAGCGCGTGAAGCTGATCATCTAGGTTCTGCGGTAGACCCGAAGCAGCAGTTGCCGGGGCCTGTTGCGTCGGTGGTGATTGGAGGGCGGACGATGCTGGTGATGCTGGAGATGCTGGGAGATGCTTCTCTGGCGGGTTCCAAACCTTCTAGAGGCGCATCATGCTGCGTAGTCCACAGCGGGGTTTGTCGATGAAAAATTTTCATCGCAGCACGACGGC
>Ga0247810_10000680_pt1 | contig 30508 bp, 24 predicted proteins | sample UWRJL119311C1_FD_179918 | JGI IMG/M metagenome (GOLD analysis project Ga0247810, IMG submission 179918) | Plant litter microbial communities from Arlington Agricultural Research Station in Wisconsin, United States - UWRJ-L119-311C-1 | ecosystem: Environmental > Terrestrial > Plant litter >... | reverse complement strand
GCGGATCGTAAATTAAAAGCTGCAAAAGTAGCTCCGATTTTAAGAGGTTTCTGTTCTTCAGAGCGTCAAATGATTGGTCATTATACGGATGATGCAAGAGTTTTGGAATTCATTAATTCTAATGATTTATCAAAATTAGCTCCATTAGGAACTTCTTGTCCGGATCACTTTTTACGTACTAAGATCAGTCCTTTGGTTTTAGAATTAGATCCAAACGAAGATTTATCAGATGTAAATGCAATTAAAGCAAAATTAACTCCTGCTTTTGAGGCTTACAGAGCAATGTATAAAGATTATTACAATGCTTGTAAAAAGTCTAATTCACCAGCAATGCGTGACCCGAATCCAGTGGTGATTTTATATCCTGGAGTAGGTATGTTTACGTTTGCTAAAGATAAAACAATGGCTCGTTTAGCATCAGAATATTATGTGAATGCAGTAAATGTAATGAAAGGGGCAGAAGCTGTTTCTGAATATACTTCATTGCCACATCAGGAAGCTTTTGATATCGAATACTGGTTATTGGAAGAAGCTAAATTACAGCGTATGCCAAAACCAAAAGCACTTTCAGGAAGAGTTGCTTTAATCACCGGTTCAGCTGGTGGAATTGGTAAAGCTATCGCTAAAAGATTTGCTGAAGAAGGAGCTTGCGTAGTAATCAATGATATTAACGAAGAGCGTTTGGAAGGTGCAAAAGCAGAATTTATCAAATCATTTGGTAAAGATGCAGTTTCAAGTACTTTATTAAATGTTACAGATGAAGTAAGTACTGAAAAAGCATTAGATGCTGCTTGTTTAGCATTTGGTGGTGCTGATATTATCATCAACAATGCCGGAATCAGTATTTCAAAATCAATTGCAGAGCACACTCTTGAAGAGTGGGACAGATTATATGATATTTTGGTTAAAGGACAATTTATTGTTTCAAAAGCCGGAATTGAAGTAATGCGCAAACAAGGTTTTGGTGGGGATATCGTAAACATTGTTTCTAAAAATGCTGTTGTAGCGGGTCCAAATAATCCTGGATACGGTTCTGCAAAAGCGGCTCAGGCACATTTAACACGTTTGATGGCTGCCGAGTTAGGAGCTGATAAAATCCGTGTAAATACGGTTAACCCTGATGCTGTAATATCAGATTCTAATATCTGGTCTGGCGGGTGGGCTGAAGGTCGTGCAAAAGCATACGGAATTACTGTTGCAGAATTGCCTGCATATTATGCAAAACGTACCTTATTAAATGAAATTATATTGCCTGATGATATTGCAAACGCTTGTTTTGCATTCGTAGGAGGCTTGTTGAACAAATCGACAGGAAACGCCTTGAATGTTGACGGTGGAGTAACAATGGGCTTTTACCGATAAGTTGTTTAGTTTTTTTTAAGTTTATTTAACAAAGTGGTTTTTGTTTTCTAACGTTCGATTCTGTCGGACGTTAGATTTTTTATGACAATCGTATTTTATAAATAAATTTCCTAAACACATAAAAAATAAAGAAAAGAAAAACAAAAAGTAACGTAAATCAAGGGTTCAGTTTATAGAATAGTCCTATATTGTAAATCCTAATTAAAAATAAATAAGTATGTTAATTCAATCAAACACTATAGCATCTCATAATGATGGTTTATTAAAAAAACATCAAAATAAATTGGTTTTTACAGTTTCAGAAATTGGTGAAACCGAAGCAATCATTCAAAAATTAATCGATTTCCAAATCGCAATTCCATCTTGGGCATTAGGAACAGGAGGGACAAGATTTGGACGTTTCCCGGGTGGAGGAGAACCTCGTTCTATCGAAGAAAAAATTGAAGATGTAGGTTTGCTTCATGCTTTAAACAATGCTTCAGGTGCTATTTCTTTGCATATTCCATGGGATATCCCAACTGATTATAATGCGATCAAAAATTTAGCCGGACAACACGGATTAAAATTTGATGCCATGAATTCTAATACTTTTCAGGATCAGGCAAATGCAGAACAGACTTATAAGTTTGGTTCATTACAAAATGTAAACAAGGCAGTTCGTAAACAAGCTGTGGCTCACAATATTGAAGTTATAAAACACGGAATAGAACTTGGATCTGAATCATTGACTGTTTGGTTAGCTGACGGATCTTCTTTCCCTGGACAATTAAACTTTAGAAAAGCATACCAAAACACATTAGAAAGTTTAGAGGAAATCTACGATGCATTGCCTTCAAACTGGAAATTATTTTTAGAATACAAGTGTGCTGAGCCAAACTTTTACTCTACAACTGTAGCAGATTGGGGACAATCTTATTCTTATGTACAGAAATTAGGTGATAAAGCAAAAACGCTTGTTGACTTAGGACACCATCTACCAAACGCAAATATTGAACAGATTGTTTCGATTTTATTGATGGATAATAAATTAGGAGGTTTCCACTTTAATGATTCAAAATACGGAGATGACGATTTAACTGCAGGAGCTTTAAAACCTTACCAATTATTCTTGATTTTCAATGAATTGGTCGAAGGAATGGATGCCCGCGGAATGAATCATGCTAAAGATTTAGGATGGATGATTGATGCTTCTCATAACATTAAAGATCCTTTAGAAGATTTATTGCAATCTGTTGAAGCGATTATGATTGCTTATGCTCAGGCACTTTCGGTTGATAGAAAAGCATTGGAAATTGCTCAGCAGGAAAATGATGTGGTAAAAGCTCAGGAAATTTTACAAAATGCTTTCCGTACAGATGTTCGCGCGCTAGTTGCTGAAGCTCGTTTGCGTTCAGGTGCAGCATTAAACCCGGTAGAATTATATCGTAGCCTTGCTGTGAGAAATAATTTGATTTCAGAAAGAGGATTAAAAACGATAGCTACGGGATTGTAATTATGAGTTGTGAATTATGAGTTAATAATCTATTGTTGCTTACGTTGATTATTTGTTGTTAAACAAATGACTCAACATAATAACACTAAACTTTTAAGGTAAAATCATAATTCTGTAATTCATAATTTATAGTTCATAATTTATAATTAACTAAAATGAATGTAGTTGCAATTTTTGATATTGGCAAAACAAACAAAAAGGTATTTTTATTTGATGAAAATTATAAAATTGTTTGGGAAAAATCAGTAAATCTTGACGAAACAGTTGATGAAGATGGTTTTCCATGTGAAAATATTGAAGTACTAAAAAACTGGATCCTCGATGGGTTATCAGAAATAAAAGACCTGACAAACTATGTTCTGAAAGCTATTAATTTTAGCACGTACGGAGCTAGTTTTGTTTATGTTGATGATAAAGGCAATTCTTTGACGCCTTTATACAATTATTTGAAAGATTATCCGGAAGCGCTAAAAAATGATTTTTATAAAAAATATAAAGGAGAAGAAGTTTTTGCAGTAAAAACAGCTTCTCCTGTTTTAGGAAGCCTGAATTCCGGAATGCAGATTTACAGATTAAAGGAAGAAAGACCCGAATTATTTCAGAAGGTTAAACATTGCCTGCATTTGCCGCAATATTTAAGTTTTCTTTTAACCGGCGAAGCATATACTGACATTACAAGCATTGGCTGCCATACTAATCTTTGGAATTTTAAAAAGATGAAGTATCATAAATGGCTGAAAAATGAAGGAATAAAAGAAAAACTTCCACCAATTCATCCCGGAAGAGATGTGATTAAAAAAGAAAATGATTTGGCTATTGGGATTGGTTTGCATGATAGTTCATCGGCAATTATTCCTTATACGATCAATTTTACGGAACCTTTTGTTTTATTGTCAACAGGAACATGGAGTATTTCACTGAATCCTTTTAACAATAAGCCACTAACATTTGAAGAGCTTGAAAAAGATTGTTTGTGTTACATGCAATACACCGAAAAACCTGTAAAAGCAGCTCGTTTGTTTTCAGGTAACGAACATGAAATACAAGCCAAAAGACTGGCTGAACATTTTAATGTATCGTTTGATACTTTTAAGGATGTTTATTTTGATAAAAAAATAGTATCCACTTTAAGAGCTTTAAATTTTACTATTGTTTATCCAAAGAAATACGATTTTGATATTCTTAAGGAATGTCCGTTTCAAAAAAGGGATTTAAATGCTTTTAAAACGTATGAAATCGCTTATCATCAGTTGATGCTGGATCTCGTTGAACAACAAGTTTTTTCAACTAATTTAGTGATTCATAACAGCCCGGTCAAGAAAATTTTTGTGGATGGAGGTTTTAGCAAAAACTCCATTTTTATGAATTTACTGGCAGAAGCTTTTCCTGATGTAGAAGTTTATGCCGCTTCGATGGCGCAGGCCAGTGCTTTAGGCGCAGCGCTTGCCATTCATCAAAACTGGAATCCTAAACCGATACAGAATGATTTAATTGATTTGAAATTTTACAAACATTAAAAATAACAGTCACAGATTAAAGAATTTAAAAGATTTTTACGCAGATTTTTTGTTTTGCTTTCTGAGTGTAGTTTGTCATTCCGAGGAACGAGGAATCTTCACAAGTAACTCTACAAAGATTGGCGATTTTCTGAGCGGAGTTACTTGCGAAGATCCTTCCTCCGTCAGGATGACAAAAAGGAGAATAAAATCTGTGTGAAAAAATATTAACACATAGAAACATAGATTATATGTGTTTTTAAAAAAATATCCAGAATATGAAAGTTGGACTTTTTATACCTTGCTACGTTGACCAATTTTACCCAAAAGTAGGAATTGCAACCTATGAGTTATTAATGAAATTAGGGTGCGATGTTCGTTTTCCTATGAAACAGACTTGTTGTGGGCAGCCTATGGCCAATAGCGGTTATCAGCATTTAACGAAAGGCTGTGATGCAAATTTTATAGCAAATTTTTCAGAATTTGATTATATCGTTTGTCCGTCAGGAAGTTGTGTTTTACATGTGAAAGACCATTTGCATGATCAAAAACAGGAAGATTTGGCTGCAGCAATTCGCAAAAAAGTTTTTGAACTGACAGAATTTATTACCGATATTCTAAAAGTAAATCACATCGAAGGAAATTTTCCACACAAAGTTGGAATGCACGTAAGCTGCCACGGACAACGCGGACTCAAGCTTTCGCAGATGACCGAATTAAACGCTCCTTTCTTTTCAAAACCGGAACAATTATTAAGCAATATAAAAGGTTTGGATTTGGTTGCTTTAACCAGAAAAGACGAATGCTGTGGTTTTGGAGGTACTTTCTGTGTAACCGAAGAAGCTGTTTCTGTAAAAATGGGTCAGGACCGAATCAGAGATCATGAAAAACACGATGTTGATTACATAACAGGTGGTGACATGTCTTGTTTAATGCATTTGGAAGGAATTCTGAAAAGACAAAAAAGCAATATAAAAACTATTCACATCGCCGAAATATTAAATTCTTCCACAATTAAAATTTAATTTTTAAAAGGTATCTATTAGTGAATTTTTAAATTTTAAAAGACAATTTTACAATGAAAAAATTAACGCTCTGTTTTGCATTAGTACTTTCGCTTATTTTTTTATCGTTTAAAAAAGATCCGTCTTTGGTAACTTTAGAAGAAGTAGTTGTAAAAGCGCCTTTTGAAATACCGTCTATAAAAATCCCGAATTTTAACAAGTGCAAACAATATTCAATTGTTGATTTTGGAGCTGTTTCAGGCGATAAAAATAAAACCTCAGAAGCGATAAACAAAGCGATTTCCAAAGCCAACAAAGCAGGAGGCGGAATTGTCGTAATACCGGAAGGTGAATGGCTGACAAAAAAAATTCACTTTAAAAGTAATGTAAACCTTCATTTAAATAAAGGAGCCGTTTTACTTTTCTCAGAAGATCCAAACGATTACTTACCGGCTGTCCGTTCTACCTGGGAAGGATATGAATGTTATAATTATTCGCCATTAATTTATGCCTATCAGTGTAAAAACATTGCCATTACCGGCGAAGGCGAATTGAAAGCTAAAATGGATGTTTGGAAACAATGGTTTACCAGACCAAAGTCACACATGGAAAGCCTGAAAAAATTATACAATCTGGCTTCTTACAATAAACCAATGAAAGAGCGCCAAATGGCAAATGACACTGCACGTTTTCGTCCACAGTTCATTCAGTTTAACCGTTGTGAAAATATTTTGATGGATGGTGTTTCTATTACAAACAGTCCTTTTTGGACAATTCATCCTTTTTTATCGAAAGATGTAGTTCTTAGAAATCTGAAAGTATATGCACACGGACATAATAATGATGGAGTAGATCCTGAAATGAGTCAAAATGTACTAATTGAAAATTGCGTTTTTGATCAGGGAGACGATGCAATTGCCATAAAATCAGGTTGTGGGAAAAATGCATGGTTATTAAATACACCTTCAAAAAATATTGTTATTCGTAATTGTAACGTAAAAAACGGACATCAGTTAGTTGCCATCGGAAGTGAACTTTCCGGCGGAATAGAAAATGTTTTTATTGATAATTGTACGGTTGTGGATGGTGCAAAACTAAATCATCTTTTGTTTATAAAAACCAATGAACGCAGAGGCGGATTCGTTAAAAATATTTACATGAGTAATATTTTTTCCGGTAAAATTGATGCAGGAATTTTGGGAATTGATACGGATGTTTTGTATCAATGGCGTACTTTAGTTCCAACAATTGAACGCAGGCTTACGCCAATCAAAAACATATATCTTGAGAATGTAAAAGCAACGAATGTAAAGTTTATTTCGAAAATTTCAGGTCAGAAAGAACTTCCTGTAGAGAATATATTTCTAAAGAATGTGAGTGCTGATGCTGTTCAGGAAAATCAAAATATTCACGAAAATGTTTTGAATTTTGTAAATAAAAATTGATTCTAAATTTACCAACAGGTTTATTTTAAACTATTAAAAAATGTCTTCAAAAAAAACAATACCACATAGCGAAGCCTCAACACGTTTTAACAAAGATGTAGAACGCGTTAACTGGCATGATGAAACACTTTGGTTTGTTCGTGAAAAACGTGACAGGTCTGCGCATCAAATTCCGGATTGGGAATTGCTTAGGGAAACCGCTTCACAAATTAAAAATAATGTACTTTCGAATATTCATGATTATTTAGTTGAATTTGAAGCGAATGCTCAAAAAAACGGAATAATTGTGCATTGGGCTGCAGATGCCAAAGAACACAATGAAATAGTACATGCTATCATGGCGAAGAATCATGTTAAGCAAATGGTGAAATCCAAATCAATGCTTACTGAAGAATGCCATCTGAATGATTATTTAGCCGAAAAAGGGATTGAAGTAATCGATTCTGATTTGGGAGAATTTATTGTTCAGCTTCGAAAAGAACCGCCAAGTCATATCGTTTTACCTGCTATTCACCTTAAAAAAGAAGATGTAAGTGAAACTTTTCATGAACATTTGGGTACAGAAAAAGGAAATTTTAATCCTCAATATTTGACCGAATCAGCACGTCAGACTTTAAGAGATACTTTTTTAACCCGTAAAGTTGCTTTGACAGGAGTAAATTTTGCCATAGCAGAAACGGGCGAATTTGTAGTCTGCACAAATGAAGGAAACGCTGATATGGGCGCACACTTAGCTGATGTTCATATTGCTTGTATGGGATTCGAAAAACTGATCCCACAGCGTAAACATTTAGGTGTTTTTTTAAGATTATTGGCAAGGAGCGCTACAGGACAGCCGATTACTACATTCTCAAGCCATTTCAAAAAACCAAGAGAAGGTACAGAAATGCATATCGTAATTGTTGATAATGGCAGAAGCACACAATTAGGAAGAGAAGATTTCAGAAATTCGTTAAAATGTATCCGTTGTGGTGCTTGTATGAACACTTGCCCGGTATACAGAAGAAGTGGTGGACACAGTTATCATAATGCTGTTGCAGGACCAATTGGTTCTATTTTAGCGCCTAATTTAGATATGAGCAAAAATGCCGATCTGCCTTTTGCGAGTACACTTTGTGGTTCTTGTACCAACGTTTGTCCTGTAAAAATCGATATTCACGATCAGTTATACAAATGGCGTCAGGTATTGGTTAAAGAAGGTCATACGCCAGCTGCAAAAACAATCGCAATGAAAACGATGGCAACCGTTTTGGCAAATCCTACCGTATTCAATTTAGCCGGAAAATCAGGAAGATTTGTAATGAAAAACATTCCTGCGATGGTTAATAATAAGATGAATAAATGGTACGATCAGCGAGAAATGCCAGAAGTTCCCGAAGAGTCATTCAGAGAATGGTACAAGAAAAATTCAAGAGAATCTAAAGCTAAGGATAATGAGTAGTAAAGCTGAAATTTTACAAAAAATAAAACAAAATCAGCCGTCTGTCATTACAGATTTGCCTGATTTAAATGTTATAAGTTCTGAAAATCCGAATGTTTTGGAAACGTATAAAACCGTTTTGAAAAACATTGGAGGAGAACCTGTTGAAGTTGCCGGTTATCAAGAAATCTTAGATTTTATCAGAAATAATTATGCGCTTGACAGAAGAATCATTACTACTATTCCAGAGCTTTCTGAAGTTGCATCATTGAATTGGAAAAATGATGATCCGCATACACTTCAAAATGTTGAATTAGCTATTGTAAAAGCCCATTTTGGTGTTGCTGAAAATAGTGCACTTTGGGTTACGGATGATATTTTAGGACAACGTGTAGCGCCTTTTATTGCTCAATATTTGGCAATCATTGTAAAAAAAAGTGACATATTAGCAACGATGCACCTTGCTTACGAAAAAATTGGAAATCTGGAGTACGGTTTTGCGACTTTTATTGCAGGACCTTCAAAAACAGCAGATATTGAACAATCTTTAGTGTTGGGCGCACACGGCGCAAGAGGATTAATTGTATTTTTACTGGATTAAAAAAATTAAAATATAAAGATTTGAAAACAGATTTTACATTAGAAGGAAAAGTCATCATTGTAACAGGTGCAACTGGTATCTTAGGCGAGGCTATGGTAAATGGTATTGCTGAAGCCGGAGGAATTGTTTGCGTTTTAGGCAGAAATGAAAAAGTTGCCAATGAAAGAGCCCAAATAATTATCGAAAATGGAGGAAAAGCATTAGCTGTAATTGCTGATGTAACTATAGAAAGTGATTTGATTAAAGCGCGTGACCTGGTTCTTTCAAAATATGGAAAAATTGATGGATTGGTAAATGCTGCCGGAGGAAATATGCCCGAAGCCGTAATTCAGTCTGATCAGGATATTTTTAAACTGAATATGGATGCTTTACAAAAAGTGATGAACCTGAATTTATTCGGAACACTTTTACCAACCCAGATTTTTGGAGAAGTTATTAAAGATAATGATAGTGTTGGAAGCATTGTAAATATTTCATCTGTGGCAACAGAACAGGCTATAACAAAAGTTTTGGGTTACAGTCTGGCAAAGTCTGCAATTGATTCTTATACAAAATGGTTTTCAGTTGAACTGGCAAAAAGATACGGCGATAAAATCAGAATGAATTCTATCGTTCCGGGGTTTTTCTTAACAGAACAAAACCGAACGTTATTAACAAATCCTGATGGAAGTTTAACAGAAAGAGGAAATTTAATCATACAAAATACACCTTACAAACGTTTTGGAAATCCGGAAGAATTAGTTGGCGCATTAATTTGGTTGCTAAGTGACGCCTCAAAATTTGCTACTGGTTCAAGAGTGACTATAGATGGCGGATTTACTATTTTCAGCGGTGTATAATTTTAAGAAAGAAAAGCATGAACAGAATGATACAAACCTGGAGATGGTTCGGACCAAATGATCCGGTAAGTTTACAGCATATAAAACAAACCGGCGCTACCGGAATTGTAACAGCTTTACACCATGTTCCTCATGGAGATGTGTGGACAGTTGAAGAAATGAATAAAAGAAAGGCTGAAGTTCAAGCATATGGCCTGACATGGGACGTAGTCGAAAGTATTACAGTTCATGAAGATATTAAAACCAAAACAGGGGATTACCAACTTTATATCGATAAATACAAAGAGAGCATCCGTAATGTTGCAGCTTGTGGCATCAAAATTATCACGTATAATTTCATGCCGGTTAATGACTGGACACGAACTCAGTTAGATTATAAAATGCCGGACGGTTCTGAAGCTTTATATTTTAATTGGATAGATTTGGCCATTTTTGATATTTATATCTTAAAAAGAGAAAATGCAGAAAACAGTTTCCCTGAAAATATCGTTGCTAAAGCAAAAGAACGTTTTAATTCATTAAACGAAGAACAGCTACAGGCACTTTCAGATGTGGTGATGTTTGGAATCCCAGGTGAAAAAAAGATGACGGTTGCCGATATGCAGGCAAAGTTAAAACCTTACAAAAACATTGACAGAGCGACTTTAAGAGAAAACCTGAGTTACTTTTTAAATGAAATTTGCCCTGTTGCTGATGAAGTTGGAGTGAAATTAGCCATTCATCCTGATGATCCTCCTTTTGATATTTTAGGATTGCCGCGTATCGTGAACTCAATGGAGGATTATGATTATATTCTTTCAAAAGCACCTTATAAATCAAACGGAATTTGTTTTTGTACAGGTTCTCTTGGAGCATCTGAAAAAAATAATTTACCTAAAATAGCGAAAGCTTTAGGTGATAAAATACATTTTATTCACTTGAGAAATGTCCGCAGGGATGAAGAAGGTAACTTTTTTGAAGCAGATCATTTAGACGGAAATGTAGATATGTATGCAGTGGTAAAAGAGTTGTTGCTGATTCAAAAAAACAGTAATATTTCAATTCCGTTCAGGCCTGATCACGGACACCAAATGTTAGATGATTTAGGAAAAGTAAATAATCCGGGTTATTCAGCTATTGGAAGATTAAGAGGTCTTGCAGAATTAAGAGGACTAGAAGAAGGTATTATTCGATCGTTGTAAATTTTATTTTACAGCTGTATCGTTATAGTTTTCAAAGAAATATAAGTCATAATGACTGCATTTAAAGAGTATGAAAAATCTCTGGTTTAATGCATTCATAATGACTTTTTGTATTTAATACATTAAAAAATCAGTAACATGGAAGTTAAAAAATCACATACTGCTATAGCATCGTTTTTGATGCTGGCTTTTATTTTTGGAACAAGTATTATCAGCAATGTTAATGCACAGACTGGTAATATCAAAAATGATATTTTCTGGAATACAAAAGACGGACAGCCATTAAATAGTCAGGGTGGTGGTATTTTTAAATTTTCAGATCCTAAAACAGGTGTGCAAAAATATTACTGGTACGGTGTTCAGTATGAAGAGGCTAATATCTATAGAAATGCTCCACATATTACTTTACCGAATGCTACTTTTAAATCGGTTACCTGTTACAGTTCGGTTGATTTAGTGAATTGGACTTTTGAAGGAGATGTTGTCACCAAAGAGGAAGCAAATAAGTCAGGCAAAACATGGGTAGGACGTTTAGGAGTTGCTTATATAAAAGAGCTGAATAAATATTCAATGTTTGTTCAGCATGGAAGTGAAGTCTTGATTACGCTTTCAGATTCTCCAACAGGACAATTTACCTGGCATCAAAAAATAAATATGGAGAAAATAATCGGTACCAGTAATACCGGCGATCAAACGGTATTTACCGATGAAGACACCGGGAAATCCTATTTAGTTTATTCTTACGGTAAAGGAAGAAATAAAATATATGTTTCTGAAATTGGAATTAAAGAAGGAAAAGTAAATCTTCTGGACTGTACGCAGATTTTTAAAGGCGAAAGCCGTGAAGGAAATTGCATGTTCAAGTACCAAAATAAATATTATATGTTTGCATCAAATATATATGGCTGGGATGCTTCATTTGCGTATTATTTAGTTGCCGATGATATCAGAGGACCTTATCTGCCAGCCAATGAAATGCTGGTTACAAATGGAGCTTCTGAGGATTTTGCACACGTATCACAGACTGGTTTTTTCTTTTCTATAAAAGGAAGCAAGCAGGAAACAATTGTATATTGTGGAGACCGATGGGCAGATTTTGCAGGCAACGGCTTAGGATATAACCAATGGTGCCCGATGTCTTTTGATGGAAAAACGCCTTATTTTAATTCACTTAACTCGTGGAATATTAATGCCAAAACTGGCGAGTGGAAAGTAGCAAAAGACAATGATTACGTAAAAAATGGAAGCTTCGAAGCCGATCGCAGGCATATTCCAAGTCCTGTTAAACCCGTACAAATAGAATTAACCGGATGGACAAATGAAGTTATTGAAGGGAATAAAATTAGCCTGGATACTGTAACTTCTCCGGTAATCAATTATTTTAATACTGAAAGTGACAGGAAGTTTGTGATAGGTGAAAAAAGCTTAAATATTAAGGATAAGGTCAATTTTAAACGAAAAACGTTTCAAACCATCATTTCTTCGCCTTATGTAAAACTGGAAGACGGATCGTATATACTTACTGCCAAAATAAAGAATACAAAAGGCTTTACAAACTTAGAAATGTATGCTTTAAGTAATGGTAAAAGATTTTCCTACAATATAAAGGAAGAAAATGCATTATGGAAAACTATAATCATAAAAAACATAGCTGTTAAGGAAGGGAAAATTGAGATTGGTTTTCTGGCTGATGGTGTTGCAAATGCTTCTTGTCAGGTTGATGATGTTTCATTGGTTAGGAAATAAGAGAAATATTCCTTGAATGTAACGATTTCAACGGATTTTAATCCGTTGGAAAATGCGCAATCTTGTCATTTCGACGTAAGGAGAAATCACATCCAGAGAGCAACGTACTTTGTGGTTACGTTATGTGATTTCTCATTCGTCGAAATGACAAACTGTATCAATAACATTCTTATGAAAACGATTGTCCTAGCCCCGATAGCAGTGAAAATCCTTTTGTGGCGTTGTTCGCCATAAAAGATTGTAACGTATAGCGGGAATTAGCTTCTAAAAAATCATCAGCTTTTAATCACTATAATTTATCTAAACTTTGATAAAATACTATTAATTCCGGTGAGGTAAAAAGGATATATTTATGACCTTTGCGCAACTATCAAATTAACCGGAATTATTTATGAAATCTATTACTCTAAATCGATTTTTTCTCTGTTTTATTTTTTTAATATCTCTTTGCACTTCGGCACAAAAGAAAACCGAAAGAGACTTGATTTTAATTGATAAAGACTGGCGTTTTTCGTTTGGTCATTTATATGATACCCAAAAAGATTTTAATCATGCAACAGGATATTTCTCTTATTTAACCAAAACCGGATTTGGAGATGGTCCTGCAGCTCAGGGATTTGATGACCGGGCATGGCGAAAATTAGATCTTCCGCACGATTGGGCTGTTGAGCAGTCGTTTAGCGAAAAAGCAAGTTACAGTCACGGATTTAAAACAGCCGGAAAAAATTATCCTGAAAAAAGTATCGGCTGGTACCGAAAAAAAATCAATATTCCGGAAACGGATAAGGATCGAATCATTTCACTAAAATTTGACGGTGTTTTTAGAAATTCAAAAGTTTTTTTTAACGGATATTACCTTGGGACAGAAGAAAGCGGTTACAACGGATTTGAATATGATGTAACAGCGTATATGAATTATGGAGGAGAAAATACAATTGTGGTTCGTGTTGATGCATCAATGGAAGAAGGCTGGTTTTATGAAGGCGCCGGAATTTACAGGCATGTTTATTTACAGAAAACCAATCCGGTTCATGTTGCAGAAAACGGAACTTATATTACCTCAGAACTAAAAGAAAACAACGCTGAAGTAACTGCCGAAGTTACCATTGAAAATAAAGGCAATTACAAAGGCGCAATCGAAATTATTCAGACTATTTTGGATTCCTCAGGAAAACAAATTGCAACTGTTTCTGAAAATGCGACAGCTCCTGATTTTTATAAAACAACAAATTATACTTCAAAATTACAGGTTAATAATCCATTGTTATGGGATATTGAAAATCCGAATTTGTATCGTTTAGTAACTCAGATTAAACAAGATGGAAAAGTAATTGATGATTATGAAACTGCTTTCGGAATAAGAACCATAAAATTTGATGCCGAAAAAGGTTTTTTCCTTAACGGAAAATCGGTAAAACTAAAAGGAACCAACAATCATCAGGACCATGCGGGAATTGGAACCGCTTTGCCGGATGAATTGCAGTATTTCAGAATCAAAAAACTGAAAGAAATGGGTTCGAATGCGTATCGCTGTTCGCATCATCCGCCAACTCCTGAATTGCTTAAAGCTTGTGATGAATTAGGAATGCTCGTTATTGATGAAACCCGTTTGATGGGAATTAACGATTATCACCTAAATGATTTGAAGCGAATGCTCGAACGCGATCGCAATCATCCAAGTATTTTTTGCTGGTCGGTTGGAAATGAAGAATGGAATATTGAAGGCGGAATTGTGGGCGAGCGTATTACGAATGTCATGCAGCAATTTACGAAAAGTATTGATACTACAAGACCTGTCACGGTTGGAATCAGCAGCGGTTTTAAAAGCGGAATATCATCTGTAGTCGAAATTATGGGATACAACTATATGGGTAACGGAGATATTGATGCACATCGAAATGAATTCAAACAACAACCCGGAATGGGGACGGAGGAAGGTTCAACGTTTACAACACGCGGAATTTATTTTACAGATGATGCCAAACATTATCAAAGTGCTTACGACAAAAAACCTCGTCCATCTTTTTATAGTATTGAAGAAGGCTGGAAGTTTTATGCCACACGTCCGTATTTAGCCGGAATGTTTATTTGGACCGGATTTGATTATCGTGGAGAACCTACGCCTTACGGTTGGCCATCTGTTACTTCTTATTTTGGGATGATGGATGTTTGCGGTTTCCCGAAAGATAATGTGTTTTATTTGAAATCCTGGTGGGGAAATAAACCTGTTGTACATATTATGCCACATTGGAACTGGAGTGGAATGGAAGGAAAGGAAATTGACGTTTGGGTACATTCAAATTGTGAGGAAGTTGAACTTTTTCTGAACAAAAAAAGCCTCGGTAAAAAGAAAATGGAACTATACGGACATTTAGAATGGAAGGTAAAATATACGCCAGGAACTCTTGAAGCGATTGGATATAAAAACGGTAAAAAAGTACTTTCTGAAATTCAGAAAACAACTGATAATCCAGAGAATGTAAAACTTTCCGTTGATAAAGAAAACCAAACAAACAGTAATGTTGTAGTGGTGACCGTTGAAACAACAGACAAAAAAGGAGCACATGTACCAACTGCAAATCATAAAGTGACATTTTCTATAAAAGGAGGAAAGATTCTTGGAGTTGGAAATGGAAATCCGACATCATTAGAAAAAGACCGGTTTATTGACGATATTGAACTTGTAACTATTACTAATTTTGAAGAGAAGAAATTATCTTCTGCAGATTCAAATCAAAAAGTGACTGATTCTGATAATAACTGGAAGGAAGCGTTTAAAGACCGTGATTATAAAAATCAGGCTCCGGCTTATGTGTACAGAGGTAAATTTGATTTAAAAAGCAATCTTAAAACCAATACGGTTACTTTCTTTTATAAAAAAATTGGAGTAAATGCAGTAATTTTTGTGAACGGAAATAAAATTGCGCCAAGTAAAGAAGATCACCAAAAATATGTTTTCAATAGCAATGTTTTAAAGGAAGGAACAAACACCATCCAAATTATTGCGCCGCCTTTGCAAAAAGTGAAAGATTGGGATGTTATGAATACAGATCCCGGAATTATTCAGGTCATAACGCCTGCTGAGTCTTGGAAACGAAAGTTATTTAATGGATACGCACAAATCATTATTCAAAAAGACGATAATACAAATGAAGTTGTTTTATCGGCTACAGCCAAAGGATTAAAGGAAGGAACTTTAGTAGTGAAGAAATAGTTTCAGGTTTCAGTACACAAGTTTGTCATTGCGAGGAACGAAGCAATCTCATTTGCTGAATCCACACAGTTCGTCGCTCACTGGAAGAGATTGCTTCGTTCCTCGCAATGACAATATAAACCTGAAACTTGAAAGTAAACCTAATTTATCCTTTGAATAGCATAAGTAGACTGACTTTTATCTCCAGACAGCAATTTGCCCAATTTAGAACTAATGACATACACATTTCCATCAGAAGCTAAAGCTGCTGTTGTTGGAAATTCTTCTTTTCCAATGTTGGTTTCATTAATTTTTATAGCACTTGTCCATTTGTTATCGCTTGATAAAGTATATGTTTTTCCTAAACCTAAACCGTTTTCAACAACAACTAAATTATTGTTTTTGTCTAATTCTATTCCGTCAGGAGCGCTAAATGTTGTTCCTGTTACTTCTGTTATAGCAGCTGAATTAGAAAGTGATATTTTTAATAATTTAGAAGTATCAGTTTTGGCAACCAATAAATAACCATCAGGGTGAAAAACAATTCCGTTTAAGCCAAATTCGTTTGGTTTAGGCTGAAACAAAGTATTAGTTGCAAATACTGAAGCAATATAATTTTTGTCAAGTTTATAAATGATCGGAGAAAACGAATCGGTAATATAAATATTGCCATTAGAATCGACAGCAATATCATTTGGGCAGGAACCTGCATTTTGGGTAAAATTCTTTAAATCAATCTCTTTGATTAATTCACCTGAAGTAAGATTGAAGATGCTGACGATTGCAACAGATCCGGCACTTCCTGCGGTGCTTCTTTGCGAAATCCCCAAATCGGCGTTGGCTACTATTAGTCGGTTTCGAATTTCATCTGTAAAAACTCCGGTTGGTAAAACCAGTTTGGCGCTCGTGGCAAAAACAGAAACTTCTCCTTTTGTATTCATTGCATAAATAGCTCCTTTATACAAAGAGCTGAATAAGAATTTTTCATTTTTAAAATCGTAATCAATTCCCTCAGGGTAAAGTCCGGTATCTGTAACAGTGTATTGGTTTTGAAGGGAAACAGAAGTTTCTCCTGTCTTTTTTTCGCTGTCGCAAGCCATGAAAAGAATTGAAAATGCTGAAATCAAAATTGTATTTTTCATTTTTATTAATTTAAATTATTTGTCCATATTGACAATGCAAATCTGGGACAGAATAAGAAAAATAAAAATGAACTGGTTTAGGAAATAAGGTTGAACCAGTTTAACTTTTTGAGATTTTACGATTGCGAATTTTACTTAAATACTCTGTACTAAAACCAAGATAAGAAGCCAGGGCGTATTGTGGAACTCGTTTTGCGATTGCCGAATATTTAGCCATAAATTCATCATAGCGTTCTTCGGCAGTTTTTGTAAAATTCGATAAAAGTCTTTTTTGATGAAAAGCAAGGGATCGCTGGGTTATAATGCGTTCGAATTTTTCAAGTTTTGGAATCTCCTTTAGAAATTTTTGCTCGTCTTCATATTTAATTTGAATAAGAACCGAATCTTCCAAAGCTTCCACAAACAAAGTAGCAGGTTCCTGATAAATCAAACTGCTGTAATCAGAAATCCACCAGTCTTCAATAGCGAATGAAAGAGTGTGTTCCTTCCCTTCATTATCTACTAAATAACCTCTGAAAGCGCCTTTTACCACATAACTTTTATGTTTGCAGACAAAACCGGGCTGCACGATAAATTGTCTTTTTTTGACTTTGGTAATCTTCAAAAAAGTAGCCAGATGCTTTTTTTCATCATCTGTCAAATCAACATATCTTGAAACATAATCTATTACGGGCTGTAAGTCTTTCATACAACAAAGATAAAATTTTTGTTGCAGGTTGTGTGATACTGAAACCTGAAACTTGAAACCTGAAACAAAATAAACTATTTTTTTTATGTTTGATTTTCATAACTTTGCAAAATGAACGAGCAAATAGAATGTCAGACAACAGAACCTGGAATTAACGATTTAAAACTAAAAGGTTTTAAAGTTTATGAAATAAATGGTGATGTAAGTAAAATTCCAACTTATAACCGCAGGGATTACTACAAGATTTGCATCAATACCAGTAAGAGTCTTGTGCATTATGCCGATCGGGGCATAGAAGTTGACGGAACTATTTTGTTTTTCGGAAATCCGCATATTCCGTATTCCTGGGATATTATTTCGCCATCGTATGAAGGTTATGCCTGTGTTTTTACCGAAGATTTTTTAAAGGTAAAAGACCGTTCAGAAAGCCTTCATGAATCGCCTTTGTTTAAAATAGGCGGAACCCCAATTTTTTCGTTAACCGCTGAACAAAAAGTATTTATAGATTCATTGTTTCAAAAAATGATCGAAGAACAGGAAACAGATTATGTTTTTAAAGATGATCTAATACGTAATTACATCAATTTGATTTTGCACGAATCAATGAAAATGCAGCCATCTGAGAATTTTTTTAAACACAAAAATGCCTCTTCCAGAATCACTTCCTTGTTTTTAGAACTTTTAGAGAGACAATTTCCCGTTGAAACAAAAGATCAGCCACTTGTGCTAAAAACACCCCAAGATTATGCACAAAACCTTGCAGTACATGTTAATCACCTCAATCGTTCAGTAAAAGAAGTTACCGGAAAGTCAACTACAGCACATATTACAGAACGAATTATCACCGAAGCCAAAGCGCTGTTACAGCACACAGACTGGAGTATTGCCGATATTGGTTACTCACTCGGATTTGAATATCCAAGTTATTTTAATAACTATTTTAAAAGACTTACCGGAACAATTCCGAAATCGTTAAGAATGTAAATTGTTTCATATTCTTAATTTTTTGTTTGATTATCGTTATCTGTGGTTGGTTTTACTAAAGTAAATTTGCCTCGAAATAATTAGTATTAATCATTTATCGGTTTTATAAACTAAATCTTCCTTCTCAAAGCACATTCTTGCTTTCCTGATTTAGTTCTACCGATAGTAAAAACAAATAATTATGAAAACTTCAGAAAATCAATTAAACGAAATTTTCCCGAAAGGTGATTTAGCTTCAGCGGATTACTTTACCGGAAAAGCTTGGGTTAAAATGCTCGTGCCAAATGACCCGGTTTTAAATACTGCAGTTGGTAATGTCGTTTTCGAACCTGGTGCCAGAAACAATTGGCACACACATCCGGGCGGACAAATATTGATTATAACCCATGGAACAGGATATTATCAGGAAGTCGGAAAACCAATTCAGCTGCTTCAGGTTGGTGACGTAGTGAATATTCCCCCAGAACTTAAACACTGGCACGGCGCTTCTCCCGACAGCGAATTTACCCATATTGCCATCAGTACCAATACCCAAACCGGAATTGTTGACTGGTTAGAGCCTGTAACGGACGAGCAATACAATAGCTATAAATAATTAATTCAAAAAACTATTTTATGTCAACATTATATACCACTGTTATTGAAGAAGGAAAAGTCCCGAATACCTATATGACGGGTGAAGTATCTTATAAAAAACAAACCAGTAATATTCATCCCGAAAATACTATGATTAAAGAAGTTACTTTCGAGCCTTGTGCAAGAAGTAATTGGCATATTAATTCAAGTCTTCATATGCTTATTGCAAAAGAAGGCGCAGGCTATTATCAGGAAAAAGGAAGCGCAGTTCGAATGCTTAACAAAGACGAAGTGGTTACGATTTTACCGGGAGTAGAACACTGGTATGGCGCGACTCCCTTTGATAAGTTCTCGTATGTTTCTATTATCACAGAAATAGATAAAGGTCACGGAATCTGGCTGGAAAAGGTAACTGATGGAGAATATTTTCTTTTAAGCAGTTTCTAATTTAAGTTGTCAGATGCTATCTCTAAGCCTGAAACTAATAAAATCTAAAACAAGAAACATTTAAAATATGGAAACAAAAAACATAAAAGCTTTTGGTACAGAAGCTGCTGAAGCACCATTAAAAACATTAGATATCAAACGTCGTGCAGTTTTGGCACATGATATAGAAATAGAAATTTTGTATTGCGGAATCTGTCATTCTGATCTGCATTCTGCGAGGAACGAATGGCACGGAACTATTTACCCAATTGTTCCGGGTCATGAAATTGTGGGTAGAGTTGTGAAAGTGGGAGATCATGTAAAGAAGTTCAAAGTAGGTCAACTAGCCGGAGTAGGTTGTATGGTTGATTCCTGCAGAGAATGTGAACATTGTAAAAATGATTTGGAGCAATTTTGTGATGAAGGAAACATATTGACTTTCAATTCGCCTGACGCTCATTTAGGAGGACAAACTTTTGGAGGTTATTCTGAAAGTATTGTTGTGGATGAAAATTATGTATTGCATATTTCAGACAAACTTGATCTTGCCGGAGTTGCTCCATTGCTTTGTGCAGGAATCACAACGTATTCTCCGTTGAAACACTGGAAAGTTGGTCCAGGTCAAAAAGTAGGTATTGTTGGTATTGGTGGTTTGGGTCATATGGGAATCAAATTAGCGAAAGCCATGGGTGCTCACGTGGTTGTTTTCACCACTTCATTATCTAAAACTGAAGATGCAAAACGTTTGGGAGCTGATGAAGTTGTTTTATCCACAGACTCGGAGCAAATGGCACAGCATGCCAGAAGTCTTCATTTTATTTTAGATTGTGTATCTGCAGAACACAATATCGATTCGTATCTGAATTTATTAAAAGTAGATGGAAACCTTGTTTTGGTTGGCGCTCCAATGGAACCGCTTCCTGTTACATCATTCAGTCTGATTTTAGGAAGAAGAAGTTTTGCAGGTTCTGCTATCGGTGGAATTGCAGAAACTCAGGAAATGCTGGACTTTTGTGCCGAACATAACATTACTGCTGACATTGAATTAATTGGTGTTGATGATGTAAACAATGCGTACGAAAGATTATTAAAAGGGGATATCAAATATCGTTTTGTAATTGATATGGCTTCTTTGAAAAGCTAAATAAAATATCCATAATCAGACACGTTTTAAAAAAGCTGTATTTCATTTATTTGAAATGCGGCTTTTTGTTTTTTCAATGTGTTTTTGTAAACATATTAAACAACGGAGTTAATATAAAAAAGTATACGTGTTTTTAAGGTTTTACTTAATTCTTCTCTGTTAGCCATTTTATGTGACCAAAATGCAACTTTTCTTGTTTCATATTATAAAATGAAACAACATGAAACCCCATAAATGAGGGCAAACTTCCTGTATTCTTTAAATTTGCTTTGAGGATAAGAAATTTCCTGTTTCAATTTTCTAAAGATAATGTGTAATTTTTTAAACATTTCTAATGCATTTTTTATGCACTGTTTAAAAAAATATTTAGATAAATAAACTATTCTCTGATAATAGCCGATTCAAAATATATTACAGTAAACCTTAAAATTATAATTATGCTTTATTTATCATCCAATAAAAATAAGTTACTATTAATTTTAGCTTTCTCTTTTTTTAATTATGCTGTTTTCGCACAAGAAAAAGCAGAAACAAGCGCACAGGAATTGGCAGATAAAATGGCTAATCCCGTCGCTAGTTTAATTAGTGTTCCGCTCCAAAACAATCTTACGTATGGCATTGGTGCATACAACGGAATAAAATATCAGATTAATATTCAACCGGTAATTCCTTTTAAATTAAGCGAAAACTTAAATCTGATTACTCGTTATATTCTTCCAGTTGTAGATCAGCAGGATGTAATTGGCGAAAACACACATGAGTTTGGTTTAAGTGATGCTACGGTAACCGCTTTTTTCGCTCCTAAAACAAAAGGAATTATTCTTGGATTTGGACCTGCTTTTCTGGTTCCAACGGCTACGGATAAATTTTTAGGAACAGAAAAATTTGGAGTTGGACCAAGCGCTTTGGTTATGCATCAGGGAAAAGGACTTTCCATTGGTTTTATAGCCAATCAAATTTGGTCAGTGGCTGGAAGTTCAGACCGTGAAGATTTCAATCAGTTTTATACACAGATATTTTTAACTCATAGTTACAAAAGTGGAGCCAGTTTAGGCTTTACTTCAGAGATTACACAAAACTGGCAGGGAAATACAACGCTCATTACGGTTAGTCCAAATGTGGGAGCGATTACAAAATTAGGAGGCCAAACCATGCAATTTGCTGTTATGCCTTTAATACCCATTGTTGGACATTCAGATATAAGACCCGATTGGGGATTAAGAGCTGTTGTAGCATTTATATTTCCGCAGTAATTCTTGATTGATCTGAAATTATAGTTGTGACCATTATCCATTTTAAGAAAAAAAACTAAAAGACATGAAATCAAAAATTTTAGTATTTGTAACAGTTTGCTTTTTAGTATCCTGTACTAAATCGACAAAAACAAATGAAACCATAGTTATAGCTGATACTACAGGAACGGCAACGTTTAAACCTGCAAATTTTGAGGAACAGTTGGTTTATAACCGTGCAGTTGAAGCGGTGATTTGGGGAATGCCTGCTGTTAATTCTGAGTTGATGCATGAAAGTCTCATAAAAGTAAAGGGTGATTATAATCAGGTAGTTTATTGGTCAGGATTAATTAGTTCCAAAAATCAGACTTTAACACCAAATCCAGATGTAATTTACATCAATCCGTTTTTTGATACAAGACAGGGTCCGGTTGTGTTAGAAATTCCGGCAGTTGAGGGAGTTTCTTCACTCACAGGAAGTTTAGATGATGCCTGGCAAACGGCTATTGAAGACATTGGCCCTGCAGGTGTTGACAAAGGAAAAGGAGGTAAATACCTTATTTTACCACCAAATTATAAGGAAGCAGTACCATTTGGATATATCCCAATGCCTTCTGCAACTTACACCGGTTATGCTATACTTCGATCTAACCTGACAGACGGAAGTCCTAATGACATTAAAAGAGCAGTTGAATACGGAAGAAAAGTAAAAATTTATCCGCTTGCTGAAGCTAATAATCCTCCGGAAACAACATTTGTAGATTTAATAGATGCCTCGTTTGGAAATACAATTCCATATAACTTTCATTTTTTTGAAGTATTAAACCAATTTGTGCAAAGAGAGCCTTGGTTACAGCGAGATTTAATTATGATTGATCAATTAAAAACCATTGGTATAGAGAAAGGAAAAATTTTTCAGGCAGATGCCAGAAGACAGGAAATTCTAAATGCAGCCATAAAAGACGCGCATAACTGGATTGACAAGAAGTACGAAAAAATCTTTACACCTCCTTTTTATGAAGGAACAAATTGGGCATTGCCAGCCTCACAAGATGTAGTAAAGGCCATCATGTCTAATTATCAGGCTCCAAATATTTATCCTGTTGATGAAAGAGCCATAAGCTATTCCATGGCCTATTTTAGTGCTAAAAAACTAGGAACGGGTCAATTTTATTTAATGTCGGTTAAAGATAATAATGACCAGCAATTTGATGGCTCGAAATTGTATAAACTTCATTTACCTGCCAAAGTTCCGGTAAAACTATATTGGTCTATAACGGCTTATGATCGTGAAACACATGCTCTTATTCTAAATATGAAGTATTCGAGCAGAGCTTCTACAACTCCGGGTTTAAAGAAAAACTCAGACGGGTCTGTAGATATTTATTTTGGCGTAAAAGCTCCGGAAGGAAAAGAATCAAATTGGGTTCCGACAGATCCAAAAAGAAAATTTGAATTACTGGCTCGTTTTTATGGTCCGGAAAAAGGATTTTTTGATAAAACCTGGAAAATGGGAGATGTTGAAGAGGTAAAATAAAACAATTTTAATGACTGAGAAATCAACAGATACGGACGAAAATTTATTTAATCCGGCATTAACAAAAGCAGCACGTTTCGATAAAGGTGCAGCGATTAGAAAATTGGTGCCTCGTTCCAGCCATGCTAAATGGAATCCGTCTGAAAATCGTGAAGATCCAATTGAAATTCTGATCAAAACCAGTATAGGGAGAATAGAAAATTTAGTACCAATACGTTACAGCCGAATGATGGAAAGTCCGTTTGCATTTTTTAGAGGATCGGCCGCTATTATGGCTTCAGATTTGGCAGAAACACCAAATACCGGAATTGAATTGCAGCTTTGTGGTGATTGTCATTTGATGAATTTTGGTGGATTTGCAACTCCGGAAAGGAAGATAGTTTTTGATATAAATGATTTTGATGAAACTTTTCCGGGACCTTGGGAATGGGATATTAAAAGATTAGCAACAAGTTTTGTCATTGCAGGAAGATGGAGGAAATTCTCAGGTAAAAATTGTAAAGAATTTGCATGGCATGTTGCCGACAGCTATAAAAGACATATTCAGGAATACAGTCAGTTATCGGCGCTTCAGATTTGGTATGCTGATATTGATTTGGCCGAATTGATCGAAAGAGGAGATGATGAAGACTTGAAAGAATTTCAGCAAAAGCGGTTAAAAAAAGCATCAGAATATACGGCACACGAAAAAGAGTTTGCAAAAATGACGTATATGGAAGGAACACGAGCCCGAATAATAGATGCGCCGCCTTTGATTTTTCATCCAATAGGAGAAGAATGGGAACGACTTGAAAAAGAAGCTACGACCATTCATAAGCGATATATGGAAACGCTATCTGACGAAAAAAAAGTATTGTTAAGCCGATATGCTTTGCACGATTTTGCGATTAAAGTTGTAGGTGTTGGAAGTGTAGGAACACTTTGCGGTATCAGTTTATTAATGTCCGCTACAGGTGAACCTATTTTTTTACAGTTTAAAGAAGCAAGAGAAAGTGTGTTGCAGGCAAATGTCAGAGCAAAAGGTAAATACAGTCATCAGGGCGAACGTATTGTTAGAGGTCAAAAGCTCATGCAGTCTGCTTCGGATTTATTTTTAGGATGGACAAATGATAGTAAAGATAAGTTTTTCTATATCCGACAGCTTCGCGATGCCAAAGTAAAACCGGTTCTTGAAATTATGAAAGCCCGCAATATGACAGATTATGCAAAAGCTTGTGGCTGGGCAGTAGCAAGAGCACATGCACGCACTGGAGACCCTTCAGTTCTGTCCGGGTATCTGGGAAAAGGAAATGAATTTGCCAACGCTATTGCTAAATTTTCTATTTCGTATGCCAATCAAAATGATGCCGACTATAATAAAATGCTAGAAGCCATTAAGGATGGAAAATTACCAATCTCAGAAGAAGTTTAGCTTTTTTATTAATTATTAAAATTGAATTTATGACTAAGAAGTTTTTGTTTTTGATGGGGTTTGTAATTCTTACACTCACATCAAACGGCCAGACACAGCGTATTGATTCTACAGCTGTTTATCTTTTACATCGTACCGCAGAAACTTTGCAGGATATAAAAGCCTGCAGTTTTACCACGATTACAACTTATGATGTTCCAAATGAAAGTTTAGGTCTAATCAAACATGGAGTAACAGATAAGGTGATAATCAAATTTCCTGATAGAATGAAAGTTACTTCGTCAGGAGATAAAGGCAATAAAACTTTATTGTACAATGGCAAAAAACTGAATTATTATTCATTTGATAATAATACGTATAGTTTTACAACTGCTCCGGGATCTGTCATTGAAACGATTGACGAAGTAAGCAAAAAATACGGAATTGAATTTCCGGCTGCCGACTTTTTCTATCCCACTTTTCTCCAGGATTTACTTTCAGAAGGGGGTAATCTGATTTTTCTTGGCAAAACAATAGTTGATGGCAAGGAGTGTTTTCATATAGCCGGAAATGATAAAACGAAAGGTTATCAATTCTGGATTGGCAGCGATGATTTGTTTCTTCCCGTAAAACTGGTAATTATTTATACTTCTGAAAAAGACAAACCACAATATGAAGCTATTTATAAAGACTGGACTATAAATGCTGATTATCCGGATTCTTTGTTTGAATTTTTGGCTCCTCCAAAAGCGGCAAAAGTAAAATTGACGCCTAGAGAAAACAGTAAGTAATCATTTAAAATTCATTGTTATGAAATCATATCATCCAAAAAATAAAATCACAATCCTATTTATTGCACTGTTTGCAGCATTACTTATGATTCCTGAAGAAGCGTCTGCGCAGCGTTTTGGTCATTTTTCGCCACCGAGACCTAGGCCAATGCCACATCCGTTTCCACATCCAACGCCAATGCCTCATCCAGCACCACACCCAATGCCCGGACCAGGTCCAAGACCAATTCCGCCAGGTCCTGGACCGAGACCTTTGCCGCCACATCCGTATCCAAGACCATTACCGCCACCGCCGTTTCATCCTTATCCAGTGCCGTATCCATACATCTATCATCCGTTTGTACCTTATTATTGGGGGCCAACATGGTATCCAATAGGATTTTTTGCAGCTACATTAACCACTGCAGCGATAATTATCACAGTTGAAAACAATCAGTACAATTATGATGACGGAGTTTATTATGTCAAAGATTCCGGTGGTTTTAAAGTGGTGCCGGCTCCATTAGGGGCTACCATCTCAGAGTTGCCAAAAGGATATGTAACCATTACAGTTTCCGGGACAGAATATTACTATTACGGCGGAACGTATTATGTAAAAGCTTCGAGTAAATATAAGGTTGTAAACGCACCTGTCGGAGCTGTCGTAGCACATCTTCCTGAGGGAGCAGAAGAAAAGACTATTGACGGTCAAAAATATCTGATTTATAATAATGTTTATTATCAGCCAATCTCAAAAGACGGCCAGGATAGTTATGTTGTAGTTCAGGGAAAATAGAAGTTGAATTAGCATTAACATTTTATTTTTTGAGTATTAAATATTATGAATAAATAAGTAAGAATTTTAACCTTTTTTATTGTGCTGGTTAAACAAAATGAATTACCTTTGAATTGATGTTAAATTATTGGCATATAGTATTTTATATGTAATTTATAAACATTTTATGTCACTTTTGTTCATTTCAGATTTAATCGCAATTTTAATAAATTCAACGTTAAACTAAATTTAATTATTAATTTAATAAATAACACAAATGAATATTAAAAGAAAGAATCTTCGTATTATCCCAATGTTTTTATTGGGTTTGTTTTTTAGCTGTTCTCCAACAGTAAAAGTTACAAATGATTATGACCACGCAATAAACTTCGGTGAATTCAAAACTTTTGCCGTTTATGATTTAAAAGCGCAGCAAGGTCAGGTAAATCAACTGAATATTGAGCGTGTAACGAATGCAATTCGTGCCGAAATGACTGCAAAAGGTTTTACAGAATCAACTTCTAATCCGGATTTAAAAGTAAATGCTGTTTCTATTTTAAAAAATAAAACGCAAGTTACAGCTGATTCTAATTTCTATGGCTACGGCGGCATGTATCGCCCATACGGATATTGGGGTGGAGGTGCCATGATGGGCGGAGCTTCAACAACATTTAACTCTTACGATTATGTTGATGGCTCTCTAATAATTGATATTGTCTCTACCAAAACTGATAAACTGGTATGGCAGGGAATTGGTAATGCCGAAATTGATAGTAAGCCTGATAATCCGGAAGAATTTATCAATAGTTCTATCAAAAAAATACTGGAAGGGTTTCCTCCTGGCGCAGTAAAAAAATAGTTTATAAAATTTTGCAGAGCAACTATACTTATCTCGTCTCGTTGCAGATAAGTATAGTCTTCAACGGATTATAGATTGATTCTTTATTAATTTATTCTAAAAAAGCAAGAAGAAATGTATTAAATAAAAATTAGGTTGTTATGATTGATATTCTACTTTCACTATTCTTTTTTTTAGCTGTAATTGTTGGCTTTGCAACTTCATTTATGGTTCTTTTTTCAAAAAAAAATTATTCAAAATGCTTTTTTCTGGGACTTTTTTTGTTCAGTCTGGCTATTGTAAGTATATATAATTTTTATTTATCAGCGAACACTTTTAAAGATTTACCAACTTTATTCATCATTGCAAAATCTTTTATTTTTTTAGTAGCTCCTACTGCATTTCTATACATTCAAAGTGTTTTGTTTTCTGATAGATTATTTAAGAAATATGATTGGCTGCATTTTTTGCCTTTTGTGATCTATTTTGGTTTAACAATTTTTGTGTGGATCGGAAATTATTTTGACTTACCAATAATTGATTTTCTTTCAGATAAAATTGATAGCCCTTTTTCTATCTTAAGTTTGACTATTTGGCTGTCCTATGCTTTTTGTCAAACCATGATGATTTTAAATTATGATTTAAAAAAGTTCAAAGAAAATCATTTTCACCGAGTTAAAGTATTAGGTTGGATAAGAGTCTATAATTTAGTGATACTGTTTTTGTTTTCAGCTCTTTTTGTGCATTACTTTTTAATTAGTCAGATAGATAGAATTGATTTTTCATGTTACATACTCATATCATCGGTTCTTATTTTTACAGTTGGCTGGCTCTATTTCAAACCACAAATATTTTATGATTCGAATGGCTCAATTGAGACTTTTAATTTTGCAAAAGAGAACAACGAAATAATAGAAACTGTTGAAATTAAAAATGCCTTGCCATTAGGTAAAGAATTAACTCCCGAAAAAAAAGAAGAGTATCTGAAAAAACTGGATACTGTTTTTTCAGATAAAAAGCTTTTTTTAAAGAAGGACTTCGTTATTCGGGATTTATCTGATGAAACCGGAATATCCGTACATCATCTTTCTAATCTAATCAATTCAGAATTTAATCTTCATTTTCAGGATTTTGTAAATCTTAAAAGGATAGAATACTTTAATCAAAAAATCAATGATCCCGATTGGAAAGACCTGTCTCTGGAAGGTATGGCCTGGGGAGCAGGTTTTAAATCAAGAACTACTTGTTTTAGGGCTTTTATAAAGCATACCGGAAAATCTCCATCAGAATATTTTAAAATAATCAGGAGCAATCCTGATGAAGTAATAAAGTATTTTTTGAAACAAACTTCAAACTCAAATTAGCTTGATTATAGTTGTGAAGTCTAATTAATTTAAAACATCAACTATGAAACCTAAAATCAATAAACAAACACCAGTAATAAAAACAATATTTACACTATTATTTATATTGTTTTGTTTTTTTAGTCAGGCACAATTAAAAGGGGGTCATATACTTGGTGCTATGGGATTGCAATCCGGAACCCAAACTCCTGCCAATACCTTAAGTGTTTATGTACCAGGCTATTTTTATACTGCATCATCCCTAAAAGATGCCAATGGCGATAAATCAATTGCAGATCCTAGTTTAACAATGACTATTACGGGTGTAGGAGTATCGTGGGTAAGCGATTTTAAAATTTTAGGTGCCAATTATGGAGCAACGGCGCTATTAGCCTTTGCTTCAAATACAATTCAGGGTAATAGTGCAAGTGTCAGCAATTCTTTAGCACTCACAGATAGTTACCTTCAGCCAATACAATTGGGCTGGCATAACAAAAGAGCCGACTTTGTAGTAAGTTATCAAATGTATATTCCAACTGGCAAGTTTACAGCCGGAGCATCAGATAATAGTGGCTTGGGGATGTTCATGAATGAGTTTTCTGCCGGAACCACTTTGTTTTTTAATGATAAAAAAACGTTTCACTTTTCTGCTTTGGCATCTTATGAGATCAATGGGAAAAAGAAAGATACCGATATTAAAACCGGGGATATTCTAAGCTTTGAAGGAGGTTTGGGAAAAACATTTTATATGATGAATACCCAAAAAACAGCTCCGACAGGAATACTAAATGCGGGTTTAATCTATTATCTGCAATATAAAGTAACCAGTGATAAAATTCCCGTACCTGTAATCGGAATTGTGGAAGGGGATAATGATAGTGTGGGAGCAATAGGAGCAGAGGTAAATTATTTTTATATTGGCTGTAAAACTTCAGCAGGATTTAGATGGCTCGCTGAAGTTGATGCCATAAACAGATTTCAAGGAAATACGTTTTTCCTTACTCTGGCACATGTATTTAGTTTAAAGAAAGAATAGTTTAAGAGTTAATCCAAAACTGATTTTGATTCAGTGCTTGTTTTTTAATGAATTCGAATAAAATTCTAAGTTAAACTGTTGGTGTAATTATTAAAAGCGTCAGTTCGAGTATTTTTTGTGTAGAGAAACGGAATAAAAAATATATCGAGAACCGTTTTTAATAATAATTTTTCTGTTCTCGATACAATTTTCTATCGAAAATCACTCGAACTGACGAAAAATTATCATCAAAAACTAATTACACCCAACGGGTTAAGTTAGTTTATATACAAAAATTAAAATACTACTATGAAAAACACAAAGCTCTTCCGAAAAACAGTTCTCTTAAATATTTTTTTCCTTTTGTCATTAAATTTGATGATAGGACAAAAACAGCATATTAGTGTAAAGGATTCTCTTGACGGAGCATTCGATTTAAGCGATTATATCATTTATGCACATGGTTTTATTGTAGTGCCAACGATTATTACAGAACCGGCTTTAGGCGGAATTGGAGGGGCAATTGTTCCGGTTTTTCTAAAAAAGCATGCACCTGTAATAGATGAAAACGGTAAAAAGCGGTTTATAAATCCCGATATAACAGGAGGAATAGGGATGTATACCGGAAATAAAAGCTGGATGGTGGGTGCGTTTCGTTCCAGTACTCTAATAAAACCAAGAATTTTGTATCGTGTAATGGCTGGTTATGGTGACATGAACCTGTCTTTTTATGAAAATTTGCCTAATGGAAATGACAAGGAATTTAAACTTAATTTTAAATCCACAGTATTTTATACACAATGGTTAAAACAGTTCAGAAATGCAAGATGGAGTGCAGGTCCGCAATATTTATTTTTAAATTCTGACAT
>Ga0247810_10000679_pt1 | contig 30545 bp, 26 predicted proteins | sample UWRJL119311C1_FD_179918 | JGI IMG/M metagenome (GOLD analysis project Ga0247810, IMG submission 179918) | Plant litter microbial communities from Arlington Agricultural Research Station in Wisconsin, United States - UWRJ-L119-311C-1 | ecosystem: Environmental > Terrestrial > Plant litter >... | reverse complement strand
AAGAAAGAATGAAAGCCGTGATGAACGAATTAGAGAAAAATGATGATATCATTCTTTTTATTGATGAAATTCACACGATTGTAGGCGCTGGCGGAGCAACAGGTTCTCTTGATGCTTCGAACATGTTTAAACCTGCTTTGGCAAGAGGAGAAATTCAATGTATTGGCGCTACTACTCTTGATGAGTACAGACAATATATCGAGAAAGACGGAGCTCTTGAAAGACGTTTTCAGAAAGTAATTGTTGAACCAACTTCAGTTGAAGAAACAATCGCAATCTTAAACAACATAAAAGACAAATACGAAGACCACCACAATGTAACTTATACTCAGGAAGCTATCGAAGCTTGTGTTAAATTAACAAACAGATATATGTCTGAGCGTTTTTTACCGGACAAAGCTATTGATGCTCTTGACGAAGCTGGTTCTCGTGTACACATTACTAATATTGATGTTCCTAAACAAATTTTGGATTTAGAACGTCAGTTGGAAGAAGTGCGCGAAAACAAAAATATGGTTGTTAAAAAACAAAAATATGAAGAAGCAGCCAAACTTCGTGATGACGAAAAACGCATTGAAAAAGATCTGGCTGTTGCACAAGAACAATGGGAAGAAGACTCTAAAAATAACAGAATTGAAGTTACAGAAGATAATGTAGCCGATGTTGTTTCAATGATGACCGGAATTCCTGTAAACAGAATTGCACAAACAGAAAGCAACAAATTAGCCAAATTACCTGAATTAATTCAGAACAAAGTAATTGGTCAAAATGAAGCTGTATTGAAAATTGCACGTTCTATTCAACGTAACAGAGCCGGACTTAAAGATCCGAACAAACCAATTGGTTCGTTTATTTTCTTAGGTCAGACTGGAGTTGGTAAAACCCAATTAGCAAAAGTTTTAGCAAAAGAATTATTCGATTCTGAAGATGCATTAGTTCGTATCGACATGAGTGAATACATGGAGAAATTTGCGATCTCTCGTTTAGTTGGAGCGCCTCCGGGATACGTTGGGTACGAAGAAGGCGGTCAATTGACTGAAAAAGTTCGTAGAAAACCTTATTGTGTTGTTCTTTTAGATGAGATCGAAAAAGCGCATCCGGATGTATTTAATATGATGCTTCAGGTTTTAGATGACGGATACTTGACAGATAGTTTAGGTCGTAAAATTGACTTTAAAAACACTATTATTATCATGACATCTAACGTTGGAGCACGTCAATTGAAAGATTTTGGACAAGGTGTAGGATTTGGAACTGCTGCGAAAGTGGCTCAGGCCGATGAAAATTCTAAAAGTATTATTGAAAATGCTTTGAAGAAAACTTTTGCTCCTGAATTCTTAAACAGAATTGATGACGTAATCGTATTCAATGCATTAGAAAAAGGTGATATTGATTTGATTATCGAAATTGAACTTGCTAAACTTTATTCCCGCATAGCTGAATTAGGATACAAGTTAAATCTTACTGATAAAGCAAAAGCATTTATTGCTGAGAAAGGTTTTGACAGACAATTTGGAGCAAGACCTCTAAAAAGAGCGATCCAGAAATATGTTGAGGACTTGTTGGCCGAAGAAATCATAACTTCAAAAATACATTCAGGTGATGAAATCTTAATGGATTTAAAAGATGATTCTCAAGAACTTTCAGTAGAAATACATAAAGCCGAGGAACCGACTAATCAGTAAATTAGTTTACATCTATAACAAATATAATTTACCCGTTACGTTTTCATAACATAACGGGTATTTTTTTTAGATAAATTACTATCTTTAGTAAAAGCAAATAGCTATTTTTGGCTATTAAATTTCTTAACAAATAATAACGTATGCTTCAAAATAAAGTCATTTTAGGTAGCGAAGAATGGTGCTCATTTCCAGAACTAGGAATCCCGACAATCAAAGCTCGTGTTGATTCCGGTGCTAAAACTTCGGCAATGCACGCGATAAACATAGCTCCTTTTATAAAAAATGATGCCAATTGGGTAAAATTTGATATTAATCCAATTCAGAATAATATTAAAACTGTCATCCATTGCGAAGCTCCGTTGGTTGATAAAAGAATTGTAAAAAGTTCAAGCGGTTTCAGAGAACACCGTTACGTTATTCAAACCAGCATTAAACTTGGCGATATCAAATGGCCAATAGAAATGACTTTGACGAATCGTGACTCTATGGGATTCCGTATGCTTTTAGGCCGCGAAGCCATGAGTGGGCGCGTACTCGTTGATCCCGAAGAAAAATACATGTTAGGACAACCAACGCCTGAAGCATTAAAAGAATTGTATCAAAATTCAGAAAAAGCAACTTCCGGCTTACGAATTGGTCTATTAGCCAGTAATCCCGAATTGTATAGCAATAAAAGAATCATGGAAGCCGGTGAAATGCGCGGTCATGAAATGCATTTTTTGAATATCAAAGAATGTTACATGAAGTTGGATGCTAAAACTCCGGAGATTCACTATAGAGGCGGAAAAATATTAAATCAGTTTGATGCTATTATTCCCAGAATCCGTCCAAGCATTACTTTTTATGGTTGTGCTTTAACGCGTCAGTTTGAAGCTTTGAAGGTTTTTGTTTTAAATTCGGCTACAGCCATAACACAATCACGAGATAAATTATATTCATTGCAATTGCTTTTAAACAGCGGAATTGACATTCCTACAACTGGTTTTGCTAATTCTCCTTTGGATACTGACAACTTAATCAAAATGGTTGGAGGTTCGCCTTTAATCGTAAAATTACTCGAAGGAACTCAAGGAAAAGGGGTCGTTCTGGCAGAAACAAAAAAAGCAGCAGAAAGTGTTATCAATGCTTTTAAAAGTTTAAATGCTAATATTCTTGTTCAGGAATTCATTAAAGAAGCCAACGGAAAAGATATTCGCTGTTTTGTAATCGACGGAAAAGTAGTTGCAGCGATTCAGCGTGAAGCTATGCCTGGAGAATTCAGGGCAAATATTCATCTTGGAGGAACCGCATCTGTAATAAAAGTGACTGCCGAAGAGAAAAGAATCGCTATAAAAGCTGCAAAAGCCATGGACTTAAAGGTAGCCGGTGTTGACATTATTCGTTCTTCAAAAGGACCATTATTACTCGAAGTAAACTCATCGCCAGGTCTTGAAGGAATTGAAGGCGCCACAAACAAAGATGTTGCCGGAGAAATGATCAAAGCAATTGAGAAAAATTTTAAACTAATATAAGCTCATTTAGAATTAGTACCAAAATAATCGCAATATTGTCATCCCGAGGAACGAGGGATCACACTCGAAACTCTACAACGATTATTGAGTTACTTTGCGGAGCTTCTAATGTAATCCCTCGTTCCTCGGGATGACAAAAAATACATACTAGCTTTGTCAAAGTGTAAAACTTTGACAAAGCTTTTTTAAATTTAAACCTTAAAAAAATGATGTTAAATCCGTATTTAGATATTATTGCAAGAAGTGTTGCTGTTTATTTTTTCATGACAATTGCATTGAGAATCTTTGGTAAAAAAGAACTTTCTCAATTGAATACTGCTGATATTATTCTGATTTTACTTATTAGCAATTCGGTTCAAAATGCAATGGTTGGTCCCGACACAAGTCTCTGGGGAGGATTAGTTGCGGCTCTGGCTTTGTTTATCATTAATTACATTATTAAAAAACTTACTCATAAATACAAAGGCTTAAACAATTTATTGTTAGACAAACCAGAAATCCTGATCCATAACGGAATAATAGATTTTAAAACATTGAGCAAATTAGACATTTCGCACGAAGAATTAAAAGAAGCAGCACGTGAGCATGGCTTAGAACATTTGACCAATATAAAGCTTGCTATGTTAGAAATAGACGGTACTATTAGCATTATTTCTGAAGATAAGAAAAACATCAAACAAACACACTACAAACGTAAGCACAATCATAAAAATCTACAGAAATAAATTAAAAGACACTAATTAATTGATTTTCAACTTATTAAATCTTTTTAATCAAAAACTTAGCTATATACTTTGTTATACTATGTATTTTGTTATACATTAGCAGAATGAACGAAACATTTGTAACAAACTGGAAATCGCAGGTAAAGAAAGGAACATTGACTTTCATTATCCTGAATGTGCTCAAAAATCATGAGTACTACGGTTATGAACTTATCGAACAAATAAGAAAACATACTGAAATAGAAATTGCAGAAGGAACACTTTATCCTTTAATGAATCGCTTAAAAACGGAAGAATTAGTAGATTCAAAATGGGTAGAACAAGAAACCGGCATTCCGAGAAAGTATTATTCACTAACCGAAGCAGGAATAGAAACTCTAAGTCAGATGAATATTTACTGGGAGAATCTTGAGAAATCAATCAAAAAAATCATTCAATGAGAATAGAAGACATCAAATTCGAACAAAAAGCTTCGCAAAGGATTTATAGCGATTATATGAAGCGTATTAAAAAAGCAACAGCTTCGCTATCAAAAATTAGTCAGGATGATATTTATATGGAATTTAACAGCCATATTTTTGAAGCTATTCAACATAAAAGTCAAGCAGACGAAATAGATTCACTTTTAGACATTATCGAAAAATTAGGAGCACCGGAAGAGGTTCTAAAACCCCTTGTCGCCGATAAAAAATTAGAGCAGGCAACAAGAACATTTAATCCTGTTCATGTTTTCAAAGCTTTGATCTTAAACTTTACCAATGGTATTTCGTATGTTTTTTTCTTTGTTTTGTACCTCTTCCTTTTTGGTTTTGTATTCCTGATTTTTGCAAAAATAATCAATCCTTCTCTTGTAGGTCTTCATATGAAAGATGATTCATTTTCTGTTTTTGTATTAGGAATAATGAGTCAGGAAGACAAAATTAAAAACCATACTCACGAAGTATTGGGCAACTGGTTTATTCCAGCAATGCTGCTGGCAATCGTAGTTTTCTATTTGTTTATAACGCTTTTATTAAAATTTAAAAAATCAATCAATCAAAAAACACTATCATGAAAAAAATCATTACCTGTTTATGCGCTTTTATAGTTACAAGCGCTTTCTCACAAACTTTCGACACAAAAAGACTGGACAGTTTGTTTACGCTTCTGGAAAAAAACGATAAATACATGGGAAGTATTGCTATTTCTGAAAACGGAAAAACACTCTACACCAAATCAATTGGTTTTGATGATGTTGCAACTTCAAAAAAATCAAGCATCAATACAAAATACAGAATTGGTTCTATCTCAAAAACATTTACAGCAACTCTTATTTTTAAGGCTATTGAAGAAAAAAAAATCAACTTAAATCAAACTATTGATAAATATTTTCCAACAATAAAAAATGCCAAAAAAATCACCGTTAGTAATTTATTGAACCATCGCAGTGGTATATATGATTTCACCACTAATCCCGATTATTTAAAATGGAATACTGAATCTCAATCAAGAGCCAAAATGATTGAAAAAATAGCTTCCGGAGCTGTTATATTTGAACCTGACACAAAATTTCAGTATTGCAATTCGAATTATGTTTTATTGTCTTATATACTTGAAGATATCTACAAAAAACCGTACGGTGCAATTTTAGATTTAAAAATCATCAAACCATTAAAATTAAAAAACACGTATTTAGGAAGTAAAATAAACTTAGAAAAGAACGAAAGCTATTCTTATACTCTCGCTGGAAAATGGGACAAATCAAGTGAAACCGATATCTCAATTCCATTAGGAGCCGGAGGTATTGCCTCCAATCCAACCGATTTAAACATTTTTATCGAAAGTGTTTTTGCCGGCAAAATTATTTCTGCAGCTTCTTTAAATCAGATGATAACAATGAAAGACAACTACGGAATGGGAATTGCAGAGTTACATCCCTTTGGTAAAAAAAGTTATGGTCATAATGGTGCAATTGACGGATTTAGATCAGCTATGGAATACTTTCCGGAAGAAAAGCTGGCGCTATCCATAACTTCAAACGGAGCAATGGGATATAGCAATGAGAACATCTTATTGTGCGCTTTAAGTTCTTATTTCCACAAACCTTTTGCATTGCCCGTTTTTGGAAATATAACCGTTGCCCCAGAAATGCTGGATTTGTATTCCGGGATTTACGGAAGTACACAAATTCCGATAAAAATAACAATTTCACAAAAAGACAATGTATTAATTGCTCAGGCAACAGGACAGCCTTCTTTTCCTCTTAATGCCAGCACCAACACTGTCTTTACCTTTGATGCTGCAGGTATTGTTCTGGAATTCAATTCTGATAAAAAAGAAATGATTTTAAAACAAGGCGGAAAAGAGTTTTTGTTTACTAAATAAATCTACACTAAGAGATAAAACAAAAAAGCTAGTTTCAGAAAGAAACTAGCTTTTTTTTTATTTCCAAAATTGAAACCATTTTTTATCATTACTATCGTTTTCAAAATTATTATCAGCCTTCTTAATTGTTTCATTATTTAGGCCATATGCTTTCAATCTATGATTTAGATTCACTAAAATATAATCTTTTTCTACAGGGAATTTTTCTGCTATCAATTTGTAGTGCTTTAAAAGCTTTCTGTCTTCTACTCCTTCTAAAGCCTGCAATACAATATGAATAACCCTATTTGAATGATCACTTAAACCATTAATAAAAGTATCAATATAATTACTTTTAACCTTTAATTGCCCAAGTGAGTAATAAGCACTGATTCGTACACTTTCACTTTCATTAAAAGTAAACGGAACAATAATATCGCCATAATCAATATTCATTTCCTTTAACAAATAAGTACAAAAACTAAAGGTTTCGTCGTCGCTAATATTTTCAGCATTTGATTTTATAACATCCAGCCAATCTGAACTTTTATCTTTTGCATACCAGAACACAAACTGAAAAACATTTAGTAAACTTTCTTTTGTAAAATCAACCAAGTAAGGATAAGCTCTTTGGTAATCAAACTTTGTAAGGATTTGAAGTATTTTTTTCTGAATTTCTCCTGAATTTAATTTGTATTGAGCTTCTAAAACATCAAGAGCTTCTGAAGCTATTTTTTCTTTCTTTAAAATCCCATTTAAACCTTCAATCTTGGTTTCATTATCATGCGCAGAAAAATACACTTCCAAAATATAACTTACACTTCCTCCTAACGTATACTGAAACAACTCAGGTTCATCGGTCATTACATTTTCAGGTATAATTTCGTCTAGCCAACGTTCGTACCAATCTAAAAAATTAGATTCGAAAGCAAAGAATGGCTTTTGTCGATCTAGATCAACGTTCACAACCCGACCTTTAAATTCACCGTTTAAAACAAGCACATAATAATAACTACAGCCTTGAGTACCAATAGGCAAAATTCCTGAATATATTTTTCCTGATTCCACCTCAAAATCCTCATTAGAAATATCATCATTATCCTCAATATTTCTGGTCAGATTTTCCCAGAATTCGTTGGTCATATTAGGATACAGCTGACAATCTTCTTTTAAATATTTTTCAGGACTGGCATAAATGAATTCTTCAACATTTTTTCCCAAAGGAAATATTCCATAACCGGGTCCGGCTGCAGAATTTTGATACGATTTTCCGCCATTACCAATATGCAGTAAGAAAGCTCTATAATCTTCAGGAAGCTCCAGATTATAGTCTTTTTCGAACTTTAAAATTTGATCGTTATTTGCAGTTTCTTCCAAAAAGTATTTATGACTGTCTGCACCAAATACTTTTAAATGCTTATCTGTATTTTTTGCTATGAGCAACTTCTTTTTTATTCTTTCTACCTGATCTGAAGTTTTTTGATTTATCATAATGACTTTTGAATTTGTGCCAAATATATTACTTTATAATTATTCAAAAAGATGTTTTTAAAAAACAAAAAAAGCCAATTTCGAGTAGAAATTGGCTTTTAAGTATTTTGATAAATATGATTTGCATCTCACATTTAAATTGATTTATTCATTAAATAAATACGCTTAGGATATAATAAACCAAACCTGCCAGGATAGCTGATATTGGAATAGTCAGAATCCATGCCCAGATTAAACTTACAGTAACTCCCCAACGAACGGCAGAAACACGTTTTGTTAAACCAACACCAATGATTGATCCTGTAATCGTATGTGTTGTACTTACCGGAATTTTTAAATGCTCTGTGAAATAAAGTGTCAAAGCACCCGCAGTTTCAGCAGCAACACCTTCAAACGAAGTAACTTTTGTGATTTTAGAACCCATTGTTTTCACAATTTTCCAACCACCACTTAAAGTTCCTGCAGCAATTGCAGAATAACAGGCTAACGGAATCCATCCCGGCATTACACCTTTTATTCCTAAATCATCATTTGGCAATACAACATCTAACCATTCAGCCATATGAACACCAGGATTGGTATTGATATAAACCGCTACAGCAGCAGCAATAATACCCATTACTTTTTGAGAATCATTTCCTCCGTGTCCTAAACTAAAAGCCGCAGAAGATAGTAATTGCATTTTCTTTAAAGCTGCATCTGCCTGATGTAGATTTAAACTACTAAAGATCAAACAAAATGCACTAACCGTTAAAATAATAAAGGCTACTAAAAACCATTTAATATTGTGTGGATCAAAAGCTACGCTCCAAAAATGAGAATCAAAACGAGGTTTTCCATGTTTAACAATCTCTTCATAAGGTACCATTAAAGTACTCACAAACCAAACTGTAGCAATCATCAAAACCACTGTAAATATCTTAGGTCCAATAACTTTACGAGAAGCATTCAATAACCAAATCGAAATTAAATAAGAAGCCAAAGCTCCTAAAAGCGGTGCCAAAACAATAAAGGCAATGATAATAAGAACTCCCGAAGGCATTCCGCCATCTTTTCCTGCCTTATACCAGCTTACGATTTGATACCAATAATGCGTAGTTCCGTCTTCACCAATATAACCTGAAAAACCATGTACAGCGATCGCATGAGCAACTGCTGCCCCTGCAAAACCTCCAATTAAAGTATGTGATGAACTTGAAGGAATCCCTAACCACCAGGTCAATAAATTCCAGCAAATCGCTGCAATAACACCGGCAAGAATAACTACCAGGTTAATCTCCATAGTGTGCGCTGTTTTAGCAACAGTATCCGCAACACCAAATCCGAAAACCCAATAAGCCAGAAAGTTAAAAAATGCTGCCCAAAGAACTGCCTGAAAAGGCGTTAAAACCTTTGTAGCAACAACTGTTGCAATAGCATTGGCCGCATCATGAAAACCATTGATGTAATCAAAAATTAAGGCTAATACTATAATAATTATAAGTAGCGTCATAAATTATAACTTCAGAATGAAATAAATTGAATTTAAGAATGTTTTACTGAAATAGATTCTAGTATGTTCGCAACACTCTTACATTTATCTGTTGCTGATTCTAAAACAGATAACACTTCTTTATATTTAATAATATTTTTAGCATCTGTTTCGTTTTCAAAAATTTCAAAAACTGCTTTGTTATAAACGTTATCTGACTTGTTTTCCAATTTATTAATTCTGGCACAAGCATCTTTTATGACTTTGAAATTCTTTAAATTTCTCAATTCTTTTACTGCACTATCAATGTTTTGACAAGCTTCAAGATTGATTTCGGTCATTTTTCTGATCGATTTTGTAATCTTGTCAACCTGATACAATCTCATTCTGCTTGCTGCTCCGTGCAAATAATCTGCAACGTTGTCAATAGAAGTAATCAATGTGTGAATATCCTCTCTGTCAAACGGAGTAATAAAGTTTCTACTCAATTCAAGATTGGTCTGACGTGTAATGTCTTCTCCTCTTTGCTCTAATTCATCAATTTTCTGAAAAAGAACTTCTCTTTCTTTTAATGGAAGATTTACAGCTTCGTGTAAGTTAGAAGCTAATTCAATTAAATTGCTTGAAGCCTCTTCAAAAAGTGGAAAGAATTTCTTGTCTTTCGGCACTAAAAATTGGAAAATACTGTTTATTGACATTTTTATATTTTTGATAGTGCAAAATTACTTCATTAATATTCTACAATGTTAAGCCATTGTTAACAAATCGTTTTCAATTTGGAAACTATCAAGGAATTCAACGGTTTTTTCTATGTCGTAATGCAGGATTCTATCTTCTTTAACTAGTGGCACTACTTCTCTGTAACTGCTCAAAAACATCTCGATAAAATCGCTTGATTTTAGAGGTTCTCTATAAGCAATCGCTTGTGAAGCATTCAATAATTCGATTGCCAGAATACGCTCTAAATTATCTAAAACACGTAACGCTTTTGTCGCTCCGTTTGCCCCCATACTTACGTGATCTTCTTGTCCGTTGCTGGATACAATACTGTCTACACTTGATGGAGTTGCCAATTGCTTGTTTTGGCTTGCAATACTGGCAGCTGTATATTGCGGAATCATAAATCCTGAATTCAATCCAGGATTGTCTACCAAAAATGCCGGAAGATTTCTTAATCCTGAAATCAGTTGATATGTTCTTCTTTCAGAAATACTTCCTAGTTCTGCCAAAGCAATGGCCATAAAATCTAAGGCCAAAGCCAAAGGCTGACCGTGGAAATTTCCGCCGGAGATAATCTGATCGGCTTCGATAAATATATTTGGATTATCGGTAACCGAATTGATCTCGGTTTTGAATACTTTTCGAACATAATCGATCGCATCTTTTGAAGCGCCGTGAACTTGTGGCATACAACGGAAAGAATACGGATCCTGTACGTGTTTTTTCTCTTGTTCAATTATTTCGCTTCCTTCCAGAAATTCATTAATACGTTGAGCCGTTACAATTTGACCTTTGTGAGGACGAATAAAATGAATCAATTCATTAAAAGGTTCGCTTCTTCCATCAAAACCTTCCAAAGAAATTGTTCCGATTAAATCTGCCAAATACGAATATTTGTAGGCTTTTATTAAAATGTGAGCTCCGTAGGCACTCATAAATTGGGTTCCGTTCAACAATGCCAAACCTTCTTTTGACTGTAAAACGATTGGTTCCCAGCCAAAATGTTTCAAAACTTCTCCAGAAGCCACTTTTTTTCCTTCAAACAAAACTTCACCTTCACCTAATAAAGGCAAAGACAAATGTGCCAAAGGTGCTAAATCTCCTGAAGCTCCAAGAGAACCCTGGGTATATATAATAGGTAAAACGTCATTATTGTAAAAATCAACCAAACGATCTACAGTTTGCAACTGAATTCCTGAATGTCCGTAACTCAAAGATTGAATTTTAAGCAACAACATCAACTTTACAATTGCAGCAGGAACTTCTTCTCCGGTTCCGCATGCGTGGGACTTTACCAGGTTCTCCTGAAGTTTGGATAAATTTTCATTCGAGATTTTCACATTACATAACGATCCAAAACCTGTATTGATACCGTAAATAGGTTCAGAATGCGAAGCCATTTTTTTATCTAAATAATCACGACACTTCTGAATATTTACTTTCGCTTCCTCTGATAATTCAAGTGCTTTTTGATTCACTATGATTTCCTGTAAAGCTTCTAAGGTTAAGATTTCAGTACTTATATAATGGATTTCTCTCATGTTGTTTGTATTTTAAGACATCAAAATTCAGCAAATCAATATTAAAAAGCAACATTTGTTCATAATAATTAAATTTTATAGCATCTCGCCTTCTTTGCTTTATTTATTTCATAATCTTTATCGTACCAAATCAGTTCTTTGGTTTGAAAAAAAATCAATTTCAGATGTATCTAAAATAAAAAAAACATTCCCTACTTAATATATAGGATAAAATCGTTTGTTTTTTAGCTGTTTTTTAATAATATCAATACTTTATTTTTTTAAAGCCTTAATAAAAAAAGCGTTAAATATATGAATAAGCCATATTTACAGTTTTAATTTTAACAATTACTCAATATTAAAATCCTTACATTTGAATTATTGAAATATTCGTAAAAAGGTTTTTCAGTTTTTTAACTTTTATAAAAAACTGTACTTTTGAAAAATCAAAATGAAAAGTAACAGCACAAAATATCAATCTACAATGACAACTCTAACCGGGGTTGCAATTGCTGCTACTACAATTTCTACTACAACTACTACTACCCCTTAGGGGTATACATTTTACATATAATCCTTGGTTATCTATACTTTTTTCCTGAAAGAAGAAAGACGATGGGTACATAAAAAACATTTACAAAGAAAAAAAATAGTCGCAGTTTTTAGTTTCAGTTCACAGTTGATAACCTTTGAACCTTTGTTACTCAAAATCTTTGCACCTTATTAAAAAACATCAAAATGAAAGTATTAAAATTTGGCGGAACTTCGGTTGCCAATGCTCAAAATATAAAACTCGTTCTCGAAATTATAAACCAGAATTCTAAACAAGATAAACTAGTAGTTGTTGTTTCAGCTTTAAGCAAAGTGACGGATTTATTGCAGTCAGCGGCAGCAAAAGCAGCAGCAAACGACGAAAGCTTTAGAGATATTGTTGCAGAAATCGAGAAAAAACACCTTGATACTTTAAAGGATCTTATTCCGGTAAGCGAACAAAGCAGTTTGTTAAGTCATGTAAAAAGAATCATCAATCATCTGGAAACGTTATTGGACGGCTGTTTTTTATTGGGCGAATTATCTCCAAGAACTGCCGATACTATTTTAAGTTTTGGAGAATTACTTTCGTCTTACATTATCGCTCAGGCTTATCAGCAAATTGATAAAGATGTGGTTTACAAAGACAGCCGTGAACTGATTAAAACCAATAATAACTTTGGTAAAGCTGTTGTAAATTTTGAAGTTTCGAACCAATTGATTCAGGAATATTTTGGCGGAAATCAATCTCAAATCAATATTTTGCCAGGATTTATCGCTCAGACTTCTGACGGAATCACTACAACTTTAGGTCGTGGAGGTTCTGATTATACTGCAGCCATAATTGCCGGAGCACTTAACGCATCACAATTAGAAATCTGGACTGATGTAAACGGAATGTTTACTGCAAACCCTAAAATCGTTAAACAAGCACAGCCTATTGCGAATATCTCTTATCAGGAAGCGATGGAATTATCGCATTTTGGTGCCAAAGTGTTGTATCCGCCAACGATTCAGCCTGTTTTAAGAAAAAATATTCCCATTCTAATCAAAAATACTTTTGAGCCGGAGGCTGTAGGAACTTTAATTTCTAATCAGGTTTCATCAAAAGATACTGTTGTAAAAGGAATCAGCCATATTGATAATATTTCTCTTGTAACACTGGAAGGCCCGGGAATGATTGGAGTTTCAGGTTCATCAAAACGTTTGTTTGAAGTATTGTCTCAGGAAAAAATCAATGTTATTTTTATTACTCAGGCTTCTTCTGAACATTCAATTTGTATCGGAATTTTAAATTCGGATGCTGAAAATGCCGAAGCTGCGATCAACAAAGCTTTTGAAGTAGAAATTCTTCAAAATAAAATTGATCCTGCCATTGTAGAGAAAGATCTTTGCATTATTGCTTTGGTTGGAGAAAATATGAAGAATCACCAGGGTTTAAGCGGAAGAATGTTTAGTACTTTAGGTAAAAACAACGTAAACATTCGTGCGATTGCGCAAGGAGCTTCGGAACGTAATATCTCGACTGTAATCAACGAAAGAGACGTTAAAAAAGCGTTGAATACATTACACGAAAACTTCTTTGAAGAGAACACCAAACAGCTGAATTTATTTGTAATGGGAGTTGGAAATGTAGGTGAGAAATTCATCGAACAAATTCACAATCAAAGAAAGTTTTTAAAAGAAAACCTTAAAATTAATGTTCGTGTAATTGCTTTATCAAATTCCAGAAAAATGCTTTTTGATGAAGACGGAATTTCTCTAAAAGACTGGAAATCGGCATTAGAAAAAGGCGAACATGCAATTCCGACAGAATTTATCGCACGCGCCAAAGAACTGAATTTACGTAACAGTATTTTTGTGGATATTACAGCAAATGCAAGCGTTTCTGAAACTTACGAAAAATTCTTAAAAGAAAGTATTGCCGTTGTAACTTGTAATAAAATTGCCTGTTCATCTGCTTACGATAATTACAAAAAACTGAAAAGTTTATCACGTCAGTACAATGCTCCATTTTTGTTTGAAACCAATGTTGGTGCAGGATTACCAATTATCGACACTGTGAAAAACCTTATTGCTTCTGGCGATAAAGTGCACAAAATTCAGGCGGTTTTGTCTGGAAGTTTAAACTTTATTTTCAATAATTTCGATAAGAATAATTCTTTTCACGATGTTGTAAAAGAAGCCGGAGTACAAGGTTTTACAGAACCGGACCCAAAAATCGACTTAAGCGGAATTGACGTTGCCCGTAAAATCCTGATTCTTATTCGCGAAAGCGGTTACGAAATGGATATTGATGCCATCGCCAACGAATCATTCTTACCAGCCGAATGTTTGGACACAACAAACAACGAAGACTTTTTTGCTTCGTTAACCAAAAACGCAGCTCATTTCGAAAAAATCTACGAAGAAGCTCTAGCCAAAGATTCAAGATTGAAATACGTAGCACAATTCGAAAACGGAAAAGCCAGCGTGGGATTACAATTCATCCCGAAAGATCATCCTTTCTACAATTTGGAAGGAAAAGACAATATCGTATTGTTCTACACAGATCGCTACGTAGATCAGCCGTTATTGATCAAAGGCGCCGGAGCGGGAGCAGCGGTTACAGCATCAGGAATTTTTGCCGACGTTATTAGAATAGGGAATAATTAGCCACTAAGGCACCAAGACACAAAGTTTTTAAGTTTTCTAAACTTTGTGTCTTAAAAAATAAAAAAACTTTGTGTCTTAGCGCCTTCGCGGCAAAAAACACAAAAGCTAAAAAAACTTTGTGACTTTGTGCCTTCGTGGCAAAACCAACCAGAAATGAAAGAAATAAAACTATTTTGCCCGGCAACTATCGCGAATCTTTCGTGCGGATTTGACGTATTGGGACTTTGCTTAGACAATGCGGGTGATGAAATGATTGTTCGAAAAACAGAAGAAAAGGGAGTTCGCATCACAAAAATTGTTGGTGCCGATTTGCCTATGGAAACCGAAAAAAATGTTTCGGGAGTTGCGGCTATCGCCATGTTAGAAGCGTATGAAAGAGATTTTGAACCGATAACTTTTGGATTCGAAATTGAAATCTATAAAAATATCAAAGCCGGAAGCGGAATTGGAAGCAGCGCTGCAAGTTCTGCCGGAGCGGTTTTCGGGATTAATGAATTATTAGGCAAACCTTATTCCCGTAAAGATTTGGTGCAGTTTGCCATGCAGGGCGAGAAACTAGCCAGTGGAAATGCGCATGCAGACAACGTTGCTCCTGCCCTTTTAGGCGGATTTACATTGGTAAGAAGTTATGCACCGCTTGATATTATCAGAATTGATAGTCCGGAAGAATTGTATGCAACTGTGGTTCATCCTCAAATTGAGTTGAAAACATCTGATGCGCGTTCGGTATTGAAACAAACCGTTTCACTAAAAAGCGCCATCATGCAGTGGGGAAATGTAGGCGGATTAATTGCCGGTTTATACACCAAAGATTATGATTTGATTGGAAGATCGCTTCATGATGAAATCGTTGAACCTTTAAGAAGTGTTTTGATTCCGGGTTTTGATTTAATCAAACAAACGGCTCTTGAAAACGGCGCTTTAGGTTCGGGAATTTCAGGTTCTGGCCCGTCGATTTTTGCTTTAAGCAGAGGAAAAAATACCGCCGACCAAATCGCCAAAGCCATGAGCGATGTTTATGAAAAGATGAATTTGCCGTATGAAATTCACGTTTCGAAAATTAATCCTGATGGCGTAAGAATTATATAACACGAATTGCACGAATTTACACAAATTGGATTGTGAGATTGTTAATTTAAATAATTCCGTTTGTCAGGCTGAGCGAAGTCGAAGTCCCGTAAAGCATAGACGCAAATAAAAAACATAACGTTTGTCATTCCGAGGAACGAGGAATCTCCGCTAGTAACTCCGTAACGTGAGTCAATCTTTGTCGAGCTTCTCGCGGAGATTCCTCGTTCCTCGGAATGACAAAAAAAAGACAGAATAATAAATTATTAAAAAACAAAAAACAGTACCACAAAGCTTTGCGAACTCTGCGTTTTCAAAATAAACCAATTCCTTGCGAACTTTGCGGTTAAATAATAAATAAACCAATGGAATTTGGAACTTAAAAATTGAAAATTGATTACAGAAAAGCCTATTCTCTATACTCTATTCTCTTTTTTCTAAAATTTAAAATCTAAAATCTAAAATCTAAAATTAAACCATGAAATACTATAGTTTAAACCATAATGCCCCGGAAGTTTCTTTTAAAGAAGCTGTAATACAAGGACTAGCGAGTGATAAAGGATTATATTTTCCTCAAACTATTACGCCATTAAATCCTGCATTTTTTAATGTAATCGAAAATCTAAGCCATAACGATATTGCTTTTGATGTGATTCAGCAATTTGTGGGCGATGAAATTCCTGAGGACAATTTAAGAGAAATTATAAAAGATACTTTATCTTTTGATTTTCCGGTTGTAGAAGTTGAAAACGGAATTTATTCGTTAGAATTATTCCACGGACCAACTATGGCTTTTAAAGATGTTGGAGCGCGATTTATGTCACGTTGTCTGGCGTATTTTAATAAAGACAAAAAAGACAGTAAAAATACCGTTTTAGTAGCAACTTCCGGAGATACCGGAGGAGCTGTTGCAAGCGGATTTCTTGGCGTTGACGGTGTTGATGTTGTGATTTTATACCCATCAGGAAAAGTAAGCGACATTCAGGAAAAACAATTGACTACTTTAGGAAAAAACATTAAAGCGCTTGAGGTTGATGGTGTTTTTGACGATTGCCAGGATATGGTTAAAAAAGCATTTTTAGATGAAACTTTAGCACATAAAAACCTGACTTCGGCGAATTCTATTAATATAGCGCGCTGGCTGCCTCAAATGTTCTATTTCTTCTTTGCTTACAAAGCGTTGAAAAGCCAAAACAAACCGTTGGTTTTTTCTTGTCCAAGCGGAAACTTCGGGAATATCTGCGCCGGAATTATGGCTAAGAAATTAGGTTTACCAATCGAACATTTTGTAGCTTCTACAAACGTAAACGATACCGTGCCAAGATTTTTAGAAAGCGGAAAATACGATCCTAAACCTTCTAAAGCGACAATTTCGAACGCTATGGACGTTGGAAACCCAAGTAACTTTATCAGAATTCAGGAATTATATAACAACGATTTAAAAGCTTTCGAAAAAGACTTTTCTTCTTATAGTTATACTGACGAAGAAACGCTGGAAGCTTTAAAAAACATTTATAAAGTTGATGGTTACATCGCAGAACCACACGGTGCTGTTGGGTATTTAGGTTTGAAAAAAGAATTACAAAAACACGAAAATGCGATTGGTGTTTTCTTAGAAACCGCTCACCCAATTAAATTTTTGGATGTTGTTGAACCTGCTTTAGGTATTACGCTTCCTATTCCGGAACAAATTGAAAGTGTTATTAATGAGGATAAAGTTAGTGTTAAGATTAAGACTTATGAGGAATTGAAGGCGTTTTTGGGATAGTATAAAACCTAAAAAAAACCACAAATTGTACTAAAAATAGCTAGTACAATTTGTGGTTTTGTTTTAGAAAAAACGATCTGTTTTCTAATTATTTATAAGTAAAAGTAGCTTTAGCATCTTTAAAATCTAAACCTACATAATTTTTAAGATCATCAAAAGTAGTTCCTGATACTATGATTTCTTTTAATCTCTTTTCAGTATCCAAAGTTCTTTTTAGGGTCATTGTTTTAAAAGATCTCGGATATGGCGCTAAATTAGTATATTCATGATCTATTTTTATAATATTGTTACTGCTCTTTTTTCCAAATTTATCATGTAATATAGAATAAAGGGTATAATAGCTGTAAAACAACGGAGTTTCATAGGTATAATCACTACCTTTTACATAAGCATCAGTATCATATGTATAATTGATCGCGTAACTAATTTCTGATAGAAATGATTTGGTTACGGCTTTGGTAGTATTTCCATTATGTTGTTCAAAATCTACTTGATTAACTAATCTGTAACTAGGGTAATATTTATTTTTATTGTATGATTTAACATTAGAAAGATATTCATTTTTATACATGTAAACTGTTGAATCTGAAGTAGCACTAAAAATTTCATCTTTATCATCATATACAATAATTTCGTTTTTCACAATTGATTCCACACTTCCAGCTTTTAAATGAATTGATGTTTTTGCATTTATTTTAAGGCCGGTAACATTATCTTCTAATTGATTGACTTCAATTAAATCAGGATTCACGTACGTTATTCCATAAACATATCCTCCTTCTTTTACTTTAACAATTTTATTTGCGTTATCGTATTCATAAGATTCATCATCACGCCTAATTCCGATGTACTTATCATAAGGATAAGAAAAAGAAACGAGTTTTTGATTCGACAGATCAATAACCGGCGGTTCTACAACAACCAGATCAGAATTAGAATCATCAGAGGAACATGATGTCATTACCAGGCTTAGCAGAGGTAAAAAAAATAGTAGTTTTGGGAATTTCATAAATAGGTAATTAATAATATTAAGGTTTAAATTTTCGGAGCAATATTAAGACATTAATCTTACAACAAAAATTATCGACACTAGTTAATTCTTTTTAGAATAATTCAAATTTAAAGCGAATATCTTCCTTCAAAATATTATTAAAATTTTACGTGAAGCCGTAAAAAAAGATTACACAAAAGCAGGTATTTATTCTAGTGAACCTATTTTTAGATGTTATATTTATAATTGGATGCATATAATAGACTGGAAAGAGAAAGCTGTATCCGGAGGCGAAACAGAATATGAAATTAAATATGATTATGAATATGTTTATGATACAGATGGTTATTTAACCGAATCAAAACGTACAAAAACCAATATTCTTTATCCTGAGGCAAAACCTATTGTCACAAAAACTTTATATTCATACGAATAACCGATGAAACAAAAAGCTACAACTCTAAATTGTAGCTTTTTTTTATTAATAAAACTAAAGACTTATCGACTATTTAGTATTTTTATATTTTTTAAAATTAACCTTATTAAAGAGAGGTTTATCACTTATTTACAGCAATCAATTCTAAAAAATAAAAATGGCAATTTGGCAATACCTTTTAATCGTAGTTCCTGAAAAATCCATTGATAATAATTATCAATGCATTTTTAAAAATAATAAAACAGAGTTTTTACCCGAGACAAATTCTTTTTGGAAAAATTTTGAAGGTGACATTCCTTCGATTATTTCTGAACTTGATCAAATTATTCCAAAAGCAAACTGGGGCAATGAAATTTATTTGAATTGGAAAGGAAACGGAAATAACGATGAAGATAATGATGCCTGTATTTGTTTGAGTGATGATAAAACCAAAATTGAAGAATTTCAGTTTCGAATTGATTTAAGAAAAGCATCCAATATTACTAATGTTCTTCAAGCAATTTTAAAGCTCTGTAAAAAAAATCAATTTGTTTTGATTGATTTAAAAGGAGAAATTTTTAAACCTGAAATGCAATATATTATCGAGAGTTTGAAAAGTTCAAATGCAATGAAATTTATTGCTGACCCAATACAATTTTTTGAGAATTTAGAAAATTAGTTTTAAATGAAAAAAGAACATAGGATCATACTTGATTTATTAGAAGAATATTTAGAAAAAAATACAAGTTTAAGATTTGGGCAAGCACTTTTTAATTTAGGTGTTAATCAATTTCAGGAAACTACTGATTCTCGAAATCCCAATTATAATTTGAGAGATATTCACAGTGACCATGATTTAGATATTATCGAAAGAATTAAAAATCAATTAATTTGGTTTGAATCTCAAAGAAGCAAATAATCTAATGGCAGAGAAAAACCAGACTAAAAGAATAATTCAACTTACTATTGTGGGAGGATTATTTATTTTTATCCTTTACAGATCATATCAGGCAGATAATGTTTTTGCTCCTTTTTTCTACATCATTTTAGGCGTTTTAGAAATTATCTTATTATCAAATGTAATTCCTGAAAATTTTAAAATTTTCAAAAACCATAAAAACATTTATAATTTACTTCCAACTTTTTTAGCTTCTTTCATTATTCTTTTTACTTTAGGGCTTTATCTCTATTATGAAAATTTAGAAAATTCTAAAACATACATTCACGCCAGCGGAAATGGATTAATTATCGACTTAAAAGAAGATGGAAAATATATCATTAAAAGTGGAAGCTGGGGAGGACGAACTCATCATTATGGAAATTACAAAATAAATGACAGTATCATATTCCTCGATAATAAGAAGTTTGGAAAAATAAACATATCTGGTCAATTTAAACAAGGAAAAATTTACATTGATAAAGAAAAAATAAGCGAAAATGTACTTTTTCAAACTAAAAAAAATAAAATTTTAGAGAATACAACGTATTTCTACATTAATTAAACCTTCTTTTTAATTGCTTTATTTAATAGGAAATGCACTTGCTTTGCCAATAAAATTTAAACTATGGAGAAGTTTTTCCTTATAATATTAATTATCCAAATGCTATGTTATGGCATTGCGGATCACTTTAAAATTAAATATGGCCGTTTTATAATTCTATCAATATTTCTATCGCTTTTTTTAATTGTCTTCCCTCTTTATTTTCGTTTACCGGAAGAAGCTATTCAAAATTATTGTGGATTTTACTACTACTTTGATTACTTTCACATCTATTGGAACATTGGAATGTCTTTAGTTTTAGCAGCTCATTTTACTTATTGTTATTTAATCAATAGAAAAACAAAATAACTTACTATAATTTCGGCTAAAGCCAATCCTAAATATCATAATTTTGTTCCTCCAGCTAAAGCAGGAAGCTTTTCAAATATTAAAAACCGCACAATATTACCATGATTACAAAAGCAACATTACAAGACATTCCATCATTAAACATATTAATCAACTCCGCATACAGAGGAGAAACTTCTAAAAAAGGCTGGACTACAGAAGCTCATTTATTAGAAGGAAAAAGAACCACCGAAGAAGAATTAACTGAAATTATTTTAGATTCTAAAAATACATTTCTGAAATTTACTGAGAACGATCAAATTATTGGGTCGGTTTTGTTGGTGGAAAAAGAGCATCAATTATATGTGGGAATGTTAACCGTTTCTCCTGAATTACAAAATAGCGGAATCGGGAAAAAGATGTTGGCTGAAGCCGAAAATCATGCTAAAAGTTTAGCATTGTTTACTCTTAGTATGACGGTTGTTTCGGTTCGTACAGAACTTATTGCATGGTACAAACGTCATGGTTATGTGGATACTGGCAAAAGAGAACCTTTTCCTTCAAGCGATATTCATATTAATATTTCTGATAAGCCTTTGGAGTTTATTTATTTAGAGAAGGAGATTTAAAAGGTTTTGCCACGAAGACACAAAGACACTACGTTTTTTTAAATCGGGGCTAAATGAATTATTAAAAGGTTAGCGTATTTGATTTCTTATTTAAAAATAATAGCATAATGAAAATAAGCTTCTTGCCTAAAAAAGATAGCAAAGCCTCTATTTGGAGTGGCGGATTGACCTATGAATATATGGTATATCCGGAAACAGCAAGCTATGCTGATAGAGATTTTGCATTTAGAATAAGCAGTGCTACAATAGAAAAAGTGCCTTCAGAGTTTACCAATTTTAAGGGCTATCATCGCTTTTTGGTTATGCTTGATAACTCTCTTGATATTGAGGTAAACAAAAAGAAAAAAATATATGAGAAATATCAAATCATGGAATTTAATTCGGATGATGAAGTGATTTCTTATACAAAAGGTATTGATTTTAACTGGATGGTTTCTGAAAAAATAAGCCATCATAAACTAAAAATCACGAACAGTAATCAGCATTATAATGCTCAAATAATAATTCTATTTTCTTTACAAACAATGGTTATTAAAATTAATGAGACAGCATACGATCTAAATCCTTATGATCTGTTAGTCATTGAAAATCCAGAAAAGGAAAATATAATTCTTCATTTTTCTAATGAATGCCTCTCAGGAATATTGGATTTTTAATTTAGCTGCAAAGTTTTTTTAATCTCGCAAAGACGCGAAGTCGCAAAGTTTTATTTTCTTTGCGCCTTCGCGTCTTTGCGAGATTTTTTTTTAAACCTTAGAATCTTAGCATCTCAGAACCTTAGCACCTCTTTTTAATTTTCGATAAAAACTCGTGCGATACACCAAGATAAGAAGATAAATTTCTGTTATTGATTTTATCTACTTTGTGAGCGTACTTTTCGATAAACTCCAAATATCTTTGTTTGGAAGTTTTGTTTAACACATCTATAAGTCTTTGCTGAATGGCAATGTTGGCTTTTTCGACCATAATGATGTGAAACTGGATTAGCTTGGGCACTTCTTCAAATAAAATTGCTTTGTTTGTTTTGTTAATCACCAGGATTTCGCTGTCTTCAATTGCCTTAATGTTGTAGGTTGTAGGCTTTTGATGATAGAAACTTTCGAGGTCACACATCCATTCGTTTTCGAAAGAGAAAAAAATAACACTTTCGGTACCCTTATCATTCAAAATGTAAGTTTTGAAAGTGCCTTTTAAAATGAATCCTTCATAAGAACTGTTTGAATCCTGAATCTGCAGGAATTCATTTTTTTTGAGTGTTATGAACTTGACTTTTTCAACAACTAATTTCCATTCTTCATCGGTCAATGGAATTTTTTGTTCAATACTTGTGCGTAGGTTTTTATACATGTGGTTTTTACTTTTATTCTTACTCAGGGGCGTAAGTAGGTGAATGAATGAAAATAATGTAATCGATTACGTAAAAATATACTTTTTGTAATTTAAAATATGTTAAATACATAATTAACAGTAAAATATTTTCAAAACATTGAACAAGTTCAACTTTTTTCATACTAATTATAAGCAGATTTGCAGTAATAACTATTTAACCAAACTTAATTATTATGAAAATTAAATCAACATGGACAGTGTTAGCCTTAACACTTGTATTAGGATTTGCAAGCTGCAACTCTGATGAAATTGCTTCTGACCAAGGCAATCAAAATGCTATTATCGAAACTACGCCTACTTCTGGCAGTTTTACAGCAAAAATTGGCAATTGTGCACAGGTTCCGGGATGGGCCTCGCAAAATGGAAGTGTAACCGGTGGAGGATCAGCTACTGAAACAAATGTTACTACGTATGCTCAATTGAAATCTGCAATTGAAAACAGTTCTGTAAAAGTGATCAAAGTTAGCGGTACTATTACTGTAACGACAAGATTGTCATTTCAGGATCAAACGGGTAAAACTATTTATGGTGCTAATGGTGCCAAATTAGTTTCGACTAATCAAACTAAAGATGCATCTGGTATTATCAACATCAAAAGATGTAAGAACATCATTATCAGAAATCTTATTTTTGAAGGACCTGGTGCTTATGATACTGACGGTTGGGATAATGCAATTCTTGACGAATGTACAAACGTATGGGTAGATCACTGCGAATTTAGAGATGGTGTTGACGGAAACTTCGACATCAAAAACAAATCTGATTATATCTCGGTTACGTATTCTAAATTCCATTACCTGAAACCACCAAAAGCCGGAGGTTCTGGAGGATCAGATGATCACAGATATTCTAACTTAATTGGTTCAAGCGACGGTTCTACGGGAGATCGCGGAAAACTAAGAATTACTTTTGCAAGATGCTGGTGGGCTCCGGGATGTAAGGAAAGAATGCCTAGAGTACGTTTTGGAAAAGTACATATCGTAAACAGTTTCTTCAACAGTACTGTAAGTAATAAATGTATCGCTGCTGGTTTTGAAGCAGATATTCGTGTGGAAGCCAATGTTTTTGAAGGTGTAAAAACTCCAATAGATTTAATGACTGGTTATACAGCTGTAACTGCTGTTGATAATGTCTTCACTAATACATCTGGAAATCAGGCAGGAAACAAAACAGCTTTTACTCCTCCTTATTCCATTGTAAAACTGGATAAAACTGCTGTTAAAGCTGATGTTTCTGCAAATGCAGGAGCTACTTTAGGCGGTAATATCTGTGGATCATTTTAATTGATGGCGCGCAGAAAAAAAATGAGTTAGTTTAGTTTTTCATCCTCTGTAAGTTTACATTCTTACAGGGGATGATTTTTTTATTTTGCTTTGAATTTAACTGTACAGTTTAACCGCAAGGAACGCAAGGGTTTTACGCAAGGTTCGCTAAGCTTTATTTTTTTAATCTCGCAAAGACGCGGATTCGCAAAGTTTTATATTCTTTGCGACTCTGAGTCTTTGCGAGATTTTTTTTTTAACGACAGTTAGACGCACTGCTGTGCGTCTCTACAGAAAACCTTAGAACCTTAGCAACTCAGCATCTTAGAACCTTCCTCTAAAGAACTAACTCTTCAAACAATCTCTGAATCGTTTTTTCTAAGTCCTGAGATAATCCTGAATGAGGTCGGGAAGTTTGAATCGCTGAACTACGAATAGCGGTTAACCACCGAAAACGTTCCGGAATATCCATTGCTCCTATTGGTCCGCCATCTTTGGCTCCGTTTACAATTTTTTCTAAAGCGGCAATGTTACAATGCAGTTGTTCGATGTCAAAATCGTTTGATAAAGCTTCGATTTTAGCATCGTTTATGCGGTGCAACACTTTTATAAATTTGGCTCTTTTACAAAATAAAATGATTCCGATATTCAGGAATTCTTCGCGTTCTACTCTTGGTACTACGCGAATTACGGCATACTCATATAAGTGACTATCTTGCATTTTGAGCCTGATTTACAAAGATTTCGGAATTTTTTAATCTTGTTTGCAAAAACTGTAAATATACATTTCGCAAAGCTTCGGGAGTTTCATCAGTATCTTCCCATTGCAGCCACTCTTCTGGAATTGTATTTACAATATCTACCAGAATTTCGGGCGTTAAAAGTGCTTTATATTCGGCGTCGACCTCTTTCAAAAGTGAAGCTTGTGGCAATAAAACGTGATCTTTTATCAATGCAAACGGACTTTTGGCGTGTTGTTCCCAATTGTTCCAGGAATGATGAAAATACAAACATGCACCGTGATCAATAAGCCATAATTCTTTATGCCAAATCAGCATATTCGTATTTCTGAATGTTCGATCGACATTGGTAATATAAGCATCCAACCAAACAATTTGCGACGCTAGTTTTGCATCTACAGTTGTTACAACAGGATCGAACGTAATAGCACCGGATAAAAAATGAAGCGCCAGATTTAATCCCTGACTTCCTTGCAGTAAATCCTGAATTTCCTCGTCGCCCTCGTTTCTCCCGAAAGCTTCATCGAGATTCGCGAAAACCAATTCGGGTAATTGTAATTTAAGGGCTTTTGCGATTTGTCCACCCACTAATTCCGCTATTAGCGCTTTTACTCCGTGACCGGCTCCTCTGAATTTTAGGACGTATTTAAAGTCATCATCGGCTTCTGCCAAAGCGGGTAAAGAACCGCCTTCGCGCAAAGGTGTTATATATCGGGTAACGTTTACCGTTCTAAGATCGAAATTGTTTTTCATAAGCAGTATTTACTGGAATACAAACTTACGGATTTGTTTATTTAACCGCAAAGTTCGCAAAGGTTTACGCAAAGAGCGCTAATTGTTACTTTAAGTCTTAGCGAGATTCCTTCCTAACTTTGCGAACCTTGCGTAAACCTTTGCGAACTTTGCGGTTATTTTTTTAAGTTTCCAGGCTCAAAAACGCTTTTCCAAGATTCTCAATAATATCCGAAGCAATAAACGATTGATAACCGGTTTGTGGTAAAGCAATATCGGCGGTTAAGCCATGAAGATAAACGCCAAGTTTTACGGCGTATCTGGGTTCGTAACCCTGCGCTACAAAACTCGTTATAATTCCAGTTAGGGTGTCGCCGCTTCCTGCGGTGGCTAGTGCGGCGTTTCCGGTGGTATTTTCGTATATTTCGGTTTTGTTGATGATGTAGGTTGGTGCGCCTTTCATGACGATAATCACTTTGTATTTTTCGGAGAAAGCGATTGTTTTTTGAAATTTTTCAGATTCTGAATTCCATTTGCCAATCAGGCGTTCGAGTTCTTTTGGGTGTGGTGTAATGATTGTGTTTTCGGGAACTAATTCTAACCAGGAAAGGTTTTGAGATAAAATATTCAACGCGTCGGCATCGAGTACCAGAGGTGTTTTGTTTATTCTTAAAAATTCGAATAAAGCTTTTTGTGTTCCCAACTCCTGCCCTAATCCCGGACCAATCGCAATGGCTTGTGGCTGAATTGGAAAATGAATATTAGTGATAAAATTAGCATTTTCATCGGTGACCACCATCACTTCGGGAATTGAAATCTGGAGGATTTGATAGCCGCATTTTGGTGTAAACGTAGTTACAAGTCCGCAACCTGATTTTAGACAGGATTTTGATGCTAAAACCGCAGCTCCTATTTTGCCATAACTTCCGGCAATAATTACAGCGTGTCCCTGAAGTCCTTTATGTATGTGAGGATTTACGGGTTTGTAGAATTTTAAAATTTCTTCTTTTGTAATTAAAAGCGGATCTTTCATGGGCTTATATCTATTATAAAATTTTAATTATCTATGAATTTAGGTTAATTCTAACGCGGATAAAAACGGATTTTTAATTTGCTGATGCCCGTATATTTATCTTAATTTCATTGACAATAAAAAAATTAGATGATTAAAGTTACATAAAATTTGAAGAAGAAAGTATTTCTCGTTTCGTAAAATTCCTAGCCCTGATAGAAGCGGCATACTTTTGTTTTTTTCTTTAAAAAACAAAAGATATAGCGGATAGCAGGAAATTGCTCCTAATCATTGCGAAATTTATAATTTAGAGTATCATTTTTATATATTTTTTGAATAAATTTGCGAAACAATTTTATAAAACAACACAATGAAAAATACTGCGCTTACGCACATACATGAGAGTTTGGGAGCGAAAATGCTGCCTTTTGCGGGTTATAATATGCCTATTACTTATGAGGGAATTAACGCTGAACACGAAACGGTTCGTACTGGTGTGGGCGTTTTTGACGTTTCGCATATGGGTGAATTTTTGTTGACGGGGCCAAATGCTTTGGCTTTGATTCAGAAAGTAACTTCGAATGATGCTTCGACTTTGACTATTGGCAGAGCGCAATATTCGTGTTTGCCTAACAATGAAGGCGGAATTGTGGATGATTTGATTGTGTATAAAATGAAAGAGGAAGAGTATTTACTGGTTGTAAATGCTTCGAATATTGACAAAGACTGGAACTGGATTTCATCGCACAATGATTTGGGTGTTGATATGAAAAACCTATCTGATGATTATTCTTTATTGGCGATTCAGGGACCAAAAGCGGTTGAAGCTATGCAACCTTTATCTTCTATAGATTTATCGGCAATTGCTTATTACCATTTTGAAGTGGCTGATTTTGCTGGTTTTAATGATGTAATTATCTCTGCAACTGGTTATACAGGTTCTGGTGGATTTGAAATTTACTGCAAAAATGCTGATGCTGAAGCGATCTGGAATAAAGTTTTTGAGGCTGGTGCAGCTTTTGGCATTAAACCAATTGGATTAGCGGCTCGTGATACTTTGCGTCTTGAAATGGGCTTTTGTTTATACGGAAACGATATTAATGATACTACTTCTCCTCTTGAAGCAGGATTGGGATGGATTACTAAGTTTACTAAAGATTTTACCAATTCTGAAGGTTTGAAAAAACAGAAAGAAGCTGGTGTTACTAAAAAATTAGTGGCTTTTGAAATGCAGGAACGTGCAGTACCAAGACATGATTATGAAATTGTTGATGCAGCTGGCGAAGTAATTGGTATTGTAACTTCTGGAACGATGTCGCCTTCTATGAATAAAGGGATTGGTTTAGGGTATGTTACGGTAAACAATAGCGCTGTTGATAGCGATATTTTTATTAGAATCAGAAAAAATGATGTTCCGGCTAAAGTGGTAAAATTACCTTTTTATAAGAAATAGTTTTTTTGATATAAAAATTTTAGAAATGCGTTACTTAAAAGTAGCGCATTTTTTTTGCGACGAGTTCACTAATTATTAAGCACAGGTTAAATAAAAAATCTGAGAATTCGTGGCGAAATTTTTTCATTATTTGAAAATTATCTGCTAAAACAAATCGTTTAGATGTAAGAAATTTTAGAAAAATTGTAACTTTTTATCAAAAAATAAAGTGTAATTTTAGTCTAAACGAAGATTTTCGATTTATGAAAAAAATATTATTAGTATTACTGTTGGTTACCAATGTTCTATTTAGTCAAAATAGCGACAATACATGCGAAATACTAAACAAAATAAATGCACTTATTCAGGAAGAACACATTAGGCCGAAACTGGTAGATGATAGTTTATCGGTTTTTGTTTTTGATAATCTGATTAATGAATTAGATCCTTCGAGAAACCTGTTTTTTAAGACTGAATATGATGAATTAGCCAATAAATATCGTACCAATCTGGATGATCTTATTCTAAGTAACCATTGTGATTTTTTGGGCGACATTACCTCTGTGTATAAAAATGGTCTTTTGAGAACTAAAACTGTGCTCGAAAAAATTCAAAAGGAACCCATCGATTATACTAAAAAAGATACAATCAGGTTTTATAAAAAATCATTCCCTTTTTACCTTAAAAAAGAAGATCTTGAAAAAGTATGGTCTAAAAAAATCCGATATCAAATTCTGGATGAAATTGCCGAATCGAGTGATAATTTAGATTCTCTTAAAACTAATTTTAAGTCGATTGAATTAAAGTCTAAAAACTTAATTGTTACCAATGAAATCTGTAGGATCAATACACTTTTAGAAACCAATACGAAACAGGAAGAAAAGCTCTACAATTACTTTTGTACTTATTTTGATCCGCATACGGCTTATTTTAGTGATGACTCTAAAACGAGTTTTGTTGCTTCATTATCAAAAGAACATTTGTCACTGGGAATGACTGTTAGTCTAAACGAAAAAAACGAAATTATCATAGCTGAACTCGACCCAAATGGTCCTGCTTATCAAACGGGACAAATAAAAAAGGGTGATCAGATTGTTTCAATATCGAATCAAAAGGAATCGCTGCAGGTTTCATGTGCTTCATTAGAATCTATTTCGACGATGATTTTATCTGAATCGAACAAAAGTATTACGCTTACGCTAAAGCGAAATTCCGGAAAAAGCTTTGATGTATATATCGAGAAGCAGGTGATGAAAGATGAAGATAATTCGGTTTTTAGTTTTATAATTGGTAAAGACAGTAAAATTGGATACATTAAAATTCCAAGTTTCTACGCTGATTTAGATGGTAATAGCCGAAAAGGTTGTGCCGATGATGTAGCACGAGAAGTCATAAAACTGGAAAGAGATAATATAAAAGGTCTTGTAATTGATTTAATTGATAACGGGGGCGGATCTATGGAAGAAGCTATAAAACTGGCCGGAATGTTTATCGATTACGGTCCACTTTCAATTGTAGTTGACAATAGAGAAGGAAAATCAGTAATTAATGATCCTTACAAAGGTTTGATTTATAAAGGACCAATTGTGATTTTGGTCAACAGTAATACAGCTTCGGCAAGTGAATTCTTCTCTTCGATTTTACAAGATTATAATCGCGCATTATTACTGGGCAGTAATACGCTTGGAAAAGCTACTATGCAAACCATACTTTCGCTTGACGAAACTAAAAATACTGACTTTTTGAAAATAACGATTAACAAATTTTACAGAGTGACAGGCAAAAGCCATCAGTATATTGGCGTAAAACCCGATGTCGTTCTTCCTGAATTTTATGAAGGTGTTTACCAAAAAGAAAGTGATTTCCCGACCGCTATCAAAAATGACAGCATACAGGCTTTGCTAAAATTTAAACCTTATGTCAAACGATCACTTATTGATAAACTGGCAAAAAACAGTACTACAAGATTGGCTGATAATTACTTTTTTAATAATATTAAAAAGATAAATCTGAAAATTGATCAGCTTGTTAATACACCAAAAGCAGAGATTCCGATGACTTTGGATGCTGTTTTTAATCAGAAAAAAATCGTTAACTCACTTTGGAAAGAGATCAATACATTTAATGACGAGAATAATCCGTTAGATGTCTATAATTCAACCGTAAATCAGTTTTTGTTAGGCGCTTATCCCAATGATAAAACCATCAATCAATACCAGATTAATAATCTAAAAACAAATCCGTACCTGAATGAAGCGGTTAATGTTATTAATGAGTTTAATGGAGCGAAATAGATTTTAGATTTTAGATTTTAGATTTTAGATTTTAGATTTTAGATTTTAGATTTTAGATTTTAGATTTTAGATTTTATCACATTTTCAAAGTCTTCTACTTTGAAAATGATATTATGGATAAAACTTGTTGACCTTATCTAAGATTAATCTTTAAAACCTTCGAACTTAGCGCAAATCTTAGCGATCTTAGCGGTTAAATTATTCACAAAACATAATTTAAAAAAGAATACAATTGATTTTGCTAAAAAAAGGAATAACCGTATTTTTGCATCTCAAAACTAAAAATTAGAAATGGGAAGAGCGTTCGAATTTAGAAAAGGAAGAAAAATGAA
>Ga0247810_10000678_pt1 | contig 30562 bp, 33 predicted proteins | sample UWRJL119311C1_FD_179918 | JGI IMG/M metagenome (GOLD analysis project Ga0247810, IMG submission 179918) | Plant litter microbial communities from Arlington Agricultural Research Station in Wisconsin, United States - UWRJ-L119-311C-1 | ecosystem: Environmental > Terrestrial > Plant litter >... | reverse complement strand
CCCAGTTTTTTCCAAACCTAATGCTCAGCCAATATGTGGGACAGCAACTGATTACACTTGCTTACCGTCGACAGGTCGGAAGGCCAAATTACCAGGATTTGAACCCTTTTATCACCTATTTTTCTCCCTATTCTTATGCGGTTGGAAATCAAAATTTAAAACCAGAAACAACGCAATACCTTGAATTAGGTTATCATAACGGTTATGCCTGGCATCTTGGCTTAACCTACAGCCATACCAATGATTACCTGGGCAGAATGATATCGCTTGAAAACCGGAGCTTTTCTACCAGGGAGAACATTGGTAATTTTGGCCAGTACAACACGATTAATTTTTCGGCTGCCTATCAACAAGAGCTTCTGCACAGCTGGCAGCTCATTGCAAGCGGCCGGTTATTCCATGATAGGTATCAGAGTGTGTACCTGAACACTGAGCAGGCGCTTTCAGGTTTTTATTTGCATGTCATCAATAGTTACCAGGTAAATCCAAAAATCGCTTTGGAGATCGTAAACCTTTACCAATCCAGGCGGGCGCAGCTAACGGGGACGGACTTTGGAAGGTATCGGGCAGATGCCGCATTAAAATATAGCTTTATAAAAAATAGGGCCAGCATCAGAATTGCAGTCAGTGATATCTTTAGTACCTATCTGAACAATGGAAACATGCAGTTTCAGCAACTCAATCGTACTTACCGCAACTGGGATGAGAACAGGCGTTTCCTCTTTGGTCTTTCCTTCAATCTCAAAAACAGAGGAGTAAAGGCAACTCAGGTATTGCGCAATCAGGAAGAACTTAACCGCATCAAACCATAAATATGACAGATCATAATGCCACACCCGTACCATCAAATTCTGAGAAAATGAAAAAGATGAAATACTTTTCGATTGCGCTCCTGTTATGTCTGGGCGCAATTCTTACACTTTATGTTTTACTGCATATTACAGATTTGAACACTATTGTAACCGCTGCGAAGATCATGCTCCTGCCTGCATTTTTGTTCCTGATTTCACTGGTGTTATTGCTATTAGCACTGTGCTTTTTTCAGGCAGGAAGAAAAATAGGAGCGCCTAAACAGCATGTGAGATTTCTGTAATTTGTAACAGCATCCAGGATAAACCAGAACCTCAGCTGACAAATTTAGATCACACTGAATATGAAAATAGAACAATTAACTAACGAATGCTAAACCCAAATTAAAAAGATATGAAAAATAAAATGCTAAATGCCTGCAAATTGCTCCTGGTGCTTTCTGTTGTGATGGTCTCCTGCAAGAAAGATGATAAGGTAGAAAAAGATGTGCTGAACGGGGCGTGGGTAGAAACTCCGCTACAAACTTATAATCATACCCTACGCTTCGAATCTGATGGAAGATTTGCGATGGAGTACCTTCACCCGGATGGCTCCGCTAAAACTACGTTCAACGGTAAATATTTAATTAAAGGAGACAGTCTTAAAGTAAATATTCAAGAGATGCTTGAACAACAAAGTTCAGGAACAGTAATTCGTACACCTGCCAATTCTGTGATGTTTGAAAAGGGAACTTTTAGCATCAGGGATAACGTTTTAACAATTAACTATATCACTTATCCTGCTGATGGGCCTGTACCTACGCAGTTGAAGTTTAATGCTGTAAAGCCAATGGACTAATTAGAATTCACCTGTCTTTTATGCTCCATTGAATTCATCAAAATAGGTTTCAGCTCAGCCTCTTTATGAAATATTTATGGAGCATAAATTGATAACTTCGTAGCTTTCTTGCGCCTAATAAAACTAGCATTTACTTATGGAAGAAATGAATTTCAAGGAACTAAAGCGATATTGTAAAACACAAGTTCCTTTCACAGCTGAAGAACTTAAACTGATTGACCAGTATTTTGAAACCAGGGTTTTAGAAAAGAAGGATTTTTTACTACAGGATGGAAAAGTCTGTTCCTTTCTGGGTTTTGTTGCCAAAGGTACGCTCAGGCATTTCCATATCAAAGATGCTGTAGAAAGAACCTGCGACATCTCTTTTGAGAATTCATGGGTAACTGACTTTCAAAGTTTCATTCACCAAACGCCTTGTGTGATGAATATACAGGCACTCGAAAGATCTGTCATTTTTGTAATGAGTAAAGAGAAGCTCCATAAATTATACCTTGAAAGTAACAAATATGAAACCTTCGGCAGGTTGATGGCTGAACAGGTAGCGCAGCGGGCCACAGCAATTGCGATGTCACTTTCTTCCGAAAAACCAGAGGAACGGTTTCAGAACTTCATCCAGAAACAGCCCAATATCCTTCAAAGAGTTCCTCAGAAATATATTGCCAATTTTTTAGGCATTAGTCCGGAAAGTCTGAGCAGGATTAGAAACCGGATAATTCAAAAATCAAAGTCTTAACTTAAGTTATCGTCTTAGCTTTTTTTGTTTGGCAATTTTGTGCTATAATGATTAAAGCTATGAAAACATCAGGTGCCAAAAATGCGAAACAACAATCTTTAGACCTTCTAAAATTAAAAGCCGTCGAACATCAGCTTGACGATGTAATGGAAATCATCGATAAAAATCATTTAAAGAAAAAACTCGTAGAAGTTGAAGCAGATTATTGCAGGAATCCAAGCGAAATCAATACGGTCAGGCTGGGCATTATCTACCATGAAGTGGCATTAAATCTTGCTTTTTTCTCCAAGACAGAATTTAAAGGTTATGCAAAAAAGAGTTTTGACAGGCTTACGCAGGTCTTTCATTTAACTCATACAGAGAAAGAGCTGCTGCCATTTATTACTTCCTACCGCGCATCTGCATTATCGCTGGTAGGTGCAGAGACAAAGAAACTGGCCTTAGTAGGACAGGCCTTTACTTTATTTGACAAAGCGGTCCGGGATTATGCTGCAGTTTCTTACCTGCCCCAATTTTTAAGAGGGAGTGTGGCTGAAAATCTGCCCTGGATTTTCTTTAGCAAGCGGAAATTTGCCAGGCTGGATTTCCAGTCTATTGTAACACAATTCGAAGAAAACAGCGAATATGCCAATTGGAAAGTAATGAGCTTTACCTATTTGGGTTTGGCTAAACAAATGCAGCATAAAAAATTCAGGGAGCAGTCCTTGGTCTATCTCTATAAAGCAATTGCTTTGGACCCGCATTATAAAGCCGGCAGGGAAAAAGCGGAGGAATTGCAGCATGTTATGATGCAGTAAAATCCTGTTTTATACAACAAACCCTAAAAAGTATACAAATCTCCCGAATTAGTCTTACCTGCTGTTAACCCTCCTGAACGACCTTTGATTCATCAAACCATACAAACATGAATCAGACAATCTTAATTACAGGAGCAAGCAGCGGTTTAGGAAAAGCAACTGCAAAATTATTTCAATCAAAAGGTTGGAACGTCATCGCAACCATGCGGAAACCAGAGGATGAAACGGAACTGACTACTTTAGAAAATGTTTTAGTCGCCAAACTTGATGTGCTTGATTTACATACTATTGACACTGCTATAGGTGAAGGTTTACATCAGTTCGGGAAGATCGATGTGCTGCTAAATAATGCCGGATATGGCGCCTACGGTACTTTGGAATCTTTTTCAAGAGATAATATTCTTCGCCAGTTCAATACCAATGTAATTGGCCTGTTAGATGTTACCCGGGCTTTACTGCCACATTTCCGCGAAAATAACAGCGGTACCATCATTAATATTTCTTCCATTGGTGGCAAAATGACCTTTCCTTTAGGTGCATTATACCATGGGACAAAATTTGCGGTGGAAGGGATTTCCGAATCACTTAAATATGAAGTTGAACAGTTTGGCGGAAAAATAAAGCTGATCGAGCCAGGTGCAATTGATACCGACTTTACAGGCCGTTCGCTTGACTTCAGCAATGATGAAACACTTACTGCATATCAGCCATTAATTGGCAAGGTCATGTCGGCCATGGAGGGATTATTTCAAACTGCTTCACCGGCGAGTGTGATTGCCGATGTCATTTATGAAGCAGCCACAGATGGGAAGAACCAATTGAGATATACGGCAGGTGAGGATGCAAAAGCGATGGTAGGTTTTCGGACGCAAGCTGATGATGAAACGTTTTTCAAAGAGATCACAACCCAATTTAGCTTATCATAGTCTATCACATTATAAATGGAGCTATTACTTTGGTCTTAGCTCCATTATGATGATATTTAAAGATTCAAATCACGTTATGAGTACCTTTCTACATTTACATACCATTACAGATGCGATTGAACTATTCCAGTTCGATCTTCCTGCTCAACATCCATTAATTGCGGTGGTAGACTTTAGCAAGGTGAAAGGACATATCAGCGAGGAGACTAAAATCTCTGCAGACTACTACTGCATGATGTTTAAAAATACTACGCACAACAATATCAAATATGGTCGCCAGGCGATTGATTTTCAGGATGGTAGTTTGATCTGTATGGCGCCGAACCAGATTCTTGTGATGGACGTTGATGAGGAAGCTTCCGATAATCTATCGGGCTGGGGTCTGTTTTTTCATCCTGATCTAATCAGCGCTTCAACATTAAATGATCAAATGAAAGACTATACTTTCTTTTCCTACGAGACGACGGAATCCTTACACCTTTCCGAGAAAGAAAGGCAGATCTTACAGGAATGCGTATCGAAAATTGAAAGTGAACTGCAGGAAAATATAGATGTGTATAGTCAGGCTATTATTGTTTCCTCACTCGAGTTGCTTTTAAATTACTGCACCCGCTTTTACGGAAGACAGTTTATCACCAGGAAAAGTTCTAATAGCACCGTGGTGAGTCAGATCGAAAAGATTTTGCGGAACTATTATCAGCCAGCTGAACAAGCTACAGGTTTGCCCACAGTTAAATACCTTGCCGCACAAGTCAATTTATCATCCAGTTACCTGAGCGACTTACTAAAAAAAGAAACAGGCAAAAATGCACAGGAACATATTCATTTTTATTTAATCCAGGAAGGTAAAAATAGATTGTTGAGTACTGATAAATCTGTTGCTGAGATAGCTTATGAATTAGGTTTTGAATATCCCCAGTATTTCAATAAGTTATTTAAGCAAAAAACGGGAAAAACACCCTTGGAATTTAGGCTGTAAACAGGTTTTAGTGTACACCTTTTTAGCTATCTCCATTTTCATCACATTTTTTCCCCGGTTCGTCACATTTGTTCCTGCTGATTTTATGTCTAATGTATATTGCCTGACATTTAAACGATAGTTACCACCGGGATTTTCCCCCTAAATCTGAAAATAATGAAACGATATTTACTTCTTTTGCTTTGCTGCTACTGCTGTACAGGATTATTCGGACAAACAGCGCCTGATTCTACTCAGGCGGAATTCACTGTAAAAAATGTCCAGTTCAAGAGCGCCGGAGTTACACTTGAAGGTGCTATTTTTAAACCCAAACATCCCTATGCGGCGGTAGTACTTGTCCATGGCTCCGGCCAGGAAAGCAGGATGCTGAAAATGGCAGCACTTCTCGCAGGAAAAGGCATCGCGGTATTGACCTATGACAAACGCGGAGTAGGAAAATCGGGTGGGGTATATGCCGGACCGGAAGTCGGCACCAACAATGTAGACGCTGCTAATCTGGACCTATTGGCATCAGATGCAGGTGCTGCCGCTGATTTACTGCTGAAGCAAGTGCCAAAACATCACTGTCCAGTGGGTTTACTGGGCTTTAGTCAGGCTGCATGGGTGATTCCTATGGCTGCCAATAAAAATACGAAGGTGAACTTCATGATACTGTTTAGCGGACCAGTTGCAACTACGCTCGAACAGCTGCGGTTTCAGTTTTACACGCAGGGAAATTCCAGATTCTGGGACACGCATACCGAAGCTGATGCACGTGAACATATAAAAAACGACCCGGATAAATACCAGTTTGCCAGTACCGATCCGCGCGATGCACTATCCAAACTTTCCATCCCCGGACTTTGGTTATATGGCGGAAAAGATATACAAGCTCCGGTAGGAATATCTATAGAACGCCTCGATGCGCTTAAGGCGCAAGGCAAACTCTACGAACATCAATTGTTCCCGGAATTAGGGCATAATTTGGGTTCATCGAAATCAATGGAACCGGTTAACTTCGCAATTCAGTGGATCAATGGCATTATTGGACGCAATAGGGGGAAATAAAAAGGTTTGAAGGAAGATTCGATAAAATAAATTCATTTAACATATTAAAAAATCATTACCTTCATAACAAGATAATATTACTGATGACAAACTTTTGGTAGATACCTAAACATGGTGAGAAGGTGATTGCTTCAGTTCAACAAGCACCATCTTCCTTAGATCTTACATTTAATAAAAATGTTACTCCTGCATTTGATATGATTTTGGTAAATTCTAGTGATGGTAATTTCCGTTTGATCATTTTTATGAGAATTAAGATGAATTTTATCAGAGAAGCAGAATCCACAGAATGGACAATTTTTGAAAAAAGTAACTTCGAGAAAAAGTTCAATACTGTTATAAATGATTAGATTTTAGATTCTCTTTTACCAATATGTCCTCAGCTTTTCCACCCAGCCATTGGTCAATAACTGTTAGGAAAATACCTAAGAGATATGAAGGCTATCAAAGCCTTGTTACACCGAGTAGAAGAACTGCAGAATTAGACAGTCAGGATTTTGATTTAGAGAAAAAAATTAGGGGAACCTATCAGCGTGGCGTGGTGCATGAATTTGGGCATCTTCTTGGATACGATGATGAATATAGAGCGGGAAGTAAATATTATACAGATGTAAACTCAATTATGAATGCCGGGGAAACTATTCGGCAAAGACATAGATCACATTATATGACGTGGCTTTCGATGACTTTGAAAGCGAAAAAGATAAATTAAATGAAGCTAAAAAAACGACTACTATTTCTTTATGTCCTATTTACGTTATCGTCTTGTAAGTTTAAGACAGAGGAGGTGAATGAACCTCAACTCCCTGTAAGATTTGAAAAGGAATGGAAGCAGATTCAGTCAGCTAAAAATGAAAATGAGGAACAGATCGCTATAAGCAGGTTTTTAGAGGCTGTATATAATGATAAACGATCCGACTCCACAGGAATAAAGTATGGCTTGTATTACAGTTATGAAGATATCAAAAACAAGCGTAGAAGATTATCCGATTTATTTGAAAAAAAAGCTGCGGACAGTTTAAAAACGATAGTCATTGAAATTGCTCCGTCGGTAAATAACAAAATCTTGCCGAGGCAAATTTATAATGATTGGATACCCAAAAATTTAAACAGTCTACGCTATTTTATGGATAGGTAGCGTCATTTTTTCCTATGCGAACCTTTTCCTTAACCATTTGCGAACCGGCTCATCGTACCATTTCAGTGATGCATAAGCCAGAGCAATCCCGCCTATTAAAATAAGCAGTGCATAAGGCCACACGTCTACAAGTGTTACCCCTTTGTGATTGCTGATCCAGGCAACGTAAAAATAAACCACTGGATAATGCACCATGTATAGCGGGTAGGAGATATCACCCAGGAAATTGCAGATTCTGTTCTCTCTTTGAGTTTGCATCACGCCACTGGCACCAAGATACACGATAGCCGGGAAAACAATGATAATGCAAACAGACTCATAAATCCCGTTCATCCAAAGATGTTCAGCACCGCCAATGCGCGGCATATAAAGTACAAGAGCGACTAAAAGGCTGCACCATAAAAAGGCATTTTTAATTTGGGTCGGCTTAGCTACGCGCGAGAGCAGCAGACCGGCGAAGAATGGAAAAATGGTGCGCGTTAAACCAACACGTCCCTGTTCCACGTTCAATGTCCAGCCGCCACTTACGTCGCCATTAGTGATGGCCAGATGTGCCAGTGCGATAGCAGCGATGCCTACTAAGACACTCAATGCCGTGGTCGAAAACTTCCTGATCCAGAGCGCATAAAGGATATTCGCAATGTATTCAAAGAACAATGACCAGCCTACGCTATTCAAGGGGTGCATCTCTTCCCAGCCACGAATATCCAGCGATAAGGGAACTGGCAGGATGGTATAACCGATCAGCATCACCAGCAGCATTTTCCATATAGGTACCGTATGAATGAGCGGCCATAACGTGGAATCCGTAAAATAGAATCCGATAGCACCGAGGGTCATGCCCAAAATTACCATCGGTTGAAGACGTACGATACGGCGTTTGAAAAAATTACCAACAGTCATTTTATGCCAGCGATCGTCGTAAGCATATCCCATTACAAATCCTGATAATAAAAAGAAGAAGTCGACCGCCAGGTAACCGTGATTGACAAGTATATCCAAATGACCGGTAGCTAAGGGCTCGCTCAGGTGGAAGGTAACAACAATTATCGCTGCGACACCGCGAAGGCCATCTAATATAGGGTAGTGTGGCTTGGTGGCCAATTCATTCTTAACGTCAATTCTCATGTTTAATGCTGGTCTTCCACTTTATTAAATCGTATGTTTTTCGCCCCGAAATTAGAAATGAAAAAACCACTTAACTGCTGGCTGTTATTTATTATAAACTCGATTTCAAAAGCGAAGATTTGTTCACCTGTCCCCGAAAATTTGGTTTCCCCGTTTCTGTTGAGTTCTACATCGCTCAAACGGATATGTGTGAGTATCAATTTATCTCCGGCTACTTTAATTGTATAGTTCGTTGATAATTCATCATTGTAATAATTACCCTCAAATTTCTTTAAGTCAGCTCTATAAGATGCTGATTTTTTAATACTTGTATTTTGCGAGGTAGAATTGTTATTTCTTTTAGCTGTCAATTCCTTACCCAGATACAGTTCTGTGATCGCCATGCCGTTTTTCAATACATTATAACTTTCGTCGTTGCTTAAAGTGATATAGGCGAAACGCTGATCAGGAAAACGAGCCAGGAAAGCTCTGAATCCTGCATCATGCCCGCCGTGATTGATCATGTCAACTCCCCTGTAGTGACGTAACAGTTGTCCTTTTGCATGGTAGATCGTATCTCCATCCAATACAGTATAAACAATTTTTTGACCATTGTCCAGGTAAGAAGGACTATTAAATGCGGCTATCAGTTTAGGGTTTCCAACTACAGGGTTCTCGAAGTTCAATACCCATTTACTCAGATCCTCTACAGTTGTCAGTAAACTTGTTGCGCCAACATTGGCGTAATTCAGCCTTTTATGCTGATAAGTTTCATTTACTTTTTCATAAGAATCAGCGCGATTTTTTACGATCTGCTGGTGATCATCATAAAATTGTGTACTGTTCATCTTCAGTGGTTTAAAGATCATTTCACTGGTGTAATCCCTAAATTTTTTCCCGCTCACCCTGTGTACAATCTCTGCTAAAAGCATGTATCCTGTATTACTATAACTGAAAGCGCTTCCTGTGGGAAAGTTGGTTCCTTTCTGTCTCGTCACCAATTTTAATAGCTGTTCCGTAGTGATAACATCGTCCATGCGCCACCCTGCTAAGGATAATATAGCCCATTGATCACGGAGGCCACTGGTATGTGCCAGCAAATGCCTGATTCTAATTGTTTTTCCATAGTCGGGTAGCGCCGGAATATATTTACGCACATCATCTTCCAGGGAGATCTTTCCTTCACCTGCTAAAAGATAAATGGAGAAGGCCGTAAATTGTTTAGATACGGAGGCAACATGAAAAACAGTCTGTGGAGTGATGGGAATATTGTTTTCCAGATCAGCCATGCCATAGCCTTTTTCAAAAACGATTTTGCCATCTCTAACAACGGCAACCGCTAATCCGGGCGACTGTGAATTATAGCCTGCGAATAAAGAATCCATCCTGGTTGTGGTGCTTTGGGGCGTTTGAGCAAATCCAGGACTGGCAACCAGTAAAAAAGAACCAACCAAAGCCGGATACAACTTATTTTTCATCAAAATTTTTATTGCTGGTTATACATACTATAGTAATTCAACCTGTAATTTATGATTAATTAATCTGTTGACCAAACATTGTGGGTAAAACGGATTCCAATCTGTAGCCAGCGAATATACATCGGCTTACAGCTGACAAATAAGATGAATCAAAGCTTTGCGAGCTTGATAACATTTTAGATACAATGCTATCCAATTATTATCGCTGATGATCCCAGTTCAGATGATCAATCGATTTAATATTTATGTTTATCTTTCGTCTCAAACATAACGATGATTAAAAACATAGTGATCAATTAAAATTAGTATGAAGAAACTTTTATTATTCCTGACAATCCCACTGTTGATGACTGCTTGCCGTGGTCAAGAAAATAGAATTCCAGCGTCTCTTGCCAAACAACCTTTGCAATTGGAAGATTTTGATTTTAACACCAAATTTTCAACAATCTTGCCGGAGAATACCAGGAGCAAGGAATATACTGGCTATTACCAGGTGAAATCTGAAATGCTGGAAGTAGACACTATTTCGGATGGAGAATTGATCGGAAGCGAAAAACCAGTAAGGATTGAATATAGGCAAAGGAGTTTTTCATATGGAGAGGTACTTGCAAATTTTGGGAAATATGAATTTAATGCAGTCAATTTTGCAACGACTTTAGATGGGAAGATCATGCTTATCAATGCGGTGGTCGGGAAAACAGAATTGAAAGAAGCCAATAATTTGATAACGACATTAGATAAAAAGTATGGAAAATCGAGCAAAACGAAAGGGGAGTTCGTGGGCAAAAACTTTGACATTTACACCTGGCAGCTAAAAGACAGGATCATCAGGTATAGTCTGGTTTTAGACAATGAAGAAAATACCATGAAAATAGAAGTAGACGATCAAAAAATCAGCAACGGTAAAAAAAATCCGCACTATATGGGATATCTTTTTGTGATCAAAAAAGAATATAAAGACAAAATATTTGATAACGTTAGTTCGGGTGACTTTGTATTTCTAGACTAAAAACCAGCTATCCTCACCATGAAAAAGTTCCTATCCCTTATTATTCTGGCCATGTTATTCTCCCGGATCACGGCCCAACCCTTTTCGCTTAAATCCACCGGCCTGGCGAAAGACTTCCATCTGAACATCTATTATGGTACGGAAGGCAAGGGCGCATTTGTACAATACCGCGGTCAGCAGGGCATCATACCTTTAAAGTTGAAAAGTCGTGTGGTGCAAAGTAATGTAAAAGATAAAACAGGACCTTCAAAAATCACTTATGTTTGGGATGAGCTTGTCGGGGGGAAATTAACCGGCAGTTACGGCCTCACGCAGGAAGCGGAAAAATTATCAAAAGTTTGGTACAGCAGAAATAAAGATGCAAAGCTTTTCAAGCTGGAAAATGCACCAAAGCAGGAGGGAGCTATAGGGAAAGATAAATACCTGCTGCATGGTGTGCTGATTTCTTTTTACCACAGCACTAATGAGCAGCTCAGCTTCAGCTATCCTGATGGTCTTGTTCAAAATCTTCAGCTTCCTGAGTTTGACCTGCCCGATCCTGTACGCCAGGGTATCATCGCGGATTATAATTTCGATGGTTATGAAGACGTCGCTTTTTCTATTCCAGATGCCGGCATGGGCGTGTACCGGACTTTCAGCATTTACCTCTACAATCCTAAATCAAAACACTTTCAGCAACTGGAAGAGCCGAATGATAGTAAGGCCAATTGCTCCGGATTCTGTGATGTCACACTGGATAAAAAAAATAAGCTGCTGATGACGTCATGCAGAGGTGCCGCTACCTGGTGGAAAGATGCCTACCGTTTTGCCAGTGGAAATAAACTAGTATGGCTGCGCTCAGTTAAAAGCCAATAGTTCGGTTGATCATATTTGTTTTATAATTCAAATTTGTTTTCTTTGTGTTGATCAACATCATCATTTAACTCAGCAATATGGAAAAGAATAACGCCCTCACCTTTACTTTAAGCATTGTCGCCATTATTTTAGGCGTAGTATTGTTCAAACAATTTGACTTCGAAACTTTGAAATTTAAGCATACGGGCCTCGCGGTTATTTACATGATCGTCTTTATTGCTTCTGTTTTCATTTTGATCAAAAACGCAAGAAATAGATAAAACTTATATAGCCGGAATCGAATTAGAAAACTAAAGGGATCGAATTAACCATCCTTGTAGCTATTAAAAACTATATTGCCTATATTTTCTAATCACAACGCACAATGAAATTTTTCTTCATCCTTCTATTACCGGCAGTTTTTGCTTTCAATCGTTCAAGTGCTCAACAACATACCTCAACTGATTTAGAATCAAAAAAACAAAAGGCAGATAAACTTTTCCTTGAGATAGCCAAAGCTGACAGCCTGGTATTTGCGGCGTTTAATACTTGCGATACGATCAGCTACCGTAAATTTTTTAAAGATGACCTGGAGTTTTATCACGACTTAGGTGGGCTGACTGTGGGAATCGAGAACGAAATGAAATCAATCAAGAATACAAGTTTATTCATGTCTGGCAATTGATTAACGGTCAATGGAAAATTGCCAGAATCATCAGCTATGGGCATGATGTGATGCACAACGATTAAAATTATATTTAAACCATGCGAAACATATTCATTTTTTTTGCTCTGATGTCTTTGAGCCTCAACAGCTATAGCCAAAAGAAAAAGTCACGGGCAACGCCACCTCCGCCGCCCAAAGAAAGTATTGTTGAATTTCTTCCCGACACACTCTCGCTGCAGGAATATGGATTACCCAAACTATTCGAATGGAAAATGAATGCGGATGTAACCTTAAAACCCGGTACTGATTTTAAAGAGCTGATCAAGCTCACCTACGGGCAGACCGAAGTAAATAGCTTTTATAGCATGGAGCCCCTAACACTGAAAAAATCAAAGCCAGGCAGGACAACTCCGGAAGTTAAAATTCCAAAAATGATTACAAGAGTGAATTATTACGATGTAAACATTGCAAACGGTATCATCACCTTTAAAGAACGGGGTCGACTGGTCATGTCTTTAAAAATCATTTATGCTAAAAACAAAGAAGTCAGCCATTTGAGAAATATAAAGAATGGTGCTATTTATCTCCCTGTTCAGTCGGATGAAATGCCAGTTGTAGCCCCTGTTACTAATTAACCTCTTCACCGCTGTAATTATACATTTATAAATTACGGTTAATCAGTAATTCTCTTGTTACAGCTCTTAAGGAAATTGGATTTATGTAATATTATTAATAGAAATCCAGGTGATTGTTCTTTTTGTGAAAATATTTAATATATTCACATACACACAAATTGAACCAATCTATATGAACATTTCACCCTACAGCAAGCTGTCAGGCCATTTTGATGGTATGCGGCAATCAGGAAACATGCCCTTGTTTTCGATCATTAATTTACGACTTTGCTTAACCCGTTTACTTTTAATTGCCATGCTGATGAGCGCGGCAGATTTTGTACATGCACAATCCGGGGGCAGTACCAATACAACAAAGAAATTCTATAAACGTGGTTTTTCTGATACCATTGACATTCTGGATGAAAAAGGAAACACTATTGGGAAAATCCGGAAGAATATTTTTGGTGAGGACGTTGAAGAGTATACCGATGGTACAAAAAGGACTTACAAGACAAATATTTTTGGCGAGAAGGTAGTCGAAGATGAACGTGGGAATGTCGTGTCAAAGGTAAAAAAGGATATTTTTGGGAACACTGTTGAAGAAGGTCAAAACGGAGCAAAGAAAATTTATAAGACTAATATTTTTGGTGATAAGGTGGTCGAAGATGAACGCGGAAATGTCATCTCAAAGGTCACAAAAGATATTTTTGGAAACAGAGTTGAAGAAGGTCCAAACGGAGCAAAAAAGGTTTATAGGAAAGATATATTTGGAGACATCAATATTGAAGATGAAAATGGAAAAGTAGTAGGACATATTGATAAAGAATTGATAACTACAACTGTATCAGAAGAAACCCGGAACGGAGAAAAAAACATTGTTAAAAAAGATTACCGTGGTAACCTTGTGGTTGAGGACGAGAAAGGAAAAGAAATAGGTAAGATCGAGAAAGGTATTTTTGCTGATAGAGAAGATGATGAACAGCGATTTTATAAAGAAGATATATGGGGTAACAAGACCATCACAGATCAATACGGACGCGTTATCGGTAAGGTAACCACCGATGCAGACGGCAACAGGGTTGACGAATATGAAAGAGGCAGGAAAAGAATTTATAAAAAAGGCCCTTTCGGAGATATCACCATTCTCGACGAGAACGGCCGGGAGGTTGCTGTTTTTAAAAAGAGCAATTAAATTTATTCAGCAGAACAACGAAACCCGAATAAACTAAATCAGGAGATACTTGTTATATAGTTACCTAATCACAATCCTATGAACAAACTAATCCTAACTGCTGGGATCGTAGTCGCTACTGCGATAGCGAGCTGCTCCAAAAATAATGATACTGGCGGCGGTCCGGTACAAGATACAATAGTGACCGGCTCCCCGGTAGAAACGCAGCCCGCAAATACTACATATAAACCTGCTTTTGCCGGACAAACGCGGATTGGCAGCGTAAAAACAAGTACGGCCTACAGTGCAGATGTGCTTACAACGGGACTGGCAAGTCCATGGGGTGTAGTAAGTTTGCCTGACGGCAGATTGCTGATTACCGAAAAGGAAGGGAGCATGCGCATTGTCACTAAAGCAGGAGCGGTTGGTGCCAAGATCACAGGAATCCCGGCAGTTAATCCAGCAGGGCAGGGTGGTTTGCTTGGTCTTTGTCTTGATCCCGCTTTTGCGACCAATAGAATGGTATACTGGGCATATTCAGCGTCTGTTTCAGGTGGAAATATTACTGCTGTTGCGAAAGGCCGCTTAGCTGATAACGAGTCGACCATCGAATCTGCAACGGTAATCTATCGTTCCAATACGCCAAACAACAGCGCACTCCATTATGGTGGCAGAGTGGTGTTTGATAAAACCGGTAATCTGCTCGTGAGCATAGGGGAAAGATCTGTTTTGGAAACTCGTCCGTTGGCGCAGTCAGTATCCAGCAGTTTAGGAAAAGTAGTCAGGATTACCACAAGTGGTCAGCCTGCACCTGGAAACCCCGCATTCAATCAGGCAGGTGCATTGCCTGAATTGTACACCAGCGGACACAGAAATCCACAAGGCCTGGCTGTTCATCCTGAGACAGGACAAATCTGGGAAAGTGAACATGGTCCGAGAGGCGGAGATGAGATTAATCCGCTGCAGGCAGGAACCAATTACGGATGGCCGGTGATTACTTATGGTATAGAATATAGTGGCGAGGCTATTGGTACGCCGCCTATCCAGCAAAAAGACGGATTGGCACAACCAGCATATTATTGGGATCCTGTTGTATCGCCCAGCGGAATGACTTTTTATACAGGAAACCGCATTGCCGAATGGCAAAACAATCTCTTCATAGGTTCGCTCAGTGGAATGCATATTGTACGTTTAGTTATTAAAGACAATAAAGTGCTAGGTGAAGAAAGACTGCTGGCAGCAGAACAACAACGTTTCAGAGATGTCACACAAGGCACTGACGGCGCCTTATATGCCGTTACTGACCAGGGACGTTTATACAGGATAGATAAAAAATAGTTAAGTTTGGTTTAGAATGATAAGTCGGGTCGGTAAAATGACCCGGCTTTTTTTATTTGAGCGCTCTGCCTCCTGTAAAGAACCAAAGTACATTCAGCCAATTGAACTCACAATTGGTAAAATTCTTATTTAAAAATCCTTGATGCGTATAATTGCTCATGTCATTTCTGAAACCAATATCAATACGAATACCTAATTTAGGTATAAAGCAATTTAAATGGCAATAGGAACTGCGCTGTTTCCGAATCGATCCAATCATAAATATTAATTTAACATTGATTTAAATATTATTTAATTTTGCTTGCAATATCCTGATGTATTTCTGGACTTATTATTACATATGATTCAAGATGAGATTGTATAGTAAATTTTCGGATGCAGAACTGACCGCACTTCTTACGGAAAGTGACCATGATGCCTATACAGAGATTTATAACCGGTTTTGGAAGAAATTACTCGCAATTGCTTATAATCATACGAAAGATAAATCTGATGCAGAAGAGATTGTTCAGGAAGTATTTATCTCTTTATGGAATAAAAGGAATAAAATTAATATTCAAACTATAGACAGGTATTTGGCAACTGCTATCAAGTTTACAGTTTTCAACTCTTATTACCGAAAAAGGAAGCGGATCAACGATATGTTGAACAAGATGCCGTATGATGAAAGTTATACTATTGAAGATCAGATAGCAGCAGCTTTTCTAAAGGAACAGATAAATGGCATAGTAACTAAATTACCAGAAAAATGCCGGCTGGTATTTCAGTATAGTCGTGATCAAGGGCTTAATATACCAGAAATTGCAAAGGAAATGAACATCGCAGAAAAGACTGTCGAGGCTCACCTTAACAAAGCTTTAAAAACCATAAGAGGTGATCTTTCTGAATCTGGTACATTACTAGTTTTGCTTACAGAATTATTTCTTAAATAATTACATCTCACACTAAGGGTAAAGCTGGCACAGCGGGTACATCACTGTAAAGCCCGTAGGTCAAGGTATGTACACTAAGCGGATCAACAAATTAATAGAGCGTTATTTATTCGATAAAGCAACGGTTGAGGAACAGATAGAGTTGCTTAGCTGGTACGATCATGAAAATAATAAAGATATAATCTGGCCATGCGATTCAGTTCATGAAGAAGAATTACTAGGTCAACGGATTTTTGCTAAAATTGCCGCGCATACCCAGAAAGAAGACAGTACTAAATCTGCTGATACGTTTATTAAACTCTGGCCATCCATAATCGCCGTCGCTGCCATATTATTTCTCCTAGGTGCGGGTATGATATTCTTCAGTTATCGTATAAATAAAGCGCCATACCCGGAACGCTCCACTGAAGTTATTGTCCCGGGGAAAAATGGAGCGACGCTAACCTTAGCTAGTGGTAAAAAAATTTATTTGTCTAATACAACAGCCGGGATAGTTACTAAAGAGGCAGGAGTAAAAATCACCAAATCTGCTGACGGACAACTTATTTATGAAGTTTCAAATTCTCCCCGCACTACAAATAGTACAGGAGAATTACACTATAATACACTAACCACATCCAGGGGCGAACAATACCAGGTGCTTTTGCCGGATAGTTCGTTAGTTTGGCTTAATGCTGCCTCAGCTCTGAAGTATCCTACCTCTTTTGCGTCACTCAAAGAAAGGAGAATAGAGCTGAGCGGCGAGGCCTATTTCCAGGTAGCGAAAGATAAAAAACATCCTTTTATTGTTTATAGCAGAGGTCAGGAAGTAAAAGCGTTGGGAACACACTTTAATATAAATGGATATGAAAATGAATATTCTGTCCAGACAACTTTATTGGAGGGTGCTATTGAAGTCACCGCGAAAAGTGAGAAGGATAATTTTAATCAGGATCGGTCGGCTGCAAATAAAATTGTAGTAATGAAACCCGGACAGCAATCTCAAATAAGAGAAGGCAGGATTTATATTTTAAATAATGTTGACCTGGATGACGTCGTAGCATGGAAACAAGGATATTTTATTTTTAATGAAAATCTCAGGAATATTATGAATAAAGTGGCAAGATGGTATAATATAGAAGTTGTTTACAAAAATGAACCAGACCCTAAACTTGCTTTTCAAGGTAAAATTGCCAGAAGTAGAAAACTAAGTGATATTCTCGGGATTATGGAACGGACTGGGGCTGTAAATTTTAGTGTCGAAGGAAGGAGGGTTATCATCACGATAAATTAAAAACCTAACCATTAAGAATCCAAAAAATAAGCCAGAAGTGCTGGAAACACTGCTGGCCAAAAGCTGGATTCCGGTAATAAAAATTTGAGATAGTTATCAACCTAAAACCAGAACTACAAATGTATAAAATTTATACTAAGAAACATGACGTGCCTAATCGGTACATCAGTAAACTACTGCAAGTTATGCGATTAACTACTTTAATCTTAATCATAACAATAATGCAGGTGAGTGCGAATGGCTACAGTCAGCGCATATCCCTGAACATTAAGAATGCACCTTTGAATAGTGTTATTAAAGAAATCAGCAGACAGAGCGGTTATGAGTTTTTTTACAATAAAGATCTGATTGAGAAAACAAGACCAATCACAATTAACGTAAAGAATTCATCTTTAGAAGAGGCATTGACTAAATGTTTTGCAGATCAACCGCTAACATTTGACATCCGGGATAAGGTTGTTTCCCTGAAACCGAAAACCTCTTTTATTCAAAACTCAATTAAAGCCTTATCTACTTTCTTTACTGAAATTGATGTCAGAGGACGCGTCGTCAATAATAATGACGAACCAATGGCAGGTGCAACAGTGAAAGTAATGGACACAAACAGAGCTGTACTCACAGATAGCCAGGGGTATTTCAATTTATTAAATGTAGATGAGAATGCAACGTTGATCGTAAGTTATGTAGGTTATAAATCGCAGCAAATTCCAGCTAGGCAATCTGGACCTTTAATCATTAAACTAGAGTTAGGATCTTCCAACCTGGAAGGCGTGACCATTGTGAGTACGGGATATCAAACATTACCGAAAGAAAGAACTACCGGTTCATTTGAAAAAATTGATAATTCTTTATTTAACCGAATCACTAGCCCTGACGTCCTTTCAAGACTTAATTCAACTGTTCCTGGATTATATACAAATGTAGGAACAGGCAGGACCTCGAGATTTGCGGATCCGGCTGGTAATATTAATATCAGAGGACTTAGTTCATTGAGTGTTAATCGTCCCTTGATCATATTAGATAATATACCCTATGAAGGTGATATAAATAACATCAATCCTAATGATATTGAAGATGTAACTTTACTAAAAGATGCGGCAGCGGCTTCTATTTGGGGAGCCCGTGCTGGAAATGGAGTCATTGTCTTTAGAACTAAGGCAGGAAAATACAATCAACCATTACAGATTTCAGTAAATTCGAATGTATCCATCTCTGATAAACCCGATCTTTTTTATTTACCTCAAATCAGCAGCTCTGATTTCATTGATGTAGAAAAATATTTGTTTAGTAGAGGAAGGTACGATGACAGATTAAATACCACTATTCCTTATGCCCCTTTTGTTACTCCGGTAGTAGAATTGTTAGCACAACAAAGAAACCTACCGCTCAATGATGTGCAGGGGAGAACACAAATTGATGCTAAGATTGACGCATTGCGTAAATACGATGTCAGAAATGACTTTGAAAAGTATGTTTATCGTCAACCTATCAAACAACAATATGCATTTAATCTGAGAGGCGGATCCAAGCAGGTTAGTTATTATATGTCAGCTGGTTATGATAAAAATCTAACTGAATTAGTCACTTCAGCGAATGACCGTATTACACTTAAATCCAATGTTGACTTCAAACCATTAAAAAAACTGGACGTACAAACTGGAATTACTTTAACACAGTATAATATAAATGATTCCGGAACCGATAACCCTGTAGCTTATGGAAGAGGTTTATTATCAGCTGTATATCCATATGCACGTTTGGCCGATGATAACGGATCACCTATGCCAGTTAACATCATGTTCTCCAACGGATATCTGGCCAACTTAAAAGCGAATACGTCTCTTCTGGATTGGTCTTATCGTCCGCTGCAGGATTTGAACGATAGTTATTACCATCAAAAAGCAAAGGACATCCTGTTCAATGTATCCGCTAATTATCAGCTTATCAATGGACTTTCTGCCGAAGTAAGGTATTCCTATCAAAATAATAATTTAAACTCAGATGAGCTTTATCGTCCGGATTCTTATTATGTACGGGATTTGACGAACATCTACACTGACCCTTCTACCATGCAAAGCGCCGTTCCTGCAGGTGGTATTTTTAAAACGGGGAACACAGATTTTACCGCACAAACTTACAGGGCCCAGGTAAACTACAATAAAATCTGGAATCAGAAACATGAACTTACAGCTATAGCTGGGGCTGAGGCGAGAAAATACTTCACGTTGAGTAGTCTCAACAAATTTCTTTATGGATATAATGAAAGCACAAGAACATTTGTGAATGTAGACACTAAAAAGGAAGATAACATTCAATATTTTGGAGATATTGGTCAATTGCCTGATTTTCCGACTATTGACGATAATTCAAATCGGTTTACTTCAATGTATGCAAATGCCTCTTACATTTATGACCGTAAATACACCCTTTCTGCAAGTGTAAGGAAAGATGCCTCAAATGTTTTTGGAGACAATACAAATAAAAATGGGAAACCAACCTGGTCTGTTGGCGGTGCATGGAATATTTCAAATGAAACATTCTGGAGTCTGGATGCTTTACCACTTTTAAAATTAAAAGTAACTTATGGATATAGTGGTAATGTGAATAACAATGTTCCCGCTTATTCCGTGGTAAATTATAATCCACCGTTTATTACTAATTATCCTTTTGCAAGAACAACAAATCCGCCCAATCCGGATTTGCGCTGGGAAAAAGTTGGCATGCTGAATCTTGGCTTAGATTTCGGGCTAAAAAACAATAGATTATCTGGCTCAATTGAATTTTATGATAAACGGTCTTCTGATATTATAACTGTATCACCCATTGATCCGACAAAAGGTTTTCAGCAGCAAACGTTTAATACGGCGAGTATTCATGGGACTGGTTTTGATGTCAACTTAAGTTCCCAAAATCTAATTTTGGGTGATTTTCAGTGGAATAGTAATTTTATCTTTAGTTACAACAAGAATATAGTCACCAAATTATTGATAAAAAGACCTAGTGATGTGTATGCTAACAATACAAACTCTATTAATCCATTAGAGGGCTTCGATCTAAATGCAATATTGGTTTATCCATCGGTTGGACTTGATCCACAAACTGGTGACCCTAGGGGAATCATAAATGGTCAGGTCAGCAAAGATTATGCGGCAATGATTAGCCCTAACAGACCAGTCTCTGATCTAGTCTACTTGGGACCTTCCAAACCAAGATACTTTGGAGCATTACGTAACGGATTTTCTTATAAGAGTTTTGAATTGTCCGCTAATATCCTGTACAAATTGGGTTATCATTTGAAAAGAAATGGTCTGAGTTATACAGCCTTGTTTTTTGCGAATACTGGTCATTCAGAATTTGCCGACCGGTGGCAAAAATCAGGGGATGAAAATATAACAAAGGTTCCTTCAATGGTTTATCCTGTCGATCCTAACAGGGATTACTTTTATAATGCTTCAGAGGCTATTGTCGAATCAGGAGATCATATTCGCCTTCAGGATATAACAGGTGCATATACTTTTAGAAATATTAAAGGGCTACGTAATCTTAAATTATATGCGAATGTGAGTAATCTGGGTATTATTTGGAGAGCCAATAAACTTGGCCTTGATCCTGATATTACCAGTGGGTATAAACTTCCTTTTACAATGGCCTTTGGGATAAATGCAACCTTTTAAAATTTAAAGACATGGACATACAAAGTAAACTCATTAATATTAAATACAGGCTGTGTTTGATTGTTCTTCTATTATTTTCCAGCTTCACATTTTCATGTAAAAAATTTCTTGATGAGAGGGCAAATAGTAAACAAGTCAAGTTCTCCGCTGCTGATTGTCAGGCATTGTTAGATGATTATGCTACAATGAACACGGGATATCTCAGTGATGGAGAGGCATCTGCTGACAATTATTATCTCACACCTATAAGCTGGTCAGCTCTCGTTAGTTTAGAAGATCGTAATTCATATATATGGAATACAGTAACTCCCAGATTATCTTCTGCTGGTCAGTGGCTGAACCCTTATAAAGTTGTCTATAATGCGAACCTCGTTATAGACCAGCTTGAAAGATCAACAGAAGATCTGAATCAGGGCACAATAGATCACCTTAAGGGGGCGGCATTATTTTTCAGGGCTTACGCACATTTTCAGGTTGCTCAATTATATGCCAAACCCTTTGATCCCAATACGGCATCGCAAGATCCGGGAATTCCTATAAGGCTTTCACCCAATCTGGAGGTTAATTCTGAGCGAGGAACTGTAAAATCTACTTATGATCAAATCATTCAGGATCTGAAAAATGCAATTTTACTACTACCCGTAACCAGTGAAACAAAATCGAGGCCCAATAAAGTGGCTGCCTATGCAGCACTGGCAAGAACTTATCTGGCGATGGGCGATTATAATAACGCGGCATTAAATGCTGATGAATGTTTGAGATTATACAGTTCATTAATGGACTATAATTCCAGTAGTATCAGTAAAACATCAAATACTCCTTTTACGAGGTTTAATACAGAAGTTATATTTCAATCACTAGTAGCAGGTAGTGCTCCTCAAGTTACTTCAATAGCTAAAATTCCCCAAGATTTACTTGATTCTTACGAATCAACTGATTTGAGGAAATTGGTTTTTTTTAAGCAAAATACCGGAGCTAACGTTGGTACTTATAGATTTACGGGAAACTATGAGCCGACTACAACGTCAACGTTTTTCAACGGACTGGCTACTGATGAGATTTTTCTAATCAGATCCGAATCTTATGCAAGAACTGGTAAAATTGCTGAAGCATTAGCAGATCTTAACCAGCTGCTCCGGAACAGGTACTTAAATTTTGTCAATTTAAATATAACTAATCCGGAAGATTTGTTGAGGAGGATTTTGGTTGAACGCAGAAAGGAACTGATCTTCCGTAATTTAAGGTGGAGTGATTTGAGGAGGTTAAATAAAGATGATCGTTTTAAAATCACAATCTCCAGAATTATAAATGGGACAACTTATACTTTACCTCCAAATGATTTAAGATACGTACTCTTAATTCCGCAGGAAGTACTGAGTTCAGCGAACCTTCAGCAGAATCCCAGATAATGATACATTCAACTTAGCCTGCCAGACTATTTATGCAGGCTAAGTTCATTTAATAGTCAATAATGTGATGAAGTATTTTAATATATGTATTTTACTGGGATTGAGTTTGTTCACTTTTGCTCAGGAACCGGTGGGGAAGAGCACGTCAAAAACTAAGGTCAGAAACCTTGTGGTGGGTGATTTGCTTCCTGAAATTTTAATAAACAATGTAATGAACGATCGTAAGGAAAGTTTTGTAAGCACAGAATTTAAGGATCAATTGTTTATACTCGATTTTTGGGCCACCACCTGCAGTGCTTGTATTGAAGGAATACCTAAAATGATGGATTTACAAAAACGGTTCGGAGCAAAAATTAAGATTCTTCCTGTTACTTACGAACCAGAAACCATCGTCAGAGCATTTCTGCAAAGAAATAAGTTGCTCAAAGACGTTAAATTTCCTACTGTTGTTCAAGACAAGGTTTTATCAAAATATTTTAAACATTATATCCTTCCTCATGAAGTATGGGTATATAAAGGAACGGTGATTGCGATTACTCCGGCCGAATATGTGGATGAATATAATATAAGAAAAGTATTAGATAATGAGGTCTTGGAACTACCGATAAAAGATGACTACTACGTTTATGATTATAAGAAAGCATTTCTGACTTCTGTCAATAAAACATGGAGCAATGATCAATATCCGTTGAATTATGTTGCAATTACAGGTTATCATGAAGGGGCAGAAACAAAAACGAATCTTGGAGCAGACTCTTCTAAAAACGTTAACCGGATATATTTACTCAACTTTCCAATCTTAAAGGCATATTTCACGCTTTGGAGAAATCTCAAACACATAGATTATATATCCAGTCCTGCATCTAACAATGCTGGCGGAATAAGTCCCAATCAAGTTATATTAGAAGTTAAAAATAAAGACAAATACATCTTTAATTCTGCTAAAGATTATTGGGAAAGCTGGAAGCGTAAAAATGATATTTCTTATGAGTGGGTTTCTTCAGATACCAGTTTAAATATAAAGGGAAAAAGTGAATTAATCATAAGAGACTTAGATCGTCTGCTAAAATTGAAAGGACGATGGGAAAAAAGAACCGTAAGCTGTTTAATATTGATTAAGTCGGGAACAGAAGATAAAATTAGATCAAAGGGTGGCGAACGTATATTTAGTTACGATAAACCTCTCAAGCAATTACATAACCAAGATCTATCAAATTTAGTTTATTATTTGAATAGTTTTGTGCAGAATCCACCCATTTATGATGAATCCGGATATAAGGGGAATGTTGATTTGGATCTAAAGTTTAATTCGTGGGTTGATATATCGTCAATCAGAGCTGCATTAAATGCTTATGGATTAGACCTGAAAAAAGATGTAAGGGCTGTTGATTTCTTTGTATTGACTGAACGTTAACCTGAAACCTGTTTCAGGTAATGATGCTCTTCTACATCCAATTTCTATAGTTTAGAAATTTAGCAATCAAATATTGAATATATTATGGAGTTGGGCGTAGCCGAATTTTCCCAGTAGATTTTCTTAACCTAATGGCTTTCTTCATTCGTCTCAAAAAATCCTCATCACTTAGATCAGGCTGTGCCGGGTAAGTGTCAGGTAATACTTCTGCTTTGATTGCTCCCAAATATTCTCCTTCTTTACAAGCGGGCTTACCATTATTAGGGATCAGTATATAACTAGTAGGTTGGGAAATTGGAAAAGGATATCTATAAACAAACCATGCCATATTAAAAAAAATATATTATTTCTATACATCTTGAACAAGAACAGAGTGATGTTGTGCATCACTCTGTTCAGTTGAATTTAGCTTTGTGGCCTTAGTTTTGTAACACCAGGGGTTATAATTCCTAGCTGTGCATCACTTATAGCCTTTGGAACACCTGATTTTTGCAGGTCTGGTTCCTGCGGATTTGTTTCGGGAACAACATCTGTATTAACCGCACATAAAGTATTTCCTGTGCAGGTAGGAGCCGCGCTTCCTACAAATGTGTAACTACCTGGGCTATTTGGGTTTCCAGGATAGTTATATATGAACCATGCCATGATATTAAAGCTTTTATATATCAAAAAGCATAAACTTTGTTACCTACTCTTCTGTGGATTTTCGGTTTGCTCCATTTAACTTATTTGGAATCGGAATTTCTTTGTTCTCTATATGTTGTGTTTGAAATATCATCCGATATCTTTTACTAAGTTCGGGGTTATTGTCCTTTATTTATATGTTCAAATGTCTCATAATCAAAGGCGAAATAGCAACATATCAGGCATATCAACTATATCCGACTTTATTCAACTATATATTCGTTTGAAAGAATGAATTACTGACTAACGATAGGTATAAATACCATTCATCATTGCTATACCACAGGTGGTTTCAAAAGCATTGCGAACATTATCCGGCGTGCGTGTTCCCCAGATATTCCACATGAGTCCCTGTGAATTACGTATGGACCATGCCTGGGCTGCATTCGTATCAAGCCACGCGCCGTAATTACTTACCGTTCCCGTGTTTTTTACAAATAAGCATGTCCAGCGGGCAAATATGCTTTTCATTCCCTGCGTATCAGGAATGCCATTTTCATCTTTTAGGATTCCACCTGCAGTGTTACACATGCTGCTTCTTGCGTAATCCATGGCTTTAAGACCCATCGCCAGATAATTCACAGCCGGGTAGTCTGCACGCAACAAATCACAGGCGCCAATAAACGTGCCCTGTGTATAGGAAAGAGCACCCTCAGTGATCGTTCCTGCTGCGTTGATTGCACCTTTCACTTCACCACTCGATGCATCATACAATTTCAGCACCATCCAATCCATAATCTGTTTCGCTTTGGTCCTGTACGTCACGTCTCCAGTCGCCTGATACAGCAACATCGCACAAATCACAGCAGGCGCATTTACGCAGGTATTTTTAGTTTGATTAGCCGTGGTCCACCATAATCCGCCGCCTAATGACTGTGTATCCCAGGCCCGATTCCACATCATATTGAAATTGTTTTTGGCCATATCCAGCATGCCGCCGTCATTCGTGATCTTAAAGGCCCTGACGCACATCAGTGCACCCCACACGATATCATCATTATAAATGTTGTTTGTCCATAGTAAACCGTATCCATCTCTCACACCATTGTACAGGTAAGAAATTTTGTTTTTAAGGTCAGTGGATGGATTGATGTTATACGCATCAATCAAAGTTTCAATTGCTTCCTGCTGGGTCCAGAAATCCATGCGGCCGGTATGGTTATCATCCTTCCAATAGTAGGCTTTGAACGACGATCCATAGGTGCCGTACTGATTGTAGAAGTGGTTATTGTATACCTGCATTGCCAGTAATGCTTCACTTTTAGCAGGTAGCACCGCGGCAGCCTGTAGGTTTGTGTTGGATTGTTTGGCTAATGTGGTAAATACTGCCGTTTCCTGATCGGATTGTTCCTTTTTGCAGCTCAGCAAACTGGTCATCGCTCCCAACGCAATAATAGCTAAAAGGTTTTTTCTATTGCCCACTGTTTGCCCATACCGCTGTAATAGGCAATGAAAATTGCTTTTTTTCTTGTTCATAAGATGAAATTATATTTGGTTAAATGCTGACCATTTTGGTCAATAGAAGGTAAGCAATTTTTCCCTGAATTTATAGCCTTACGAATGGGGTTAATTAATTACAGGTGTTGTAATGCAATATGACAGCGCAACAACGACACATAAGAAGGGATCCCTTTTTACATAACTGTGTCGTTGCGGCAGATGCCGGACATGTGCGATAATCGTATAAAAAAATACTATCTACGGCTGATGTGCATCAAAAAATACATTTAACTTACAGCGGAATTTTTTAGGGATTATACTGAATTTAAAAAATAATAAATGGAGAATTATTTACAACGTGCCTGGAGCGACGCTACCGATAATGTAGACATTCTTGAAATACATAAAGCCGTAGCAGAACTAAAAGAAATGGATGATGAGCACGATGCATTTTGGGTTACTGTTGTTGCTGATGACGAAACCATTCTGGAAGTAGATAAGCATATGAATATTATTCTGGTATCAAGTAACAGGCCTGAAAACGCGCTGAAAAGACAATTAAATACATGGGAAGAGGTTTTATCTTTTTATGAGCTATTATTAAATGAAGAGTTTGAACTTTTGCAATTGAAAATGCAAAAATAGTTCAGCCAATGTAGATGTGGAAGTTAATGCGATTTCATCGCAAATTGCAAAAAATAAAATATGAGATTTAATCCTTTTATCATCATAAAGCTGGTTCTAGTTGTTTTTACCTGTGTAGGTTTAGGCCTGACTTTCTTTATGATTATCCAGGAGGTGAAAATTGTTGGTGCTTACCTGGTTTCAGGATTGTTCATTTTAGTACCGGGTACGATACTCTATGGTTTACTATTTGGATTTAGGATTTCAGAGAAAACCAGAAGGAAACAAGCTGAAAGACAGGAGACCATCACATTCAGCGACGCAGGAATCTCCTATCAAATGCCTCTTTTTGATGTTACTCAATTGATCGAATGGAAAACTATTGAAACGGTTATTTTTACTGACTATCAATCTGACGACCATGCACAATTCATTTTCCATTTGACACAGCTACCAATCCAAACAAAGACGGCAAAGCCTTGGTTTTTAAATAGAATTTTCCCCTTTACACCCGGCAATCCAAAGGAAATTAGAATAGAAGATGATTGTGCTAATTTTCATGAAATTCCTCAGATGCTTTATAAATATCTAGACAATGTAAACCTGATTGATTTGAACCAGAATTATAAAAAAGGAACATTGTTAAGTTCAAAAATAACCACTCGCAACAATACGATTAAGACTGAGGAATTCTGGAAGCCGGATCCTGATTATGAAAGACAAAAACTGATCTTTGACAAATACAATCGGGCAATTGAACAAATAAAACAAAATTAATACAACAGATTAAGCAGTTACTCTGGCTGCCACTGTATCCAGAATTTCGTTTATGATTTTTACACTGAACGTGTGCCTGCCCATTAGCCACCTGTTGATTTCGTCCGGATTGATGTCGAGAGATACCGCAAGCTCGTTTACTAAAAGATTTTCATCGGTTATTGCTTTCTGCGCCTTCTCTGCAACATCAAGATTTAACTGCGCTAACTCCTCTATTGCGGGGTTCCCGCTTTCTGCCAGCCAGATAGCTGCAAAATCATTCTTTTCCATTTACGTTTTTTGTATTGTTTAGCGATTCGAGTGCATGCTGCACTCTTTTCATCTGGGCCGCAAAGCTAATAATATTACTTTTATTATCGCAACCAGAATAGATTCTGCCTTTAGAATTATCCGAAGAATTTTAAAGTCTCTGAATGAAAGGTTCTCCTTTTCATCATATGGTTAGTTAAAGCATTTTCAGTTGGAATAGGCCTAATATGGGAAGACTAACGGGGATACCAAGGATAAGATGTCTAGCGTAAATAATAATGTTGTAATTTTTATTCTTTAAAATGACGGGTGTTAGAAATCAGCCGAGTGCTGTAATGAATCGTTAATATACTTACAACAGTGCTGTTTTCTATAAATTGGTAAACGATACGATAGTTGTCTAAAATTAATTGACGAATACTTTCATCTCTGAATTCGGGCACCATGAAGCCCTTTTTCGGGTAGCTTTCGAGTATATCAACTGAAGTAAATAATTTTAACACAGTAATTTCAGCGTACCGCTCCGAATCTTTGGCAATATACTCGCCAATATCATTTAAATCTTCAATGGCATTATCTGTCCATTTTACTTCAACCACCTGCTTAATTTCTTTTGCGCTTCTGATCTGGTATTTAATTTCCCGTTGGCTACGTCATCCAGTCCCTTTTGAACTTTCTCAATTAAGACAACATGGTTCACTAAATCATCTATCGATAAGTTTTCAGGTAATTTTTCCAATGAATTTATCAGTCTGGTTTTTGTTATCATGGCAAAATGCTTTAATCAAAAATACGGAAAATAATTCTTTATCTGCAACAATAGCTATGCCATTGTTGCAGATAAAGAATTGATATAGAGTCGACCTGTTTTTAGACGTTGGATCCAGATTATGCTATATGGTATCATCGGTTTATTTTGAACTATAGCTAAATGTAAAATAAATATTATCTGTTCTAACCACCGATTTTTAACGAATAACAGATCTAACCTATCAAATAATTATCAAAGTTAGGCAGGAATGAGAGTTACCAAAATCTATTTGTTTTAAAAAGTATTTTAGCTTAAAACCAACGCAACATCTATGGCTTCCCAGAATATATTTACCCACCTTTTAATGATTGTATTTACAGCAGGAAGTCATCCGGTTGGTCTGCAGAATGATATTCAAAAAGCGCAAAAGAAACCTGTAATTAAATCCGAAAAAATCATTTATTACGACATCACCGCCTCCAAAAATGAGAGGAGATATGATTTTGGAAAAGACCTGTTTTTAGAATATAATAATAACGGTGAGCTACTCAAAGAATCTATAATTTTAGTGGACGAGGAAACAGAGAAAGAAACCACCAATTTAGCTTATCAGAATCAATACAAAACCGGAAAGTTAACGGGAGCAGAAAGTTATAGTGTTTTAAGGGGTGGCGCTAAAAAAGAAACAATCCGCTTTACCTATAACGCCAATGGAAAACTTGAAAAAGAGGTACACGATGCTGTTAAAGATGGCAAAGTGGTTTTGAATAAAGACTGTTTTTATATCAGCTACACTTATGGTGAAAAAGAGACAGAAGATCATTTCCGTTTTAATGAAAACACTAAAAAGTTTGAGATCTCCTTTCGTACAGTAAAGGAATTTGATAGCCGTAAAAACATGGTGAAGTCGACAGATTATAACGAGGAAAACAAACCTTACCGAACCAATTCCAAAAATTACAATGATCAAAACCAACTGATCAGGGAATCAATTGTTGATGAATATACTGATATAGATGAAAGCTTGGTTTATAATAAAGAAGGCGACGTCGTAAAAATCACCACCAAGACTGGTGGAGAAAAAGTGTACACTTACAAATATGATCAATACCAAAACTGGATTGAGAAAACGGAGAAATATACCGAAGTAGACAAAGGTAAATCAGCGATCGTTTACAATAACCTGATCAAAAGAACAGTTGTATATTATTGAATGTAACCCCCATCAGCTATTTTGAAACCGGCCGCCCGCCACTGTCTAAACTTTCATCAATACGATGATGAATTGAATAATATTTATCCCTTTTAGAACTGAATTTATACCCTGTCTGAATGGTGTCTTCTGTAGGTTTGGGTTCATATAGGCCATTAAAAGCCTGTATACTGACCAATTATAAACCTTTTACTGAATATGAACCCAATTCTAACATTGGTCGATAGTTTTCATCGACGAAAAAATCAATGCCTCTATCTGTCTACCATTGTATTATCGGTTTTCTTCCTGCCGGTCATGGCACAACAAACTGCTAAGACAATCAATGGTACAGTGCGTGATGAACGCGGACAAACCTTGCCCGGAGTCAGTGTTTCTTTAAAGGGCACAGCACTGGGCACCGTAACAGACAATGAGGGGCATTTTGCACTTAAAATCAATACCAGCAATGGTATATTGCTATTTTCTTTCGTAGGATCGATCAGCAGTGAGGTACAGATCGCTAACCGTACAACTATTGATGTCGTGCTGAAAGAATCCCAAAATAACCTGAACGATGTCGTGGTCATTGGATATGGAACAGTGAAACGTCGGGATCTGACTGGTTCGGTAGCGTCGGTAAGTGGTAAGGATA
>Ga0247810_10000676_pt1 | contig 30582 bp, 29 predicted proteins | sample UWRJL119311C1_FD_179918 | JGI IMG/M metagenome (GOLD analysis project Ga0247810, IMG submission 179918) | Plant litter microbial communities from Arlington Agricultural Research Station in Wisconsin, United States - UWRJ-L119-311C-1 | ecosystem: Environmental > Terrestrial > Plant litter >... | reverse complement strand
TGGTTAGCCGGATCGCAAAAGCTTTCCAGGATTACACGATCAACCTCATCATTCAGAAACTGGGGGCCGATATTTACACCGATGGTCTGAAACACACGCTCCAGGTTCCTTTCAACGAATTCGAAGATCAGCGAAGCGGCGAAACACTCAATGTTCTTCAGAAAGTGCGCACCGACACGGAAAAGTTCATCATGAGCTTTATCAACATCCTGTTCGCTTCCCTTGTCGGACTGATTTTCGTGATGGTTTACGCAATCTCCGTGAATATCTGGCTGCTGGTGGTTTACGTTATTTCGGCAACTATCCTGAGTGTGATCACCAGCTATCTTTCGCGCAGGATCAAGAGGGTGCAGACACACATTGTCAGGGAAACCAAACAGCTTGCAGGAAGCACCACTGAAAGCCTTCGCAACATCGAGCTGATCAAAAGCCTCGGGCTTACGAACCAGGAAACCAGCCGCCTCAACGACACTACGCGGAAGATCCTTTTGCTCGAGCTCAAAAAAGTGCGCCAGATCAGGAGTATTTCCTTTATCCAGGGAACGCTGGTGAACCTGATGCGCCAGTCGATCATGTTCATCCTTTTATTCCTCTTATTCAAAGACTCGCTTTCACTGGGCCAGATCATTACGATGCAGTTCTATTCGTTCTTCATCTTCGGGCCTTTGCAGGAAGTCGGGAACGTGATCATTGCTTACCGCGAGGCTGAAGCTTCACTGGCGAATTTCGAACAGATCATCAAAACGCCGATTGAAGTCAAACCAGCCAATCCGCGTCCGCTGAATGCTATTGAAAAACTGCATTTCCAGGATGTCAGCTTCCGTCACAAATCGGCTGCTTACGATGCTTTGAGCAATATTTCCTTCGAAGCGAATAAAGGAGAAACCGTTGCTTTCGTAGGTCCAAGCGGGTCTGGTAAAAGTACGCTGGTGAAACTGCTTGTCGGACTTTACACCACGCAGGACGGCCAGATCCTTTACAACGGGATTCCTGCAGACGAGATCGATAAGGATGAATTGCAGCAGCAGCTCGGATTCGTCACCCAGGATACGCAATTGTTCTCCGGAACGATCAAGGAAAACCTGTTGTTCGTGAAACCGGAAGCTACGGACGAAGACATCAGCTATGCGCTGGACCAGGCATCTTGTGCGAATCTCATTGCCCGCAGCGAGAACGGTATAGATACCGTGATCGGAGAAGGAGGAATGAAGCTAAGCGGCGGTGAAAAGCAGCGTTTATCGATTGCAAGAGCCTTGCTTCGCCACCCGAGATTAATGGTGTTCGACGAAGCAACTTCAGCGCTCGATTCACTGACCGAAGAAGCGATTTCCAATACGATACGAACGATCACCGATAAGAAAGAGCACATCACTGTTCTGATCGCACACCGTTTGTCGACCATTATGCATGCTGACCGCATTTTCGTTCTTGAAAAAGGAGTGATCATAGAAACCGGAAAACACAGCGAGCTGCTCGACGAAAAAGGATTGTATTATGCTATGTGGAGGCAGCAGATCGGGGAAAGACGGGAATGAATGTAAAATTGAAAAGGTGTGATTCGTCATGCCTTTTTTGTTTTCAATCCTGCCGGCAGCTTTCAGATTAAACAGTAGTTTTGCATAAAACTGCTTAATGAAACACCTTTTCGTTTTCCTGCTTAGCTTTGTACTGCTTTCTTCCTGCTCCAAAACCCTTACGATTCGTGTTGTTGACAGTGCCGATCATTCTTCCGTCAAGGGAGCCAGGCTGGATACCCGGATGAACGACAGTACTTTTACCGACGAAAACGGCTATGCCACTGTCCGGCTGAAGCGGAAAGAAGTCGTTTCCATCTATAGAAAGCAATTTGATTATGGCTACCTGTACTCAAGGGCTCACCGGGCCGGCGACACGGTTGTCATCCGGCTCTCTCCTCCTTATGTTCCCGAAGATGATGCGTCACTTAAGAGAGAAGATTCCATCAACGAAGTATTATGGAACCTGGAAGACGCCGCTTATCCGGCTTTATCCGACTTTACAAAAAAGGATTCTTCAGCTATGCTGCTTCCGGAAATTACGGCTTCTTTCCCCGGTGACAGAGAAGCAATGGTTAAATGGCTCCAGGCGAACCTCGAGTACCCGCAGTATTCTGTAGAAATGGAGGAGCAGGGGAAAGTATATGTCCAGTTCGTGGTGGAAGCCGACGGAAATGTTACCAATGTAAGGGCGATTAACCACATTTCTTACCACATCGACCGGTCGGCGAAACAAGTTGTCAGGAAAATGCCCAACTGGAATCCGGCGGTAACGAACGGTGTTCCGGTGCGCAGTTATTTTAACCTTCCTTTGACTTACAAGCTGCAGTAGGAAACTATAAATTATCAAGTCGCAATAATCAATGAGAAGACTTGAAATCGGAGAACGTCAGACTTCTCTTCTCCTGAAAAACTGAACGCTCTGAAAATTTGAGCTTCCGTTATTAAGCCTGGTGAGCAGCTTCCAGCAAATCGAGAATGGTTTTCACCGGGCTGAAAGTCGTGCTTGGAATCTCCACGAAGATGCTGTTCCAGTGTGCCATACTACCATTCCACAATCCCGGAAGCTCGGTAAAACGAATGCTTTTTCCGCGGTATTTTTTATTCACTATGAAGTATTTCTCCGGATCGCGGTAATTAGTGAAGTCGACTTTTTCGCCGGAAGAAAGCTTGCCTCCGCAAACCATCATCACCGGGTTAAAGTGGGTCGACTGGATCATCAGGCGGTATTGATCGCCGCTCATGCTGATCTGCGCCTTTTCGACGATCTGTTTGGAAATGCCATTGTTCTCACGGATCCAGAATGGTCCACCTCCGGGCTGACCTTCGTTCCTGACCATTCCGCAAACGCGAACCGGTCGTTTCAGCAACTGCACCAGCTCTGCCAAAGGCTTCGACAGCTCATCGGGATGAAAAAGCTGGAAACGGCTGTTCAGCGAACGTATTTTTTCAAGAGAAGGATTTTCAAGCAGCACTGCTATCTCCTCCTGCATTTTCAGCAGCAATCCACCCAGCAGCTGCTGTGTTTCGATCGCTTCCTCGGCATGATTGAGGTGCTGTACATTATCGATATTCTTTACGAAAATGATCTCTGCATCGAGGTTATTGAGATTTTCCAGCAAAGCACCATGACCTGCCGGCCTGCGAAGAGGATCACCATTCTCACAGCTGGCCAGCTCGCCTTCCGGTGTGAAAGCGAAGGAATCCGTATCGTGGTTCTGCTCGCTGAATGCTATGTCGAGGTGTTTTCCAGTCATTCCTTCCATGTGCTCGAGCCGCTTTTCGATCAACGTCTGAAACGCAGCTCGGATCGTGAAGTGAAAAGAGCAGGAATTTCCCGTAACGGCCAGTCCCTGGAGAATGTGCTCATGGAACGGGTTCAGCAGGAAAGGACCGTGTTTGTGAAACGCTATGAGACCTTTCGGAAGGTGAGCAAGCCCCATACCGTTATCGTTGAGAATATAAGCTACGAAAGCGTCAATGTCCATAGTTCGCTCGGTAAGCTGTTTCTGGATATCGAGCGGAAACTGGTGGAAGAACGCAAAGTCTTCCACGTGATTGAGGAAGCGCTCGACCTGTCCGCGGGTCTCTTCTGTCGGATTATCTATAAAGTTAAAAAGGAATTCGAACATTCTTGAGCCGGAGCCGGATGCAGGGATAAAGAAAGCTTTTGATTTATCAGAGTGCTGAAAAAGCTCACGCAGCGACTTTGCTTCTTTTTCCGGGATGGAAATAATTCCCTCTCCGAGCTTGCAGGGCGAATTCAGATGAACTTCCGGCTGTGCATGCGTTATACGCGCATGTTGCTCCTCAACCGTAGTATTTAGCATAGAATGCATAAGTTATGTAGCGTTTTTTGTTTCTTTGCACCATGCAGCTCAGCCGTTCCTATTGGCAGTATTTGACTCGGTCGAAAGGCCGTCATGGTGTTCATTCTCCTTTTGTTTTTCAACTCGTGGACAACTGTCTAACGACAAAGGTTGATAAAAATTTTAACTCTGAAAGAAAAAAATGGTTCTCAAAACTGAGCAGGAACAGGGAACTGTTTTACATTAACGATTTAGGTGCGGGCTCCAGGCAGCTGAAAAAAAGCCGTTCCGTTGCCCAATTGCTGAAGGTCAGCTCGAGCAAAGGCCTTTATGGCGATGTGCTTTACAAACTGGCGCGATTCTACCGACCTCAAACGATCCTGGAGCTCGGAACATCCCTCGGCATAGGAACCGTTCACCTGAAAAAGGGCTGTCCATCGGCACATATTGTAACTATTGAAGGATGTGCAGAAACATTGTCGAAAGCCGTTCAGTCGTACGATTACTGGAACCTGCATGGCATTACGACGATCCATGCTTCATTTGACGAGTTCCTGGATCTTCCCGCCTTCTTTACTTATGATCTCGTTTTCATAGACGGCCATCACGACGGTGCGGCAACATTGGATTACCTCGAAAGACTGCTGAGCAGATCAACGAACGAAACACTTTTTATCCTTGACGATATTCGCTGGAGCGACGCTATGTGGGAAGCCTGGAATACAATTACCGGTGATGAACGTTTCCACGTCACGATAGATCTGGGAAGAATGGGATTGGTGTGGAGAAGAGAGCAGCAAACGAAGGAACATTTTGTGCTGCGGCCACGGATCTTTAAGACACCCTGGTTTTGAATAGAAATGAAAAATTGAAAAGGCTGGTACCCGGATCATCTTTCTTTTCAATTTTATAATTCTCCATTTTCAATTTATCTTTATCCTCATGAAAATTTACACCAAAAAAGGAGACGCAGGAACGACCGGGCTTATCGGCGGGACGCGTTTGCCCAAACATCATATCCGCATTGAATCTTACGGAACCGTGGACGAGCTCAACAGCCACATCGGAATGCTTCGCGATATTGTTACGGACGCTGCTATTACTCCTGTTCTGCTGGAAATCCAGGACCGGCTTTTTACTATTGGCTCCCAGCTGGCTGCCGACCCGGTAAAATCGAAAATGGAACTGCCGCAGCTGTTCGAAGCGGACATCACTTACCTGGAAAAGGCGATCGATCAGATGGACGAAGGCCTTCCGCCAATGAAATTCTTTGTGCTTCCGGGCGGACATCCAACGGTTTCTCACTGCCATATTGCGCGCTGCGTTTGCCGCCGGGCAGAGCGGCTGGTAACACATTTATCCGAAAATGAGCCGGTAAATCCGATGATTATGGCTTATATGAACCGGTTGAGTGACTATCTTTTCATGCTTTCACGCAAATTGTCTCACGATCTTGGTGCGGAAGAGAGTCCATGGAAGCCCCGGACCTCCTGATAGCAAGTGAATTACAAATAGTTGAAAAACATTTTTTCGATTCCTGAATTACGGACTTGTTTTTTTTCAAAATAAGATTATTTTTGCGCAAACAACACAAATACACTTTAGAAGATGTACTGGACACTAGAATTAGCATCGTATTTGGAGGACGCTCCATGGCCTGCATCAAAAGACGAATTGATCGATTTCGCAATCCGTAACGGCGCGCCTTTGGAAGTAGTAGAGAATTTACAGGACCTGGAAGATGAGGGAGATATTTATGAAAGTATCGAAGAGATCTGGCCGGATTATCCATCAAAAGATGACTTCTTGTTCAACGAAGATGAATATTAGAAATTCGTTCTCCTTAAAATTGACCGTCCCCGCATAGCGAAGGGCGGTTTTTTTTGACTTCGACTTCCGGAGATGCACTTAAATTATGGACAAAAAAAATCACCATTCCCGCTATCCGGAAATGGTGATCTTTTTCTTTGTTGCTTAATTATGCTTTTACTACCTGTAATTCGATGTTGACTTTCACTTCGTCGCTCAGCAACAATCCTCCTGTTTCAAGCGGCGCGTTCCATACCAATCCGAAATCCTTGCGGTTGAATTTTCCGGTGATGGTAAATCCGGCTTTCTGATTTCCCCATGGATCTGTAGCGTTACCACCGAACTCAGCATTCAGAGAAACGTTTTTCGTTACGTCGCGGATAGTAAGATCTCCTGTGAGCTTGTATTCGTCGTCGCTCGTTTTAACGAATGAAGTCGATTTGAAAGAAAGCTTAGGGAATTTTTCCGCATCAAAGAAGTCACCGCTCTTAAGGTGTCCGTCACGGTCTGCATTGTTGGTTGAAATAGAATCGATATCGGCAGAAAACTCTGCTTTTGCGTTTTCAAAATTCTCTCCTTCTGTTTCCAGCGCTCCTTCGAATTTTCCGAAGATTCCGTTAACGTTAGAAACCATAAGGTGTTTTACTTTGAAGCTTACCTCTGTGTGTGTCGGGTCAATTGCCCATTTTGTAGTTGCCATCTTTTTGTTTTTTTATTGGTGTTAATCTGTTATTTACTCGTCAATGAACCGATGTTCTGATTACTGATGCAAAGTAAACACTTTTTTATTTACCATGGTATATAAATGAAATAAATTTATCATTTTTTTTAATCTTCCGCTTGCTTATCCCAGTGTTTCCGGCAGTGATAAGCATTTCTTTTTGGTATTTTTGAGCTCACCGGATCAATAAAAATGACGAAAATTTTTCTCTCTGTTCTTTTAATGCTCTTTACAGCTTCTGTGTTTGCCCAGCTTTCCAAAGCCGACGAGCAGGTGCTGAGCGAAGAATTGCTGAGGCTGGTGAACGAGCTGCGAAGCAAACAGGGACTTGCACTCCTTCTACCCGATCCGAAACTTGCGGAGGCTGCAAAGCTGCACAGTGATTACATGGCGAAGAAAAATGACTTTTCACACGAAGAAAAGAGCGCTGCAACAAAAGATCCGAAGAAACGTGTTGAAAAAGCCGGGGGAAAAGAGTTCGATTACGTCGGTGAAAATATTCTGCAAACAGTTCCCCAGGTATTTCCCCTTAAGTCAAAACAGCTGAAAGAGCTTGCCGGAAGTATGTTCCTTCAATGGAAAAACTCTCCCGGGCATTATGCCAATATGATCAACAGCGAATATACTTTTTGCGATTTTGGCTTTACCGTACATTCCAAAACAAAAGCTGTATACGCCACACAGGTATTTGCAAAGAAGGGAGTGCTCATTTCCGGACAGCTCAGCAAGAACGGTTTTGGCGTTCGTCCCGGAAACTGCGAAAGCCTGCTGGCCGATTATTCCAATGTGTTCAGCAATATGGGCAACTCGGTTGTTATCGACGGAAATGAAATCCTGTTTGCTTATCATAACATCGAGCTTTTTAAGTCCATATTGACAGGTTCCAGAGATGGAATTGCCATTGATCTTATAGCTGATTCCCAAATGGCCTGCGGACATCCGAACCAAATGGACCTTTCCCCCGTTTACGACGGAGTTATGCTCGCCCCGGTTTACAGGGATGCGTTGCTGGCCAATAATCGTGCAGAGAGCGATTACCGCATTATTACCCCGCTTGGCGTCCTTCCCGAACAATTCCGGCAGGAATACTTTTCGATCTCGCTGATCTTTATCAAAGACGGCATGGAATGCGCCTACCGGATCCCAATCGAGGTTCCTTCCCGGGATTACGAGCTATCGCCCATAACACCGGTTCTCACAAACCCGGAAGTTACACTATCGGCAAGTGGAATTACACGCTCTGAAGAGGTGAAATTCGACTTTCAGCGCAATGTAACCGGCAGCCGGAATGTTCCTGTTGTTAAAGCGGCGAAGGAAAAGATCATTGCCATAGATATAACCAGCTACAGCTCGGTAGAAGGATCGACCGCCAATAATACAGAGCTTCAGAATGAGCGCGCGCAGTTTATCCGGCAGGAACTGCACAAACAGCTTCGCTTCACCGACGGGCTGGTGAATGTTCAGACGATGGAGAACTGGCCGCAAATGCTTTTCCAGGTCGATTATTTCGATATCCTGCCGCTCATAGGGCAATCACGCGATTCCATAAAAGCTTACCTGATGGTTACTAAATCCGCAGAATGGGATTCGCTGCTGTTTGCCCAGCGCCGATCGTCCGCTACCATTCATTACGAAGGAACACTTCCTGCGAATTTCAGTAAGAAGGACTTCCAGTCGCTGAACCTGAGAACGGCAGTTATTACCGGCAACGATCAGCTTGCCAACAAAGCGCTTCACGAATTGTTCTATTCCCGGGATACCGTATTCGAGGCGCTTTTCGAACAGCGGATCTTTCTCAGTCTCACAACCAACCCGGCGCTCGTTCAGAATGCTTCCGCCGTTTTCAGTAAAAGTCCGGACCAGGATCTTTACCGGATCACCGAATTTATCAGCGCCTGGATCCGGAGACTCGACGAGCTCTCGCCAGAAGCGCAATTCAACTTACTGAACCTGTATACACTTGTTTCCAGCCGTTTGATGAATGAATGGGATCTTCCTTCCCGGCGATTGTCGAAAGTAGTTCATCCGAAAAAAATGGAAAAGGCAGTCAATCTGCTGAACAGACAGGAGCTGCTTTTGAACTTCCATCTTTCCGCTATCAATTATTACGGACAGGTAAACGACGAAGAAAACCTGGAACGCTCTTTCGACTTCATTGCAGGGCATTTCAGAAAAGCCACACTGACGCAGGAAGAAGAGATCAATCTTGTGCTTTTCTACAATAACTGGAGCTGTTATCACCTGACGATAGCTCAGCTTTTACCCAAAATTAACCAAAGCGATTTCCCGGTTGAGGAAGCATATATTCTTGCGAAAACGGCATTTGGCTACCAGCATTCTCTTAATGACGAGCAGCTGGAAAAGATTTCCTCGCTTGCTTTTGAGCTGGATCCGGAACAATGGTGCGAATGGATCTACTACAATCCGCAGCTCAAACGCTATCCGTACATCAAATCCAGGTTTTGCAGCAGTTGCGGGGAGGAATAACGATCAACTAAAATTGACGGTTCAGAAGAATAAAAAAAGCCCTGATCCAATGAGGAACAAGGCTTTTCAGTGATTCATTTATTCTTAAACGTTGAAACGGAAATGCATGATATCGCCGTCTTCCACAATGTATTCTCTTCCTTCGACTTTGAATTTACCGGCTTCCTTAACAGCAGCTTCCGATCCCAAAGTTGTATAATCGTTGTATTTCATGACCTCGGCGCGGATGAATCCTTTTTCAAAATCGGTGTGGATCACTCCTGCAGCCTGTGGCGCTGTAGCTCCAACCGGAACGGTCCATGCGCGCACTTCCTTAACACCGGCCGTGAAATAAGTCTGAAGATTCAGCAATGCATAAGCCGAACGGATCAAACGGTTCACTCCCGGCTCTTCCAGGCTGAGCTCTTCCAGGAACATCTGGCGCTCTTCGTAAGATTCCAGTTCAGTAATATCGGCTTCGATCTTCGCTCCGATCACCAGTACTTCAGCTTTTTCGTCTTTCACCGATTCGCGCAAAGCCTCAACATGAGCATTTCCTGTGAGCACTTCCGATTCCCCGACGTTGCAAACATACATCACCGGTTTTGAGGTAATGAGCTGGAATTTCTGAACGATCTCCGTTTCTTTTTCATCAAAATCCATCGAACGAACCGATTTCCCCTGCTCGAGAACCGCCTTGATCTTAACGGCAAGATCGTTTTCCTTCACGATCTCTTTATCTCCGGATTTGATCTGGCGCGCGAGTCCCTGTATGCGTTTTTCAATGGATTCCAGGTCTTTCAGCTGCAATTCGATATCGATCACTTCTTTATCGCGAACCGGGTTCACATTTCCATCCACGTGAATGATGTTCCCGTCTTCGAAGCAGCGGACAACGTGAAGAATAGCATCTGTTTCGCGAATATTTGCCAGGAACTGATTTCCGAGTCCCTCCCCTTTCGAAGCGCCTTTTACCAATCCGGCAATATCGACGATCTCCATGGTGGTAGGCACAACGCGCTCAGGATTTACAAGCGTTTCCAGTTTTTCCAGTCGCGGATCCGGCACTGAAATGGTTCCGACGTTCGGTTCTATCGTACAAAACGGAAAGTTCGCAGATTGCGCTTTCGCATTCGACAAACAGTTAAACAAAGTTGATTTACCTACATTCGGAAGCCCGACAATACCGCATTTCAATGCCATGATGAAAATTTTTGTGCAAAGATAGTTACAATGAGCCAATGAACAATTCGCCTTCATGGATCTTTTAAACCACAAATACGCAGGGCACAAAGATTTCGGACATTCTTTTTCAAATACGGAATTGCTTTTAACCTTTAAAGTGATTATCTGATCTGGAATAAAATCCGGAAAAATAATCGACTTAAGTCTACAGACCACAGACTAAAGTACTTTTTCTTATTTTCGGAGCGGATTCAAAACTTTACGCTTATGATCATACTGCTTTCCGTACTTGCCTTTATTGCCGCACTTGTAGTGGTAATCGCCCTTTTCGGGTTGTCGCTCCCTAAAACGGCCAGGCTCGAGCGCTCAGTTATCATCGATGCAGATCCTGTAACGGTTTTCCCGGAAATTTCCAATCTGCGCAATTTCGTAACGTGGAATCCATGGGGAAGAAAAGATCCGTCGTTAAGCCAGAATTTTTCAGGAGAAGACGGAACCGTTGGCTCTGTTTATTCCTGGAAAGGCAGCAGCGCCGTAGGCGAAGGAACCATGACAATCACAGCAATTGTTCCTGTTTCGCTGGTAACGCTGGAAATCAATTTCGGTCCGCGTGGAAGCGCAAAATCCACCTTTGTTCTTGAAGAGACCGACGGAAAAACCAAAGTTACCTGGGGATTTGAATCCGACATGGGAAATGCCCTGCGCCGGGGATTGCTTACCAAAATGATGATGAAATTCATCGGCAAAGACTACGAAGACGGCCTGCGTTTTCTGAAAGAAAAAATCGAGAGCCAGATCACCACACATTAGTAAATTATGAAACACCTTTTAATAGTCCTTTCCATCTTTTCCGGAACCTGCGCTTTCAGCCAGGATAATAAGGATTCGCTCGTTATAAGAAGCATTTTCGACGAAGCGCTTCAAAACGGGCATGCGTATGAAGACCTTCGCTCACTCTGTAAAGATATCGGAGCCCGTATTTCCGGATCCGCACAGGCTGAAATGGCTGTAGAATGGGGAAAGCGAAAGATGGAAGGCTACGGTTTCGATAAGATCACCCTTCAGCCTGTAATGGTTCCTCACTGGGAGCGCGGAACGAAAGAAGTTGCCTGGATGCAGACAAAATCAGGCGACCTGGTTCCTCTTGACATTCTTGCCCTCGGCGGATCGACAGGCACAAATGGTACGCTTCACGGAGAGATCATCGAATTCAAACACCTCGACGACCTGAAGAAAGCCGCAAAAAAAGATGTTGAAGGAAAAATCGTTTTCCTCAATCAGCCGATGGATCCCAAACAGATCTCAACTTTCGGAGCTTACGGTGGCTGTTATGCCATTCGTGGAGAAGGAGCAATTGAAAGTGCGCGACTTGGTGCGATCGCCGTTGTAATCCGCTCGCTTGCCATGCCGGCAGACAATCATCCGCATACAGGCTCCATGCATTACGAGGAAGGCGTTTCCAAAATTCCTGCGGGCGCTTTGTCCACCAATGCTGCCAACGCGCTTTCCGAAGCGCTCCAATATGGAAAAACGACTTTTATTATGGAAATGGATTGCCGCGATTTTCCGGACGCACCGTCATTCAACGTTATGGGCGAAATTACCGGCAGCGGTTCTCCCGATGAGATCATTACCATTGGCGGGCACCTGGATTCATGGGATACGGGTGAAGGCGCGCACGATGACGGAGCCGGGATCGTTCATTGCATGGAGGCGCTTCGCATTCTGAAAATGCTGAAGATCCGTCCGAAGCATACCATTCGCGTGGTATTCTTCATGAACGAGGAAAACGGTAACAGAGGCGGCATAGGCTACGCCAGCTGGACGAAAGAAAAGCAGGAAAAACAGATCGCCGCAGTAGAAAGCGACAGGGGCGGATTCAGTCCGCGCGGCTTCGAATGCGACGGCTCGGCAGCCCAGCTGGAAATGATCCGAAAATTTGAAACGCTGCTCAATCCTTACGGGCTGTACCATTTCGAAAAAGGCTACGGCGGAGTAGACATCGGCCCGTTGAAAAAACAGTACGAAGGCATTCCGCTCTACGGTTTTGTACCGGATTCACAGCGTTATTTTGATTTTCACCACGCACCGAGCGACGTATTCGAGAATGTCAACAAACGCGAGCTCGAGCTGGGCTGCGGAAGTATGGCTGCTTTCATTTACCTGCTGGATAAAGGATTGTGATCAGCCCTGCAGGATTCTCAGCAGATCGTTATTGATGTAAAAACTTCCCGGCCATCTTCTCGCGACGATAAAACGCCGAGCTTTATAAGCTCCTGCATGTATTTGGTGAGTGTTGTCCGGCTTTTTACTCCCGTCAGATCACCCACAATTTTTTGCTTGATATAAGGCTGAGAAAAGATACCATTTCAGCTTGGGCTGTCGGATTAGGAATCCTAAACAAATTCTTATTCAGCTCAGCCAGCGCACGGGAAGCGATTCCCCATTTCATCAGTACTTCTAGATCCAGGAAGTCCTCACTGATCGAAAGGTTGGCAAATCATTGTAAGGAATGTTGCGGTCAAAAGGACGACGTTTAGACCTGTTCACTTTTTTGCAATAAAATGAACAGGTAGCTGAAACATGTCCAGTTATTTTCCCGCTTTACGTGAAGATTTTGCCTCTTCTTTTTCCAGTTTCCGGGTTCGCAACGCGTGATAAGTATCCCGGAACATCCGGGCACCGCTGGTAGGACCTTCTTCTTTCGTTACACGTTTGAGAATGACTGCCAGGAACAGGTTGAAAAGCGCAAAAGAAACGAAAACCACGAAGCCGATCTGAAGATTGGAGCGATTGGTGGTCATAATGTTCACCATTTCCGACTCTCCGGCTTTCGAGCTGATGTTTCCGAGCTGATCGGTAATAATACTCTGGAAGCCGATATAAGCGATAAAGATAGAGATCACCATTACATCGGCCATCGACCATTTTCCTGATTTAAAGGCCATTAAATGAATAAATTTGCTCTTTTTCTTTTTAGAGAACAAGTAAATAGTGGCCGCCAGCAGCTTCATTGCCGGGAAAGCAACACTGAAGAGCAATATGAGGCTTCCGACGAAGATCGCATCCGTCTTCCCTTTTGTGAGAAGAATGGTGGCTACATCCAGGATACTTTTACTCTGATAAAACAGGATCTGGTTATAGAAAGTAACATGAGAGGCCATGATTTCCAGGTCGAGCTGACTGATCCTCGCATCGATCTCCATCATCGGGAGATTGATACCGATGTACAGATTCACGAAAGAAATGACCACCGAAAACATGAATGCCATTGCAAAAGCGTGGCGCAGGTTCAGCTTGATCAGCACGACCCAAAGCAAAAGTATCAATCCCATAATGGCGATCAGCTGGTAACCCATCACCGACTGAACTTCCTCTATATGATCTGTTCTTTTTTTGATCTCGTCGTTAAATCCGTTCAGGCTCACCTGATGGTATTTTTTGATGATCCGCTGCTGTTCGGATTGAAGGGCGTCTTCGTGTTCCAGCAACAGCTCACTGACCTTTTCTTTTACCAGGTCTTTCACTTTATCGCGGTTGCCGCTTTTATCGATCTCAGCCACGACGGTATTTGCAAATTTGGGAATATCCCCGCGCACTTTATCGAGATCGACAAGCATCCGGATAACGCCCATTTTTACATTATCGGATAAATTGTCCTGTTTTTCATGGATCATTTCATCCACCTGGTCGAGCAGACGGTTCATCACTCCGCTGACCTGCGCTTTCAGCACCGTTTTATTTTCAGTGGTCAGAGAAAAGGAGTCGATTTTCTGTTCGATGATGCGCTCCACCTGGTAAGACCACTTTTGTCCGTTCAGGAAGCCATCCTTTATCTGGTTGGCCATGAAAAAATCCGTTTTGTATTTTTTCACCCTGTGGGCGTTAGCCGTAAGCTTCGTGCCTATATAAACAGATGCGGCGGTTGCCATTATAAAAAGGACCAGTACAATGAACTGGCTGATGTATTTACGGGTATTCATTCTTTGCAGCGTGTTAGTAATTTTTGTAGCCGGAGCTATCTCCGAAGGGTGAAGATAGCGTAATTTTTCAGCGGCGTTTTTCATCTAAAACGCTGACAGCCATTTGTTCTGATTTTTTAACTTTAAACCGGCCACAAAGTTATCACCAAAATGAAAAACTACTGGCTTGTCTGCTTTCAAGGTACTAACTTAGCATACTGACAATTGAACACAGAAAAACGACACTCATGATTTTCGAAGGAAGACCGAATCCTGAACATGCCCCGACTTATGCCAGGTATTATTTTGACCGGACTGCAGGCGATACAAACCTGCTTGAAGCACTCAGGAAAAACAAAGAAGTAATGGCATCATTTATCCGCTCGCTCCCGGCTGATAAAGCTGACTTTCAGTATGCGGAAGGAAAATGGACGACCAAAAGTGTACTGGCTCACATCAATGATACCGAGCGTATTTTTCAGTACCGCGCTCTGCGGTTTTCACGTTTCGACGAAAAGCCTCTGCCAGGATTTGATGAGGACGACTACGCCAGGAATGCCAATACAGACGGAAGAACGTATGAAGATCTCGCTATCGAATTTGAAGCACTCCGCGAATCTACCATTCAGCTGTTCTCCCACATGACGCCGGCAATGCTCGATTTCATGGGAAACTGTAACCACAGTATTCTTTCGGCAAGAAGCGCGGGATGGATCATTATAGGCCACGCGGTTCACCATATCGGCATTATAAAAGAACGCTACCTGGTAGAAGTCGAAGAATAAGATCACCGTAGTTATTCCACATTCTTACATTATTCTAAAACACGTGACATGGACCATACATTAGTAGTATCACAATCGGTAGATATACGCGCAACAGTTGAAAAAGTCTGGGACGGACTCACCAACCCGGCGATCATCAGCGAATACCTTTACGGAACGCAGACACTCACCAACTGGACGGTTGGAAGCGAAGTCGTGTTCCAGGGCGAATTTGAAGAAAAAGAATACCGCGACAAAGGCGTTATCCTGGAAAACGAGTACGGAAAAGTACTTAGCTACACCTACTGGAGCGGCTTTTCAGGAATGGAAGACCTGCCTGAAAATTACTCGGTAGTTACTTACAACGTTACACCGGTAGATGACGAGCACACGCGGCTGACCTGGACCCAGCGCGGATTTGCATCCAAAGAAGCGTTTGAGCACTCGCTGAAGGGCATGACTCCATTCCTCGATCAGATCAAAACCATTTTCGAGCGGGAATAATTGATGCCAGCACGTAAAAAAGTACTGGCAATAGTTGGAAGTAGACGGAAATCATCCACAAACCTGAACCTGGTACACGCGATTTCCAAACTGGCTTCTCCGCTATTTGATCTGACCGTTTTCGAAGGACTCAGCGACCTTCCCCATTTCAATCCGGACAATGACCTCGACAATCCCCCGGATGAAGTTCTCCGTTTCAGAGAGCAGCTCAAAACAGCAGATGGAATCCTGATCTGTACGCCGGAATACGCTATGGGCGTTCCGGGAACACTCAAAAACGCCATAGACTGGACCGTGTCTTCCTCCAGCTTTTCGCAGAAACCGACAGCTCTCATCACTGCTTCTTTGAGCGGAGAAAAAGGCCATGCATCTTTGATGGACACGCTGAAAGTAATAGAAGCAGGCGTTACGGAAGCCACCCAGCTGATCATTTCCTATGCATCCACCAAAGTGAGCAAAGAACCGCAGATCACGGACGAAGCAACAGCAGCAAGTATAAACCGGCTCATCGAAGCATTCAATGAATTAATGACCCATGAATAAAGAGCACCAGTATTCGCTAACGGTTACCTGGACAGGCAACAAAGGCGAAGGAACAACCGGTTACGCGAACTACGAGCGCAGCCATACGATCAGCGCCGCAAACAAGGTAGATATTTCCGCATCGTCTGATACGCCTTTTCGCGGAGACAACACAAAGCACAACCCGGAAGATCTCCTGCTGGCGTCTCTTTCCAGCTGCCACATGCTTTGGTTTCTCCATCTGTGTGCAGACGCCGGTGTAATTGTAACGGCTTATACCGACAATCCGCAGGGAACAATGATCCAGACTCCGGCGGGCGGCGGTTATTTCACAGAAGTCACTTTGCATCCGCATGTAACCGTAAGCGATCAGTCGATGGTAGAAACGGCCAATTCGCTGCACAAAAAAGCAAACGAACAGTGCTTCATCGCCAACTCCATGAATTTCGAAGTTCGTCATGAACCGATGTGTCACAGTTTAACTTAAAGGCCACATGTCACCAAAAGAAGTTCTTCATCTCTGGCTCGATGCTTTCAACAATGCCGATGCGGAGAAGATTGCTGCGTTATACAGCGAACATGCCGTCAATCACCAGGTAGCCAACGAACCGGTTGAAGGTCGGCAAGCCATTCGTGCCATGTTCGAACGCGAATTTTCACAGGCAACCATGGTTTGTATTCCCGAAAATATCTTTGAAGACGGCGAATGGGCCATTCTCGAGTGGACCGACCCGAAAGGCATGCGTGGATGTGGTTTTTTTCATATTCTCGATAACAGGATCCACTTTCAGCGCGGTTACTGGGACAAATTATCCTTCCATAAACTGTACGATATTCCGCTAAATATTTAACCGGATTTTTTTCCTCCGTAAAACCGTTGTACTTTTGCGCCAAATCAGGAGCGAAATCGTTCAAAGTAGTATATGAAGAAAATTGAAGCCAGCAGAAAACTTTTAGATGTAACGCCGAAAGCGGATCTGAAAGAGTTAAAAGTAGTTTACCGCAACATCATGAAGACATGGCATCCTGACAAGTTCCAGGATGAGGAAGAAAAAGCTCAGGCGGAATTGAAAAGCAAGAAGCTGATCGAGGCTTATCACTTTCTCGTAAGCATTTCTCCGGAAACGCATGCACTTTCTGCAGACGAGTACGAAAAAACAATCACTACTTCAGGAATTCTCGATTTCCAGTACAAAGACACACGTCTGGAGATTTCCTATACAGATGGAACGATCTACGAATACTTCGGTGTTCCGAGAAGCATTTACCTCAAGCTTATCAATGCCGATTCACAGGCACGATTTGCAAGAAGAAGCATCGCGAAGTCTTTTATTTACAGAAAAACAATCAATTCAGGCGGAGTTCCTGCTTAATTGAAACATACAATTTATACTGAATGGCTCTCCGGAGCCATTTTTTTTGCGCTCTCATTTCTGAACGACTGATTGTTAGCTGAGTAATCATTTATTTAGTACATTCGCTCACTAATTATTCTTCACTGTTATGAAAGACCGCTCGTTCTTAAGGAGATCTCTGCTCCCGTTTCTTTTGCTCATTTCCCTCTTTTCTCTAACAACTGCCTGTGACAAATTCGGATCCGACAATGCAGTGGCCGAAACAGTAGCGGAAAAGAAAAAAACGCTTGAACTCGAATTGTCGGCGGTCGATCGTCGTTGTCAGACAGTAAAGAATGAGCTGGCCAGAGTTGAAAAGATGATAGCAAAAGCCAATGTACTGAATGCAGGCAAATTAAAAATTGATTATAAAGAACTGGAATTAAAACAGGACAAGCCGATCTCTTACAGCGAGTACACTTACCTGTTCAGAAGAAAAATAGCGGACTTTCTCCGGTGTTTCGATACGATCAAAAGCGACATTGAATTCAGGGATCTTAACTATGGCGGAGATTTCGGATATTCTCCGAATTATAGTCCGCAGGTCGACTCTTCGCTGGACGCCAGATTTTCGGACTTCTTCAACAACCGGCTGCTTGGCGATCTGAAAAACTATTTCATGGTGAATTATGATTTCAACCGCGAACTAACGACTTACAATTCGACGATGATCATTGAGCTGAAAGAACGGCTTACTCCCGAAAAACTGAACGAGCGCATTTCCATCCTCAGAAGCTATCTCACCTCCGAGCAAAGAGATCTCACAGAAGCAAAGACGCAGATGGAAGACCTCAAGCTGACGAAACAAAAAGCAATCATAGCTATTACGACTGATTTCAACGACCTGAAGAAAATGAGCGTCAACAGGATGCTGATCTCCATTGCGCTGCCCATTTTCGGCATTATTATTCTTTTGCTGATGGTGATCCCAAGATTGTATTCCGATCACAAGATTCTTTCAGCCATCTTCGAAAAAGATTTGCTGGTTCAGCTGATAACCATCTTCCTGCTCACGGCAACCATCCTGATACTGGGAATTGGCGATAAGCTTTCAAAAGAGGTGCTGGGAACATTGCTCGGCGGAATTTCCGTTTACGTGCTTCAGCGGGCGTCAAAACCCTCCGATCCGCCTGCTCCTTCCGACCCGGCAAAACCGGAAACGAAAAAGACAGCACCTCATCAGCCGGAAGAATGATCAGATCAGCACGCCGATAACAAGAATATCGTCCACCTGTTCAAGGTCTCCTTTCCAGTCTTCCAGCGTTTTATTGAGCACTTTGTGCTGCTCTTCAAAATCCAGGTGCGCGTTGTTCAGCAGGTGTTCTTCGAATTGCTTGTAGCGGAATTTCTTGCCCTTAGGACCGCCAAACTGGTCGGCAAAACCATCGGTGAACGTGTAAATACAATCGCCCTCCTGTAAAGCGATCGAATGGGCTGTAAACGGAAGGTTCAGATGATTGTATCCGCAAGGCTGGCGATTGGCCTTGTATTCCGTGAGGATCTTCTCGCCGTCTTCATTTTTACGGACAATGTAAAGATCGTTATTCGCCGAAGCGTAAGTCATTTCCTTTGTCTTCCTGTTCACGCAGCAGATCGTAATGTCCATTCCGTCCTTGTTCTCACCGAATCCTCCCGATTGATTCAGGGCGTAAATGATCTTGTCGCGCAGCAGGTTCAGTACTTCCGCAGGATTGGTCACGCGCTGCCCGGCAATGAGCTCATCCAGGAACGACAATCCCAGCATGGTCATGAATCCGCCCGGAACCCCGTGTCCTGTGCAATCGGCTGTAGCGTAGAAAATAACATCGTCTTTTTCGTAGACCCAGTAAAAATCTCCGCTCACAATGTCTTTCGGCTTAAACAGCACAAAGCTGCTTCGGAAATGATCGTTGAACCGCTTCGGAGCCGGGATGGATGCATTCTGAATGTTCCTGGCGTAGTTGATACTGTCTGTGATCTCCAGGTTCTTTCGTTCCAGCGTATCTTTCTGACTCTGGATCTCAATCTGCTGCAGCACCAGCTCGGCGTGCTTGTTTTCTATCAATTCCTTCGAGCGGGCCAGTTCCATGCGGTTCCTGATCTCGCTGTAAGTAAGCCGGTAACGTGTCCGGATAAGAAAAATGCAGAAAGCCAGAACGGTCATTGTCAGCAATCCGCCGTTAATGAGAAATTCGTCGACGGTCAGTTTGCTGTTCAGCTCGTAGAAAATAACGTTGCTCAGGATCGTAGCCGCGGCCAGCAGGAGTGACAGGCGGAATTCCCACAGCACCAGCATTCCCACACCGATGAACAGAACGAGGTAAGCAAAAGCGTGTTGCTGAAAGTGGGAAACGTCCATAACGCTCCACATGTAAGCATTCTGAACGGAAATACCCAGGACCAGGATGAACATACAAGTGTAAATGTTGATTCCCAGTTGTTTTCTCAGAACTAAAATGGCGATGCTTGTAGCCGAAACTACGGAACGGAACAGCAGAAAGGGAACGAAATACGCTTTGATGACGAAATAATCGCTGATGAACCAAACCATGTTCAGCAGCAGTCCAACCCAGCATGCAATCACATGGAACTTCTCGGTAGACTTGTAAAATTCGTCCTTTACAAGATTAACAGGTACACTCGTTTCTTCCATTACTGCGCCAATATACTAAAAGTAATTTCTAGTTCGGTAATTAAACAATTCGTAGAGTAGTCAGGCAGGCAAGCACGGAGCTTATCTTCCCGGGTAACTAACGCACCGGAATTACATTTGGATTCCTGGAAACCAATCTTTTTTCAAACTAATTGCGGATGGCCGGGAACGGCAGGATTGAGTTACGCGAAAAGTAAAAACACACCCGCAGATCTACGGAAGGCATTCTGCTTATTTGTCCGAAAAAGAATAAGGAAAGCTCTTACGGTCGGTTCCTCTCGACAGAACGGGAGATCCGCTCATGGTGTAATCGATAACGGCTCCCTTCATCAGCTCGGAATGGCTGAGCCAGTTGTTGGTATACGACTGGCCGTTCAGTGTGGCCGAAAGGATGAACCGGTTCTCCGCAGAATTACCCGGTGCCGAAATAACGATTTGCTGACCGTTTTCGAGATTAACCGTGATCTTTTTGAATAAAGGAGCGCCCACCACATACTGGTCTGTTGCCGGGCACACCGGATAAAAACCCATGGCTGAAAACACATACCACGCGGAAGTCTGTCCGTTGTCCTCATCGCCGCAATAGCCATCCGGGGTGGGTTTGTACATTCTGTTCATCACTTCCCGCACCCAGTATTGTGTTTTCCATGGCTGACCGGCGTAATTGTACAGGTAGATCATGTGCTGGATCGGCTGGTTTCCGTGGGCATATTGTCCCATATTGGCGATCTGCATTTCCTTGATCTCATGGATCATACCGCCGTAATAACTGTCGTCGTAAACCGGTGGAAGCGAGAAAACGGAATCCAGCTTGGCCGTGAAGCGCTCGTCTCCGCCCATGAGATCTATCAGTCCGCGGACATCGTGAAAAACCGACCAGGTATAATGCCAGCTGTTCCCTTCGGTGAAAGCATCGCCCCATTTGTACGGATTGAAAGGCGACTGGAAGGTTCCGTCCGCATTTTTCCCTCTCATGAAACCGGTAGACGGATCGTAAAGGTTGCGGTAATTCTGACAGCGCTTTCCATACAGATCAATTTCTTTCTTCGGGCGTTTTAAAGCCTTTGCCAGTTGCCAGATCGCGAAATCATCGTAAGCATATTCGAGCGTTCTTGCCGCATTTTCATCGATCTTCACGTCGTAAGGAACATATCCCAGCTTATTGTAAAGCTCCACACCTTCCCTGCCTACAGCGGAAACGGGTCCTTCATTATTCGCACCGTGAATGAGCGCATCATACAGCTTTTCGATATCGTAGCCCCGCCCGCCTTTCAGGTAAGCATCTGCCACGACCGAAGCGGAATTATTCCCTATCATGATGTCCGAATAACCGGGACTCGACCATTCGGGGAGAAATCCGCCTTCTTTATACGCGTTCACCAGTCCTTCCTGCATTTCGGCATTGACAGAAGGATAAGCGAGGTTCAGGAAAGGATAAAGCGCACGGAACGTATCCCAGAAACCGGTTCCCGCAAACATTCTCCCGGGAAGCACTTCTCCGTTGTAAGGGCTCCAGTGAACGGGATTCCCGGATCGGTCCAGCTCGTAAAGCTTATTGGGGAAGAACAGCGTCCGGTAAAGGCAGGAATAGAACGTTCTGAGCTGATCTTCCGTTCCGCCTTCCGCAACAATGGTTCCCAGCGTTTTGTTCCAGATCGCCCGGCCTTTGTTACGGATTGTTTCAAAGTTATCCGTTCCGATCTCCGATTGCAGGTTCCATTCCGCCTGTTCAAAGCTGATAAACGAGGAAGCAACTTTCAACTGGACCTGCTCGCCTTTCTTTGTTTTGAACCCGATAACGGCGCCGGTATGTCCTGCCGTCATTTCAAGCACTCCTTCCGTGAGCTTCGTACCGTCCCAGATAGCAGAATAAGTAATGGGCTTATCGCAGTAAATGACGAAGTAATTCTTAAAATTGGTCAGCTTTCCCCGGGCGTAGCGGGTAGTGTAGCCAATGATCTTATTCTCTGAAGGAATGACCTTGATGTAAGAGCCGCGGTCGAGCGCATCGATCACAATAAAGGAGCTGTCGGTAGCCGGAAAAGTAAAGCGAAAACAAGCCGCCCGTTCCGTTGGCGTGATCTCGGTGGTAACATCGGCATCTGCCAGGTAAACGCTGTAATAATGAGGCTTCGAAATTTCCGATTTATGGGAAAACCAGCTTGCCCGGCTTTCCTGGTCGAACACCATTTTTCCCGTTCCCGGCATAATGGCAAATTGCCCGTAATCGTTCATCCACGGCGAAGGCTGATGCGTCTGTTTAAATCCGCGGATATGATCGGCACTGTACTGGTAGGCCCAGCCGTCGCCCATCACATTCGTTTGAGGCGTCCACATGTTCATTCCCCACGGAAGCCCGATCGCCGGATACGTATTCCCGTTCGAAAGTTCCATTTTCGAATCGGTCCCCATCAGCGGATTAACGTAATCGACAAGCTCGGTCTGAGCCCCGATGAAACCAGGAAAACTACAGGCAAGGGCAATGAGGAAAGATCTGTACATGGATTTATTTGTGAGAGCCTAAGATAGGCATAATTCCAGGGGACGCAAAGAGAGCAAAGTTTATATTGGATGAGCTGTGTATTTTGAGAGCGCTGAGTGGTGAACAGATATCTGTTTAGTTTGTCCTGATGAGCATCGGGATGAGGATGATGAATGTTGACTTCACCATGATCGTCATTCAGTTCTTCCTGATGCGTGTTGAGCTGACGATGACGCCCGTTGAGATCGTCCTGATGCGTGTCGGGATGAGAATGATGAACGCCGACTTCGCCATGATCGCTGGTGCGTTCTTCCTGATGCGCTTTGAGACGACGATGATGAACGTTGAGATCGTCCTGATCAGCGTCAAGAGTGTCATGATGCGCGTTGAGAACCTCCTGATGAGCATGGAGGAGGTCATGACAGGTGTTAACTTCGGGAGGATCTTGTTTCATTTCCCCGACTACCCGGCTGCCCCATTCGCTGTCCGGCATTCCCCAAAAGAAGTTATAGAAATCATCCCCGCAGATAAATTCCTCATCTTTAACAGACCAACAATTCAGCTATGGAAACAACTTCAGTAAAAGTCGGATGGTTCGAAATTCCCGTAAACGAAATGGAACGGGCAATGAAATTCTACCAGGAGGTGTTCAACACGAAGCTTGCCCGCAATACACTGGGAGCACTCGATATGGCCTGGTTCCCGTCCAATGACGGACCCGGAGCAGAAGGGGCCCTGGTTCATCATGCAGAATTCTACGAGCCGAGCCTGATCGGAACGCTCGTTTATTTCGCATCGGAGAATATTACCGACGAATTGAGTCGCATTGAGCCCGCCGGCGGATCCGTTATTATTCCAAAAACAGAGATCTCGGCCGAAATCGGGTTCATGGCCGTGTTTAAAGACTCCGAAGGAAATCGCGTGGCTCTGCATTCGAAGAAATAAAATGGCCCTGCAGAGCGGGATTTTTTTTTTTAAGGGTCGGAATATATTCTGTAAGATCGGGATGCGTTTTGTTGTTGTAAGCTCGGGATGCATTCCGAACCCGCATGCCCGCCGGATCATTCACGTCAGATAATCAGCGAAACACTATATTTGGATGCAATTAAAAGCATTCCAATGATCCGATTCCTTATCTCCGCAGTTACTGTTCTGCTTTCACTTCCTGTTTTCGCACAGCCAAAAGAACACGTTCCCGGGCCTGAAGCAGCGAAACGCATAGCAGCTCCGACATTGATCCGCTACGTCAATCCGCTGATCGGAACTTCCAAGATGGGACATACTTATCCCGGAGCTACGGTTCCTTTCGGAATGGTTCAGCTGAGCCCGGATACGGACACGATCATGTATGAGCAGAACGGGAAGTACAACGGAGATGTTTACAACTACTGCGCAGGTTACCAGTACAGCGATAAAACCATCGTCGGCTTCAGTCACACGCACTTCAGCGGAACGGGCCACTCCGACCTCGGAGACATGCTCGTTATGCCTACAACCGGATCGCTTCAACTGAACCCGGGCACGGCTTCCAACCCGGAATCCGGCTTTCGCTCGGTGTATTCGCACGATTCCGAAACGGCCGAACCGAATTATTACAAAGCAAAGCTGGAGGATCACAACATTCTTGCGGAATTAACCACCAGTGAACGCGTAGGAATGCACCGTTATACGTTCCTGAAAGGCGATACCAATTCACACATTATTCTCGACCTCGTTGCAGGGATCTACAATTACGAGAACAAAAATGTGTGGACCTTCGTCCGGGTGGAAAACGACTCAACGATTACGGGCTACCGCCAGACAAATGGCTGGGGAAGAACGAGAACCGTTTATTTCGCCATCACCTTTTCGAAGAAGTTCAAGAATTATGGTTACCGGAACTTCGCGAAGAAAGAAGTTTACCGTGGCTTCTGGGGCAAGTTCGATGTGAACCACAACTTCGCTGAAATGGCCGGCACACAGATCCGCGCTTATTTCGATTTCGACACCAGAGACGGCGAGCAGCTGCTGATGAAAGTCGCTCTGTCATCGGTGAGCACGGAAGGCGCTTTGCTGAACATGCAAACGGAAATCCCGCACTGGGCTTTCGACCGCGTAAAGCGCGAAGGCCAGATGCAATGGGATATGGAGCTGAACAAAATCCGGATCGAGGCTTCCGAAGAAGAAAAAGTGAACTTTTACACAGCCATGTATCATACGTTCCTGAGCCCCACTATTTACATGGATGTCGACGGGAAGTACAAAGGACTCGATCAGAACATTCACCAGGCAGAAAACTTCACGAATTACACGACTTTTTCCCTCTGGGATACTTACCGGGCGCTCCATCCTTTTCTCGGGCTCATTCAGCCACAGCGGAACAGTGATATGGTAAGCTCGATGCTGGCCCATTACGATCAGAGCGCCCATCACCTGCTGCCGGTCTGGTCGCACTACGCAAATGATAACTGGTGCATGATCGGCTATCACAGCGTTTCCGTTATTGCGGATGCCGTTGTAAAAGGAACAAATGCCTTCGATGCCGGAGAAGCGCTGAACGCTTGTGTCACAACCGCCAGGAACAGGAATTACGACGGAGTCGGACTGTACATCGATCTGGGCTACGTTCCGGAAGATAAAAGCGGAAGCTCTGTGTCGAAAACCCTCGAATATGCCTACGACGACTGGTGTATCGCACAAATGGCGAAAAAGCTCAACCGCACCGACATTTACGAGGAGTTCATCAAACGGTCGGAGAATTACAAAAACGTTTACGACAAAAGCATTGGCTACATGCGCCCGAAGCTCAGCGACGGCACTTTCAAAAAGGATTTCGATGTTCTCAGCACACATGGACAAGGCTTCATCGAAGGAAACTCGTGGAATTACAGCCTTTACGTTCCGCAGAACCCGGACGCGCTGATCGCCATGATGGGCGGAAAGAAACGCTTCGCGGCACACCTGGATTCGCTCTTCACCATGAACCTGCCCGACAGGTATTTCGCAGAAACAGAAGACATCTCGCGCGATGGTATCATTGGAAATTACGTGCACGGGAATGAGCCTTCGCATCACGTTGCCTACCTGTTCAACTGGGCCGGAATGCCTTACAAAACGCAGGCTGCCGTGCGCATGATCCTGAAGAAAATGTACCGTCCCACCGTCGATGGCCTGGGAGGAAATGATGACTGCGGACAAATGAGCGCCTGGTACATCTTCAGCTCGCTCGGTTTTTACCCTGTTGCTCCGGGTTCCGATCAGTTCGCTTTGGGAAGTCCTGCCGTGAAGTCGGCAGCCATGCGATTGGAAAACGGTCAGCGATTTACTGTCGAGGCCGTTGATCAGAGCGATAAAAACGTCTACGTAAAGAAAGTAGAGCTGAACGGAAAAGTTCTCGACCGCCTGTACATTACACAACAGGAGATCATGGCTGGCGGAAAGCTGGTCTTTTACATGAGCAGCAAACCGAAGAAATGATGTCGAAACTGTTTTTACTAATTGCTGTTTGTACAGCCATCCTGTTTTCCTGCAGACCGGTGAAGGAACCTGTTACATCAGCTGATACCACCACAACGGAAGAAGACGAAGCGATCGCTCCTGCTCCGGCAGAGAACAGTCAGCTGCTCCAGACCGCAGAAGCCGTTATGGCCATTCTGAAAGCCGGGAAGTACGAATCGCTGGAGCAGTTCATGGATCCTGTAAGCGGGATATTGTTTGCTCCTTATGCTTACATCGACCCTTCGAAAAACGTTATCCTCCACAGCGAAGAGCTGAAACGCTTTGCAGCAGCTGATACGTCCATTTTCTGGGGAATGCACGACGGCAGCGGCGATTCCATCGTTATGAGCCTGCGGGAATATGGAAAACACTTCATTTACACAACTAATTTCCCGAAAGCCGGCCAGGGAGATGTCAACCGGTCACGGGCTCACGGAAACATGATCAACAATATATCAGTTGTTTTCCCCGGCTGTGATTACATCGAATACTATTCACCCGGCACCGATCCGCACTACGAAGGGATGGACTGGGCGGCTTTGCGGCTTGTTTTCCGGCGTGCATCAAACGGAGATTATTTGCTCGTCGCTGTTGTTCACGATCAATGGACGGTTTAAGAGAACCATTTGTGCGCTCACAGTTCCGCAAATTAACCGCCCGCTGTGCATTACTCGGTGAATAATTTTTCGGTACCTACTTGATACTCCTGCGAATCGTGCTAACTTTGCACAAACAAATCTGTTAACTCCGTGTAACGCATTGGTTAACAGAAAATGATAATTATGGCAGATCTTTTCGACAAAATTGAGCGCAACCGTGGTCCGATCGGACAATACTCAAAAGGAGTTCACGGTTATTTTACATTCCCTAAACTGGAAGGTGAATTAGGAAACAAAATGATTTTCCGCGGGAAAGAATGTTTAGTGTGGTCACTGAACAATTACCTCGGACTGGCAAATCATCCGGAAGTACGCGAGGCTGACAGTAAAGCAGCAGCAGACTACGGCTTGGCTTACCCGATGGGAGCGCGTATGATGACCGGTCAGACCAGCGAGCATGAAAAACTCGAAAATGAGCTTGCCGAATTCATGGGCAAAGAAGATGCCATCCTGCTGAACTTCGGTTACCAGGGAATGGTTTCGGCAATCGATTGCCTTGTTGACAGAAGCGATATCATCGTTTACGACAGCGAAGCACACGCCTGTATCCTCGACGGTATGCGCCTGCACACAGGAAAGCGTTTCGTTTTCCAGCACAACGACATGGAAAGCTTCGACAAGCAGATGCGCAACGCAACACGCCTGGCTGAAACAACAGGAGGAGGAATCCTGGTGATTACCGAAGGTGTCTTCGGAATGGCCGGAGATCAGGGCCGACTGGCTGATATCGTTGAATTCCGCAAATCAGGTAAATACAACTTCCGCTTATTCGTTGACGATGCTCACGGATTCGGAACACTCGGAGCAACAGGACAAGGTGCCGGTGAAGCTCAGGGCGTTCAGGGAGAGATCGACGTATTGTTCGGTACATTCGCAAAAGCAATGGCTTCCGTTGGTGGATTTATCGCCGCGAACGAATCCATCGTAGAATTCCTTCGTTACAACATGCGCTCACAGATGTTTGCAAAAGCATTGCCGATGACCATTACGATCGGTGCGCGCAAACGCCTCGAGCTGCTTCGTACACGTCCCGAGCTGAAAGAAAACCTGGTAAAGATCTCAACGGCCCTTCAGACAGGACTGAAAAACGCAGGCTTCGATATCGGCGCAACGAATTCCCCGGTAACTCCCGTATTCATGAAAGGAAATCTTGCCGAAGCAACGAACATTACCTTCGACCTTCGCGAGAACTACAATATTTTCTGTTCCATCGTGATCTACCCGGTGGTACCGAAAGATGTGATCATGCTTCGTTTGATCCCTACAGCGGCCCATACGCTGGAAGATGTGAACTACACGATCGAAACATTCAAAAAACTGAAAGAAAAACTGGATTCAGGAGCTTACAAAGCAGACGAGCTTGCAGCTGTTGAAACAGACAAGAAAAAATAAGCTTCTTTTCTAAGAGCTGAGATCCCCGTTTCTTCTGAGACGGGGATTTTTTTATGAATGTATTAAGCAGTTTTTCAAACTGTTTCCGTTTCACCTTTTTAAAAGATGAAAGATTTTCAAATGGTAATTCAATTCAAAGAGGTACACCTGGAGATAGTAAGTTTTTCAGATAGCCCGCCCACTAAAATGCAATTAAAAACGTTAATTCTTTTAGAACCTGCTAATGCGTAACCGAAACACAACTATTTGCTCACAGATAATGTGTTTGAATTCCATCGACCATGTTGACATATTTCACGAAAAAACTCAATTCACTCAAAGAAGCGCTGAAAAATCTGGAAGAGCAAAATAAATCCCCACTCGAAAAAAGCCAGGAAGCGTTAAACATCATCAACCAGCTGGATGACGAATTCAAGAAAGTGATTAAGGAATCAAAATTCAAAGACACCAAAGAAGAAATTCATTACTTCAAGTCTCAGCGCCCTCAATTACTCGCTGATCAGATTTACTACGCCAGGATCTATAGGCTTGAAACAAATAAGCCATATGGTTCTCCAAAAACAATCAAAAAACATTATAAGCGGGAGCTTGAAAAGATCCACGAATTCTTTTCCGCTAACTTTGATTTCATTCAGTACATGAGAACTGGACAAACCATAGCAGATGAAATGTTGTTCACAAGAAACAACATAAATTACCTTTCAGTAAAAGAAAGTATTTATTCTTCGTTGGACAAAGAACAAACAACAAATTTCGATCACAAAGCAGGGAAGCTACTGGCAGCTGAAAGACTTCAGGATTATTTGATCAGCAGGATTAAATCGTTGAAAAAAGCTCCGGCAACAATGAACAAGCCAACGAATGATATACTCCCGGAAAAATGGATCAAAACACATCAGGTACTCAGACTATTAGCTATTTCAGAGAGTACGTTGCAGAAAATGAGAAAGAATGGTGAAATACCATTCACCAAAATCAGGGGTATTTTGTATTACAGGGAATCGGACATCCATTTAATTCTCTCCAAAAATCAAAAACGTTTCATTGATTAGAACACTCTGAAAAGGGGCCTTTCAGCCCCCTGTAATTCACCTAACCAATAAATAACATCCTGCTAATTTCTTCTCCGGATGTGCGCTGTTAACCACTTTAGGGCCAGTGATACCAGGAAGCTTACTGAAGCTCCGATCGCAGTTAGAACAATAGTGTTCCAGATCTGCTGTGTAGGTATGTTCACTAATAGCGTTAACGCCGTTCCCATTGCTGTTCCTAACAGCGTAACATGATTATCTCCCGCATGTATACAGCCGGATAGTTAACAGTTATCAGATTTGACCGGATCAATCCGGATCAATAGCTCTGACTCATCTTCTGCAAGCTCAGCCGAAAGGTTCACCTGAGCTGATAACTCCGAACCGGCCTTGAAAGGCTTACGTTTAATCTGAACAGAAACATGCAATCTCTCTGTGCCAGCTTGTTTTTTTAGTTGAAGATCCATATGAAAAAGTTATGTTCATTAAAATACTGTCAGTCGCCACCTCCCACCCTGTTTGTCAGAATCCTGACGAACCACTAAATACTGACAGAACTTACTTAAGCAACCTCGATGATTGCCATTGCGTTATGAGACCCGTTTTTCAAACTGTACTGCACGCCGTTGATCTCTTGTGAGAAAACAATCAGCAGTAGATAGATCTGGATTCCGGTGCCTGTCGCTACCGCCGTAGGCGTTAGAGAAACGTTCGACTGTGTACTGTCAAGTGGCAGGTTAACCTCGTTTGTATACTTAATGATCCGCTTACCGGTTGTGAAGTTCACATTTGCGAATGCGCCCTTAAAGGAAACATGTGTCGCCTCCGGAGGAAAAGAGAGATCATTGGCAGGAACCAGTCCCATAATGTCAATAACACCAGTCGACGTATCAACAGCATAATCCGAAAGAAGAATAGCACCAAGCTCAGAATGAATATTAAATTCAAAATCTTTGAGCTTAATAGCTGCCTGCGGATCATTGATCCCAAGGCCAACACTGCGCTTGCCTCTTGCGCTGGTAGTGTCGAAATTCTTGATCTCCGTCATTGCCCTGATCATACGACTGGTAACTCTTCCGTCACCGGCCGACTTCAGCATAGCGCTTAAAGTGCGTCTCAAAAGCTTCATCGATTTGGTCGCTGCTCCGAATTCGGCATTGTTCTCACGTGTACGCTGAAACTTTGGATCTTTTTTAATCCTTTCGGCATCTACACCACCCGCAGCCCTGGCCATATGACCATCCGCCGTCTTGTAAAAGGATACTCCGTCAATGGTTCCTTTTAATTTGATAATTCCATTTTGTCTTGCCATGATTTCTATGTTTTAATTAGACAACTTGAATTGCGTCTCTCGCAATCCGCAGGAGCATCATTCGTAATCGCGAATCGGAACTCAACCCCTTCTGGAATCAAACATAAAAGGGTTTTCAGCCCCCTGCAACAAATGGATTTTTTTAACCGGAGTATACTGGAATTAACCGGAAAATACCGGGTTTTACTGCTAGAGAATTCTTATACGGCAACAATGTACAAGCTCTTGGAAGAGAGCTGATTTTAATACTTGACGAAAATGGAGTATCGAAGCCCTGGACTGGCGCCTTTTTGTGCAGAAACAGAGTAGCGCAGTAGAATGCGGGCACCATGGCGGAAGCTCGCAGAGATCACCGCCATGGTCGCAATGCTACAAGTGGAACGCATTGCTGCACAATAGCGCCGGGTTTTCTTTTTGCTACTTTTTCTTTTGCGGAAAAAGAAAAAG
>Ga0247810_10000675_pt1 | contig 30653 bp, 18 predicted proteins | sample UWRJL119311C1_FD_179918 | JGI IMG/M metagenome (GOLD analysis project Ga0247810, IMG submission 179918) | Plant litter microbial communities from Arlington Agricultural Research Station in Wisconsin, United States - UWRJ-L119-311C-1 | ecosystem: Environmental > Terrestrial > Plant litter >... | reverse complement strand
AGCAGCCGTCGTCAGTTGTCCGTAGTCGTCGTCGACTGTTAGTAAACCATGTTACTCCGTACTACATCATGAGCTGCCCGTAGTCGTGGATATGGCGAGTTCCTGAGTGGCTCTCGGTGCGACAAGCGACAGTATGCTACCATGTTCCCATGCGTACTCGGCGTGCTAAGTCGGTACTAGCTAGGGATGGAAGTACCTTGCCCATTAATTTTGCGGCAGAGGTACTTTGTCTTGTGCCTCGCTTAACCGATCAATTGCTGCTGCTGCTGCCAATGTTGTATCACCTTCCCGGTCCACGGCCCCAAAATCCCCTAAATCTCGTAAGTTGCAGGCCGGCCGTTGCAATGGTATTTTTGGGATATTGGTAATGGTCAAGGAAGACTTCACCTGGATTGTGCAGGGTCACTCATCAGAAGGCTTACTTGCTCATATTTCCTGCATTTGGGGGTTTTGCCTGTCCGCTTAAGGGCGTTCGATTTAGGTTTGGAGAGCGAGCAGGGCGTTCGCCTATTGGTTATGTCGCGATTGGCTTACCTGTCTGAGCAAGTGTGCTTTCTCCATCTGCCCTGCTGAGTAATGTACCTAGTGACTATCATCCTCCTCCTCCTCCTCTATCACAATCCCCGAATCCTTGAGCTTGCCGCATGCTTTACTATGCGAATGCTGACGATGATATATGCTCCACGTAGCTATGAATGCCATGGATGGTCGCAATGATCTGCGGCCACGATGCCGTCCGTTCGCGACAGCACTGGGAGATAGCAAATCAAGCCGAGAGGGACAATAACTGATTTACACGTCGCTGTGCTATTCCCAGCCTGTGCTGCTGTTGGGGATGACCAAGATGATGACGACGAGAATAATCTTAACAATCATTAAAGTCATAAATGAATGGCCGAATAAATCAATTTCGAGAACTCGCCTATGCGCCTGCAGGATCCAGTTGGTTAGCCGCCTGGTAACGAGGGTGCAGGCGTCAAATTGCGCTTCTCAGGAGATCACTCTTCTTCCTTTTTCCCCCGCATCAAAACGTGCGCCGCTGTTGTCCAAGCAGCAGCCGCACAAAGAAAGTTCTCACCTCATATCTTTGATTCGTTTTGGCAGGTCGTGAAACCGGAGCAAAGCTCATTCGATTACCGTGCTCATCCCTTTAACAAGGCTTGACAAGGCGTGACAAGGTTTTCGCGTCCAATACGCATATCAGTGACTTAAGGACTATGGTACTACGACGTCAACGTATTTTCAGCTTTGCATACCATGCACAACTCAAGGAAATGAGAACGGGACGCCATCCAGTGCTATGCATATCGCGTGCAGCACCTGCATTGGCTTAGATCAACTACTAATCTGTAGACCCACCTGGGACACTCTGACTTTGGTCCTCGATAGTAAACTCTAGTCAGGGTGAGGAGGAGACCGAAAATGGGCTACTCAAACGGCCTCTATGGATGGTGTTGACCTCATATCGAGTTCCGCACGCTTCCCCTACTGAGCAAGCAGAATATCACATCCTTCGAACCAGCCTCAGAACAAGGCAGATTGTGGCCCCAAAACAACGGCCTCGGATCAGATCAGCGAGAACCAAGAGTCCGCCAAGATTTTCCAATGAGGTAGCATTTGCTGTCTTGAACGTGGCTCTCCCCTCTTTTCCCTAAAAAGAGTGCACACCCGCGATGTGTCCTGGACAAACCTGCCCTATCGTTTAGAGTACAAATGATGATGATATGATGCTCCATATGCCGGAGCCTGAACTGTTTGGGGAAATCCTAATAAGACCCAAATGCGAATACTGCGCCGCAACTAAACTAAAATGCGTGTATGTAGGCCATGTCACATCTCAATGCCTGTTGATGGCGCGCGCTTCTCGTTGCACTCAACCTAACAGAGCTCCGCCCCCCCTTCACCACTCTAAGCGGTCCTCGTCCGGCCACATCTATTGGCTACGAAACGGTCACGGCTGTTTATCCCTACACTTATTAGCAACGGGACAATGCCGGATGTGTGGATTGTCATGGGTTGGTTGAACTGAACCAAACTGTCGGGTTTCGTGGCGCATTGACAACAAGCAATCACGTTACGTTCGCCCACACCATTTCCATAGCTTCGGTCCCTAGGCAAACAAAAAGTTGCGGGCAAGGCGCAGAACTTGCAGCGGTCTCTTAATGTACCTAACAGAAGAAGATTGGGCCTACATTGTATCTTCACCCGTTTTAGTGGTGGAATTAGTCATTCCAACAGGGCTGAACATGCATACTGCACCCTCTGCGTTCACAACTGGACCGGTGAAAGATTCACCATTCACCATCCTCAAAGAATAATGGTATTTATGGAGTGAGTGTGCAGGTCTAGCAGATGCTATCTTCCAGTGATGTTCGAGGATTGACCCATCAAGCACTGTGAGAGTTTTTGTCACGGTCTGAGAATTAGCTGCCTATGGTTGCCTTCACACTTAGAGTACCCCGTGGAGAGCACGGAGCAGAGAGAGATTGAAGGTAAGGTGCGGCAGTCAAGCCGTCGGTCCGGGTGCGGATCGATCTTCTCATCAACGGTGTTACAGTCTCAGCTCTCTTGCTCCTAGCATGAAATGGGAAACTACCCCCCATGTCCCCCGTCTTGCTGTACTCGGCTGTCGTTTATTCACCTTGTCTGCTCCACTACCGTCCAAGAAACAGCCGCCTGGCAGGTATGATTTCTGCCCATTCCTATGAGCTAGCTTCCCTTTTCACACCTCTGCTCTTAGACGCTAAGCCAATTTGACGGTAGCTTCACTGTTTCCTCCAAAAACGTCTGTCAGCTAATGACCGTGAGTAAGTTGCCAGGGGTCACGCAACCATCCTGTTCATCCTGTATCTTATCCCTGGATTCCCATGATATACATGACCTTAATTCGCCGGTAATAAGTGCCGTCTCTGGTCTCGGTTGTGCGCTTGTGCTGCGAGATTGTCCCAAGCGCTAATTCTGCATATGAAGCTCCATTAAAACACCAATATACTGACTGCTCGTTACCTAAAGCAGCCAGAGGACTGACCCATTCCTATGGACCATGTAACAAGGTCAAACTCCCGGTACAAGATATAGACCTTCAACAGACCTTCGAATTCTCATATCACTTCGCCTTCTCCCAACTAGGCTCTTTCCCCATTTACTAGGTGCTCATGAGGCAGACTGTTTCTTCCATACATATATATACTTTGGACAGTGCGCATTCTTGGTTTGAAAGACATTTAAATAAGCTCGCTACACTTCTATCACCTTGCAACGGCCGTTGAAAAGGTACCTGAGGCGTCCTACTGCATCTTGGGACCCCAACCGAACCAACCCCTCTCGGTTTCGCGGGACCGTTATATACCAACGTCCCTTTCTAGAATGTCTTCTATGGGCGAAGGATTCTATTCCACGCTTTCTGTAAGACCAGACCACCACGCAGACTTTACTCCTTATAGCGCCGTATGTTTCTACGAGTCTTTTTCTACTCCAAAACACTTAAGCTGGGTTTTGTCTGACTCGGAAGAGCAGGTTTCCTCCTTCAATATTCCATACAGCTACGACGACTCATTAAATCCACCTTCATCTTTTACGCAATCACTCACGGTAGACACAAAATCTGCCTACTGCTCACCAACAGACATGGAAGTTAAATTATCTCCGCCAGAATTATCTCCAAGCGTCGATCTATTCAGCGCCGAGGAAGAACATCCATCTGACGGACGCAAGAGCCCCATGAGATATAAAGATCCACACCGACGCCTCCACATCTCTACCTCAAATTCTTCTTATCCAAATTCACCTTGTATCCCGTCGCCACCATACTTTGGATCATACGGTGTCTCTGCCACACCTTCATTGGTACCATCAGAGTCATCGCCCACTATGAACCAGAGCCCGAAAACATTAAGTACAAACTTAGCCGGTGGTTCGAGCAGTGACAGTCGGCACACCCGGCTTCCAACCCCAACTCAAACTCCTTTGAGAAGGCCAGGAGATCCCATTCGTATTGCACCGAACCCTCCTTCTATGGAGCCTTCTCTTCACAATGACCCATTCCGTCAAAACTCATTAGCTCCACTACATTCACTGGGGTTCCAAGGAGCTCCCGCTGCCTACAAGCCATATTCAAATGCAGTGGGAGGCTTTCCAGGCAAGAATCATCGGAAGAGGAAAGCTTCTGGCCAGGTTGGTGAGATATTACTGTCTGGCGACATGACTTTCGAGGAGCAAATACTCATGCAACTCACGGAGGTTGACCGCCTACCATGGAAAGAAGTTGCGATCAAGTTCAAAGAGAGGACCGGCAAGGATATGAGAGTCCCTGCCTTACAGATGCGTAAGAAGCGACTGATGGAACGACTTCGGGTCTGGACGCCGACAGATGTACATAACCCACTTCCGCTGCCTCATCGGCAACAGCTCTACCGCCCAAATGCTAACTCGTCCATGACAGGAACGAGCTTTGCTTCTGGCTACTCAGTCCCTAGATAAAACCAGATGGGATCTCATCGCGTCAGCCATGCTCAAATATGGTTGCGTAGAGAAATGGTCAAAGGACATGGTACAGAAAAAGTGGTATGAGATGAATCCCGGAAACAGTTACAACCCAGAGTACGAGGATTCAAGAGTAAAGCGTCGCATAACGGACGATTATGGAATAGATTCCTTTTCAGATGGAGGAAATAGCTTGAGCTACAGCCCGGACGCGACCGACAACCGGGCCTTGATGCCTGGACAGTCAAACTTTATGGACAATACGAGAAGTAGAACCGGTAGTGTGGAAAGCACAGATTATAGCATCGAGCAACAGGTGGTTCATCACCTCAAGTTCGAGCTCCAGGATTTGTAGAAATGGCAATGGCGTTGAGATTCTGGCACTCACTGAAGACAGAGTAAATTTCAGTTGCATCGCCTTTTATATTCTTTAGGTAATTTACGAAATTGGAAGGTTCAAGAGAAATTCCGGCATTGTGAATAGGTGCATTTAAGTAGATAGTAGTCGCAGGGCAGGTGTTGTGGGAATTAAGGGACTTCCAGGAGACAAATTTGCAAGTTTTAAGTTGGCTCGAGAATCAATGGTCTATACCCAGGCGTAACAATCTGATCAATATAAGTTCACTTTCAAACACTTAACTCAGATGCCAGAAAATCCGCTAGACATAGAGATTATGCTTTGCCACGGTGATTTCACTTGAAGGAACTGTTCAGAGGGCCGCAGGTGGAAAGCCCAGCAGCAAACTATGGGATGCCAACTGCGCCTGATGGCGCTTGTTTCCACCAACATTTAGCTCTGCATCCTCTCCAATCTTATAACAGCTTTTTTTAAGAAGTCCAACAAAGACGATACACTAATAACCAACAAGTGGGGCGAAACGTCTATACAGCGCTTAATCTAGTGGTCCTCGTGTGACTCAGATCGGCAACAGGAGGTGATGGGCTTGATGAGCTTGCACGTTTGTCTGGAAGGAGCGGGATTTGAGGTCGTGAAAAGTCCTCAGATTTCAGCTCCTTGAGCTTCCATAGGACTGGTAATTGGAAAGGAGTTAGCAATAGGTAGCCATCACTCGAATACGAGTCTAATTGCAGCATGGGTTTGCACGCATGGCTGTGAGGAGAAACGGAGATCATGCAGCGCCGTTTGTGTTACCACGGGTGGCCATAGTTTGGCAAGACCGAGTAGAACCACCACTGGAAACCATGCAGCGCAATATGGCTATAGTCCTGTGCCAAAAGGAGCCGATATGGTTGGGGATGGGTTCCTTGAACTCAACACACGCCGGTACCAAAGCAATTTCTCTGCTCTGCATTGTACGCTTTCGAGCTGTTCGATTGGAGAGTAGAATATGCGGATGAAAGGCACAAGATTGGGTGCTCATGTGGGAAAGATTAATAATTCACATCTTCGGATTATTGAAAAACGTGCACGGTACTGCTTTGACACATCGACACTGTGGGAGCCAGGGATGTAATGTTTGGAATTCAGCTCTGTAAACAAACAACAACCCGAGCAACAGGAATATTACAGGATCTCAAGGGAGTCGAGAAGCATACTCTCTCAATCCTATGATGTTTTACCTGAAAATTTGCCACCTTGTACGATAGAACATTTGTCTCATTTCTCCGATCCCTGGCTATGCAGTCTGCAAAGCCATGCTCGATCGGTTTTCCTGTTTCAGCCCTTTCTTCTTCGCTGAATGCCCTCTTCCCCCCTTCCCCATACTAGGATCGCCTGGTGGAGCAGGGTACACATGTGGTGATGCCATGTTTTTAATATATGCAGCTTGATAGGGGCTGGGGTTTGGTGTCAAAGACATGGAAGGGTAATCTGAATGCCGGTATCAATCTTTCTGAGTTCCATTCCTCCTAGCTGCAGTCATTCCCTTAAATTGACTGCACTATGAAGCTATTGGAGGAACGAACGAACAGACATACTAGGGTATACCTGGGATCATCTGATATTGTAAGATGTACGGCGTACCCCGGAGCGAGTACGTAAAGGGGAAGTGCTGTTGAGAAGGGAATAATATAACGCCGACTTCAGTCGTTCTTGAGGCAACCCTTTGATCAGTGGGAAAGGCTGAAAATGGACTAAAGAATAGTTCATAACAAGTCATTTGCCGACGGAGAGGTGGGGAGCGATCCGAGATCTATGATGGCTTGCGGGTGTGGTTGGGCTATGAAGCAATCAGGAAAGTTTTTAAGCGCCATTGTTGGAACAATAAGGAAAGAACGAGATCGGCTGCGCCAGTTACAGAGTGCAAAGATGTGACAGATGTCCCTCCCATGAAGCTTAACTGCAATAGGGGCTTCAAAGTATGAAGTGTCATGATACTATTGGTTATGCATCGAATGTTTCGAAAAGGGAGAAATGAACGCTTCTGGAATGGTAGGGTGGCATCATTGTGGTGGCGGCCATAGGATACAAAGGAGACTTGATTGTGGAGAATTGTAACTGGTGCTGTTTTAAGGTAGCAGGAGAGAAGTTCATGGCTAGGGATTACCAGACAGAAAGAAGCTAAGACGTTCTCAGGATCTAGCAAGCATGCTGCGTTCAGCTGAGCTGGGTAAAATTGAGCTTTGAAGTCTCCAGATGCCCTAGTCTTGGGAATGTCCCCATGACTAGCTATGGCAGATGTCTGGACCATGGATTTAGGAATGCTGTCTCTGCCTCCTGGCGAAATGAAGAAAGCTGAGTTTAGGGTTTGTGGAGAATAAAGTAAGTGGCTTAGACCAACATCAGCCCAACGGCTTGAGTGTTGCAAAACCTGATAGTTCACTCAGCCTTGACTTTAGAATAGCGAAATATGTGGTTAGTGACTTGTGATATTGTTGTAAATATGATTAGAAACGCTTTCGAAGATGAAGGGATAGCTTTTGTTGCCCTTGAATTGGGCGACCAGTCCAAGGCTTCTGTTGATTGCCATAGAAGAATGTACAGATAGAGAGTTGCAGATAGGTTACTGGGAGTCGGAAATAGCTGGTTAGTCTGATGTAGGCTGCTAAATTTATGTTATTGGTGCAGTAGTCGTGACGTTGAAAGTTTTTATTGAAGCGTAGTTAATACGAATACAGCAGACAGAATTATACTATCCAAACCTGTCACAATGAGCAGCTACTCATGAATCCATATAGAGCAACTAGCGACTAGTTGCTTTTAGTCTCTCTGTAGTGTTGCTCTATGTCTATCAACTTGTGTATGGTTCCCTTCTTCTTATGTAGTGCCCTTGTATTCTCTCGCCCAATTTAACAATCAGGAAAGACACTTTCATTGAACAAAACATCGAACAAGTGTACACAAACCTACGACAAATAAAAAAAGAGTCTTTACTGCTAGTAATTTTCAAGAACAAGACGCGACTTACCATGCTCTCATCGTTACTATTTTTGAGTATTTTGCCCTCATTGCTTGCAACACAGCATCACGCAATTCAACTTCCACCCACCATTTTGCACTTCACGATCATATAATACAATAGGCCCCCCAACCAGTCTATCAAGAATTGATACTTAGAACAATACTCAAAGATTGAACGTAAGTAGGATCGATCTTCTGAAGTGTTAAAAGCTAGTTTTCACCCGGCTGTCACAAAGTAGAAAAGACATATATCAAATGCTCGAGCTTCCGCATTTTAGTTCATTCACGCACCTTTGTATCTACAGTTGACAAAGATGAGTACATTCATCTAATCTAAGGAGTGAAAGTTACAGAGCAGGAAGCATCGTAGAGCTGGAAAAGGCAGAGGGTAATTGTCCACAAGCATCCCTGAAAATGAGTTATGAGCAGCAACCAGACGCTAACTAATATATTAGGACAGCATTTTAATTCACACTCATCGAACACTTCTATCTTATATGCTAGAGCGACATACAAATAGCCATAATCCGAAACTTGCAACAGCTAGATGTTTATTCAAACCTACCCACCTTTCCATCGTGTCCGCAACAGGGAGGTGAGATACAGCTCAAGCTTCCCCGAGCACATATACCTTCTTCGAATGTTCCTCCTTATCTATACGTTTGGAATTGAAATATGATGGTATTTCCGGTAGACGAAATCATACATGGAAGCGTCTGAGAGCAGATGTGCTTCGAAATTAGCCATGACAAGCCATGAATTTACATCAACTATAGGGTACAGAGGGTTGATTGCATACACAAGTTGATGCTGGAAATGTTACCCATAGCAGTGTGCTCAGTAAAAATTATGGGGTTAGAAAGCCTTTGAATTCCCCCATAAGTTTCTGCTGTGTCACATTGTGCTTGACTTGAATATGGCTAGTCTTCCCTACCTACATATTTTTCTTTTTTAAAAAAGGGATAGTGAGCTCGTTAGGGTCTACATTTGATACAATATTGTAAAAAGAAAATATGAATTATTACGTTGAACATTGCATCATTTCTATGGAGCCATAGAGTATGGTTCAAGATAGCTCTGAGGCATGGGTGAGATGAGAGGAGTATATAAAATGCGAAATGGGGAGATTTGTTGCTAGGGTTTCTTATGTATAGGCAAATCTAAAAAAATATGAAGATGAAATACACATAAGAGAACTTCAGAGGCGTACACAAGCCAATATATAGAAGCAGTTGTGTTTTGCCCGCTAGCTTGTTGTTAATCGAATAACAATAATAGGGGACATGAAGGTGAGCTTGTGTCTCTTAAACCCCATGAGTGTGTGTTCAGCACTTCGAATGCAACCTTATACCATTTTTCATCATGGCATGAGCATAAATCTGTTCAATTTTTCGCGCTTGGCCTGTGGCAGTTACCTCAGTGATTAACCCACAGTATACCCCAAAATTCTTGATGGCGTCCGTCCGTAGGAGTGTTTTCCATGCTTGTGGGGTGACAGCCGAGTCTGAGATGTGTTTGTATTATACACCACAACTGTTAAACTCCTATCAATTGCCGATTAGCTTCTTGTAATTTATGCAACCAAAACAAGAATCATGTGAGCTCCTCGAAGTGATTACTTCAACATGTACGTTGATAATTATGTTCATTCTGATGTTGATGCTGTGCAAGCATTTTGTACTGTACTCCGTTGTCCAATCAAAATCCAGCCATATACAGGCGAGTGAAGCTCGGGCCACGATATCTATGGAGCTTTGGTGACCTTACTTGTATAGATCGTGAATCACAAGCTTGCGCCAATGCAATTTTCTCCTTGAATGCAGCCGTGATGGCAATTACTTTGCCAATATGAACAAGGGCAAGATAATGCGAAAGCTGCTGGGTCAGCACACAGCTACGACAAATGAGACTGTTGATACTAATCCAAACTCTCCACAACTCCGGCCAAGCGCATCACAGAACACGGTCTTTAAAACCAGGGCGTCTATTGCTTGTCTTGATCGATCTCCAGATAGACTTCGCGCAGTGATTGCTGGACAGAAGGTCTTCAAAATACTGAAGGTAGATGGGTCCACGATAACTGAAGATGTAGATCTTCGAGCGATCATATCCTCCTACGCTGCATCTCACGATTCCAGCGCCGCCACTGCAGACCAGCTTAACATACGAGCGGTCAAATGGTCATACGATACCCTGGATACCACTATAATAACTGCATGCGGAAATGGGAGGATTGCATTATACGACTTGAACCGCGCGGAGGAAGGGCTCGAGTATGCTCGGATTCAAGAACATGCGCGACAAGTGCACAAGCTCGCCATCAACCCATTCAGGTGTAACTGGTTATTGTCAGCAAGCCAAGACGGAACCGTTAAGGCTTTTGACATTCGAGCCCCGTTTATGGGTCGGAACGGCCCAACTTTTCGAACATGGCATACGTTCAAGTGTAATGCAGATGCCGTGAGAGATGTCAAGTGGTCACCAACGGATGGGATGGAATTTGCATGTTCTACGGATGCTGGAGTGGTTCAGAAATGGGATATGCGAAAACCTAGTGCACCAATCCTTAAGATCACTGCCCATCAGAGTGCATGCTTTTCAATATCTTGGCACCCTGATGGAAATCATCTTGTAAGCGGTGGGATGGACCAGCATTGCCATGTTTGGAACGTTTCCAAGACAGCAGAGAGAGGACAAAAGCCCAGATATTCCTTTACCACTCCTGCTCCGGTATCGACTGTTTCGTGGAGACCGGCTTGCTGGTCTGCTACAGCCAACGGCTACCGATCTGCTCAGGTTAGTGTTGTATACGATGATACTAAACAGTCTCAAACACCTGTGGTACATCTTTGGGATTTGGCGAGGCCAGGACTTCCGTTTAAGGAGGTTGAGCAATGGGACAGTTCACCTACTGGAATACTCTGGAATAATTCTAGGGATATTCTATGGAGTGTTGATAAAGAAGGCCACTTCACACAAACCGATGTAGCTTTTGTTCCACAATTGATTGAACGCCGTAGCCTATCCACTTTTGCTTTCTCTCCGGCAGGGGATGTTCTTATGTTGCTTGAAGAGAGACAGGCCCCCCGGCGACCACGGCCACCTCTTAATTCACCGGAGGTATCTCCAAGTTACCAGCACGGGTCCAATGTTCCTCTACTGAGTGTAAGCCGCAGCGACTCGGAAGAAGATGTTGTTGGTAGTTTCTTAGGCCCACGAAAAGCTAAGAAGAAGCGACGCAGAGAGCCAAGTCAGTTACTGAGTACGACGCCTCCAAATAGTAATGGTATGGTTGACAGTAAAGTAATGTCTCTGGACGAATCTGTAATGGTCACCGGGCCATACAAAGCGCAACAGACTATGGCTATAGGTCATGCACCCTCTACAGCTAAGAGAGCGACCTATAAATATTTCACAAACCAATATTTAGCACGAATGGATGGATTATACTCTTCCAAGACCTCTGAAACATCCTCGATTCACGAAAGGATAGAGGCTACAATGGAACACTTCGCGCAAACTGCCGAGAGCGTTGCGCACTATCGTTTGGCCCAAACCTGGCGACTACTTGCTTATACGATCGGTCTCTTGCTCCTAAGGCGTGCGGAGTTCCATCGTACCTCCCGACTCAAAGTGAAGAGACCTATTTCGAAGTCCAGCGCACTGACTCCTATAAAGAGTTCACCATCAGCAACCCCCCGGATAGCAGGTGAAGAAACACCACGCTTTCCTCGAGCCACATCTCCCTTCGAAAGCCCACTCAATCACGCTGCAAAATCTCTCAGAAGTGAAGAAATTGAAAGCACTTCAAATGTTGCAACACCCTTAGTACGCCCTGTACATGATTCCGCAATTCACGAGCCGCGGAAGTCAATGCCGACATCTCATATTGAAGATGATGTTCTTCACCTGTCAGATGCAGCTCACTCGCCTGGCTCCAGACCGCATCCAATTCCTGTAGCTCCTAGGAGTTATTCATCAGATCAGACAGCTTCGAGTGTGGAAGGTTACGACTTCTATGGCATGGAATCCTTCTCCCCGTCTATTGAATATGCAGCACCACCTAAGAAGCAGCCACTTCGACTTGATTACTCGGAGACGAGCGAAGTCACGAAAAGAATGCAGCCAAAGCGCCATGATTCCGGAGAAAGCTTCGCAATGTTCTCTACGTCTGGAGAGTCCCAATCTGGCAAGTACATGGGCTCTTATGGGAGCGATGACCCTGAATCAACACACCCCTCATCATTACGAGATCGAGTGTCTATGTGGGAAAATAGCTTTTCATCCAAGCCCCATCATCGTGCAAGCATCGACTCTGACCTCCACACTATGTCGACCGACAGTTCAGAGGAGAATCGCAACCCAAGTTCTTTTGAAGCTCATCGTGCAACTCAGAAATCGGTCCCGCAAAGGACACCAAAGCCCCCGGTGTTTCGCTTACAGGAAGCATCTTTCCGCTCAGCAGTCGACAATCGTCAATATGTCCCCAATCAAGAAGGTTCTGTTAGTCCACGATCTGCTTCAACCTCTAATGAACCCCATATTATCGAGAGTGACTATCTTCCTTGGAAAGACGATCCTGACTTCGTATTCTCACCTATGGATCCCGCCACTCTAGTTCAGCGAGCCATTACATTCGAGACTCAGACTGGGGCTCTGAATGCATCCGCTATGATACTCTTATTAGGACCTCTTCTTCCTACCGGTGCCATGGATAACATCCAGGCCTCAGCAATTCTCGCACAGTACCACGCTCGCCTTAAAAGCATGCAATTATTCACTGAAGCAGCCATGTTACGTAAGCTCTGTGTACCGGCATATCCAAACGTCTTTGCAATGGCCCAAGAGAACGTAAATACTGGATACTTTTGTACGGATTGCCACAAACCGCTTGATAATGATCCGACCCTTCTCGACTCTCAATGGCAATGCCCACGCTGTAAGCAAGCTATACAAGAATGCGCTATTTGTCGGCAGCGGGATGCGGATAGTATAAGCTATAGTGAGGATCAAGTACAAAGTGTACTTTGGTGGTATTGTCCTGGATGTGGACACGGAGGTCATACTGTGTGTATGGCAGAATGGCATGGTGGCAAAGATGGACTCATGCTATCAGATGGTTGTTGCCCGTTAGAGGGTTGTCTACATCCCTGTTTACCAGGTCCATGGCGGGGATATCGAAACGAACAGAAGAAAGCTGCTAAGCAACGTGAGTTAGATCTAATGGTTAAAGAGAACTCAAGGCATGGAAATGTCAGAGGGAGAGGCGTGAAGCCCGATGTGAGAGAAGTCAATCAAAGTAAGGCAGTGGAAGGCGTCAGAGTTGCGCTGGGAACCGCAGGGTTGGAGAAAATGAAAAGCGTGAAGATCGTCACCCCAAAGGAGCAGGGAGCCGGGCAGTGATGAGAGGCACACTATAGTGTGATTTGGCGTTGGCCGCCTAAAGGCAAAGGCATATATATATTGGCGTTTAGAGAGATACCCATGACGACGACTGGATGAGACGCAAGAGTGTATGTAGTTAATCGATTTGTAATTATAACGATATGTCAAGAATATAGATCACAAGACTTGCTAGTTAGGCATAACCCGTACGGAGGTCATTATCTGTGAGACGCAACGTTTATCTGTTTCCCGCTAGCGACTATTCGCACCCAACTACACCGGTAGAAGTCTTACCGAGAATCAAGAACATGGCAAATGCACAACGCTCTGTTCTCATTTGAATTGTTGTAGGTCGACTGAGCCAAACTCAGAATTTCTTTTTCTTCTTTGCAGGAGCTTTGCTCTTCTCTTCCAGTGCTCTCTTCAGCTGTAGCCTTTTCTTGTCCGCCCTTTCCTCCGCTGTTTCTTCTAGCGAAGGCGTTTCCTCTTTTTTCACTGATTGTCCCGTAAGTAGACCTACATCTTTTGGGAGCTCTGCCGAGGTTAATGCACCTCTACCTCCAACCGCCCCAAGTTCTCTCTTCGCATGTGGTGGAGTTTTAGAGGACTCGTCTTCCGGATCGGGTGAGTCTTTCGCTGTGGATGGGGATGGCGTGACTTGCTTTTTCTTGCCTCCTAACATGCCTAGTTTTGTCTTGGCTTTAGATGGTTTAGGAGACTGGTCTTCATCTGAAGAAGAGGGAGTGGGTTCGGACTTTTTGCCGCCCAGTGTTCCTAATCTACCCTTTTTCTTGGGCGGCTCTAGGTGTGATTCGCCGCCATCTGTTGTATCGTCATCAACTGTTGGAGCTGTTTTCTTCCCACCAATTATGCCCAATCTCTTGGAAATAGTATGAGGCCTGTCCTGGTTTGTATCTTTATCTTCAGATGGAGTTTCATGTGCGCGCATACCACTACTTTTACTAGGGCTTTTACTTTTTCGCAATGAAGGCTCATCCTCATCGGTGGTGTCTGCATGCTCGACAGAATGTGATTGAATCTTTTTCAAGTTCGCACTCTCAAGCTTATTCCCTTTTGAAGATGGAGAGAATTGCTCATCATCTGTTGAACTCACATCCGCCCTTGGAGCTTCACAGGCCTTCTTGCCCCTAACCACACTTGAATTCTTTGCTTGAGAGTGAGATCGAGGTATTGGTTCATCGTCACATGGGCTTGTTTGTTGAAGGGCAGACTTTTGCCTACTCTTCTTACCACCAACTATTCCAATCTTGGTTTGTCTTTGGGAAGAGGCAATACCTGCGTGAATAGAAAGCTGGCTATCTGAAATCTTGGAACGCTGGGAAGGAGCAACATCGAGATCATCTTCTTCATCTGTAGAATCATCGGCAAGCTTCGGGACTTTACGCTTAAATTTATGAGAAGCGGGAGGAGTAGCTTGGACCTGAAAGTCATCATCATCTGTAGTTGACTCAGGTGCAGTGGGGATGGGTTCCGCGTTCAACCTTATCTTGTCGGCGTTGATACTGCTAGTAGATTTACCTTCATCGAATATATTGATTGTCTGGCCTTTGGTACCTTCCCACCAGTTGCTCTTTTCTTCCGAGATTGTAGGGCTGATATTGAACCTTAGGCTTTTTTGGTTTTCACTACTAAAAATACTTTGCAGCAGTTCTGTAGTGTCAATAGTCTCCTCGTCCTCTAAATTCTCCCTGAAAGACTCTAAATCAAATGCTTGCAATCCCTTGATTTTCTCCTCGGCCTTTATTCGGCTCAAACTACGTCCCCCTTTCGCAATAGCCTGCGGGAACACTTGGCCTAGTTCTAGCCCCTGCCCTTCATATTTATCAAGCATCTTTTGTATAACATGATCTTTCTCCTTCAACAAGTCTGTAAGCCCAGACACCTCCTGCATACGGTAATGTTGTGCTTGCAACAAGGGGATGGTCAACTGCGCCATGAGCAATGACTGCGGTGCGGGAGCAAGCCGAAACGGCCATTCCAGTGGTGCAAGGCCACCGGGGAGATTCACGGTAATGTTAAGGGTTAACGTAGGCCGGCCCGAGTCGGGGCTAACTGATATTGCAGATGTTGTGTTTCTGCCTCCATTGACACCCTCCTTCAACTTGTCTAAGAAGATCTGCAATTGATCACTCTCAGTGGGGTCAATGCTGGTGTTCACTTCATGACTTCGCGCAAAGAGAGCCCTGCGGTTCAACGACTCGCTCCAAATGTGGGTCAAGTCTGTGAGGTACAAGGTGTAATTGTCTGATTTGAATACTGTGGACACCAACAACGGTGGTAGCTGGGCATCGCCAGCCTGAATTGGCAGTCGCCGCCAGAGCGATGCCATGGTGCTGAGAACACGAAATCAAAGATATGCAAGGTAGCCGTCCCGTATCGTGGAACCTCGCTCAGGAACTTTCTACGACACCGTTTGAGATAACGGACAACTGCAGGTAATTCTATCTAGTGAAAAAGCACATGGTTTGCGGCGAATATTATTTGTAATGCCAAAAGCTAGTGGAGCGAGTTGGTGTCGTGGAACCAGAACAATTATATGAGGTATGTCAACACCAACGCGTAACGTGAACTCTGCAGCCTTGCTTGTGGGCCAACAATATCACGTGCATATGATTTAGCGAACTGAATAGGGGTAAACATTGCGATGATGTTAAACGTCAGAAAGAATGTTCATTATTCTGTGCTACATATGTTATCACAGAGTCTCAAAACCCTGATTTCTACCGGGAATGTAAAAATTTCGTTTTATTCAACATGTGGGTGCAATTTCAAATCCATTCAAGATTAGTGAGCAATTTTATTACCTCATTGACCTGAGATGAAAGCCTCGACTAGGTGAACTTTTTGCCTCCCTGAAGTCAACAGGCAGTGAAGACACCATACCAAAACGTATGCTGATAAGCGTGGGGCTCATTGAACCATGTTATAGGGGATTTCGAGAACCTCGCTACTTGTATATCTTCCACCTCCAAAAAGAAAGTTCATCTCCCCGCCTTAGGTTTGCACTAACAGCGTAATCACTGAGATTTTGATTCCATACCATAAGGCGTGGCTAGTATCTACGAGGAGGCGGTTTAGACAAGTCATCTAGGTCTATACGTGATCAAGATGAACAAGATTAGACTTGCAGACGGCCCCAGACAAATCCTTGTTGAAGTAAGCTAATTTATCTCACTTACATAAAATCGAGTGCCTGGAATAGACATCTTGCAAAAATTGATAAAAATTGAATACAAATCAGCTTTGAGACAGACAGGAAAATATTCTCACCTCTTTGAAAGACAACAAGGGCGAAGCAAAGTTTGTTGACTTAATTTTGTAGAGCATATTACCATAATCCAAGATTAGAGAAAATGTCAGTATGGAAAGGTTTGAAAGTGATAATAAGTTGTCTTGATGTTGTATGTACATACATTACGAGCACTACTCCAGTGGGCAGCACTGAAGTTAACGATTTTATTGCAAATGATAAAGTTGTGGAAGTACTCAATCACCTAAGCGTTATCTCTCGGTCTTTAAAAAAACTAGGATATCAGCGACCTCAGATATTACTCGCAGAACAAATCTCCCATACATACTTGGGAACATCGATGGGCGTGCGGCACGTGTCAACTTCTGGTACTAGAAATCGAAATCTTGGCGCATATCATTGCTCAGGTGAAATCCTCAAATCTGCTAATTCAGTTTTTTGTGCTGAAATTTAATTTAATTTCTCTTATCCAGACTTCGAAGATAAAAGAGAAACATACGTTATGATACTCGTGAGCCTATACGTTACCAGACACAACAACATGAGTTTGTAGAAAAGCTTCCCATACAATTCTTCTTTTATGACGCCTGCTTCCCCGTTTTGTCTTCTGATAATTGAGATGATGATGTTATGCAATAATTTCTACCTATGTTTTACTTTCAGCCCATGAAGCGAATTGAAATGTGGAGATGGAGACGGCCAGGTTGTTACTATCGTATATGCTGCTCGCTGCTTGGCATATTTCATTCCGTTATCACGCTGACGTGATGCTATAGACCAGAGGATCTGACTCTATGCTTGCCATCCCGAGCCATCAATCATTACCGAGTCCATTTTCAACTGCCAAGGCGAGACCATCAAGATACACTGCCCTGGATGAACGCCTTTAGCTGCTCAAGCACGGCGGTTTGCAATTAAACTTTGCTTTGCGACATGAAGGTGATCTTTTCGAGTTGGGAGAACTTTAGTATTTTGCCTGAATGTTCCCGGAATTTCTTAGATGTCGCGTGAACAGATGCATTTTGGGGTATGATTAGCGACGATTGAATGCATTAGAAAAAGCATTCTGGTGAATACGCCTACGTATAGTGTCATAATTTGATTTCCGTGGACTGAAAGTTAGTTCTGATAGGTTGTTTTAATCACGGGTTAATATATATTGAACCAGGTTTCAAAAATGACAATGACATAAGACCAGGCTGTAGCATGGCTCTATTGCTAGACCGGCCGAGGCTGAGCGCATTATTTGTACTTTCCGTGCCTTGTAATTGGGCCTCGAGCTTTCAGACCTTGAGTAGGCACTTAAGTGACACCCTATAGAGTATCTGTGTGTAGTAAGCACTGCTATGTCCAATGTTTCTCTTTTCACACATACACATATTCCCATCAAGTTGTCTTTTCTGGCAAAGTAAGATACGTTTCAGCCCGTGCATGGGACCGCCCTATCAATTATTCGAACTTGCCTCTTCAATATCCTTTTGATTTCAGTCTGAGCTTCTCATATAGTTTCACGCTCTTGAAGGCTTGGGGTTACGGTGTTGGGGATGTAGTCGGGACTGAAAACTGCTTCTCTGTTTAGAACCGCAGCCATCACTCAAACAGAACATCACAAATGTGAACCATTTACTTTACCCCCACATTTCTACCTGCAAGTCGGATTGAAGAATCTGTTTTCAAGGATCGCGGATTGCAAGATACGTCTTCCGCATTTAGGTCCCGAAGAGTCGTCAGCAAGTGAATAGGCATGCATAAACACGCTGCAGAACTGCATGCCAAGGTGGTAAAATCTACCAGTTAACTGTGCAATGATGGCGAGCCGTTCCAAAGCCCCCCAATGTATCAAAGTGTGGGAATTGGAGTACAGGGCGACAAGGGGGAGAAGGCAAGTCTGAAAGTATTTGTGGGACGTGGAGGCAGAAGTAGCCAGTCTCTTTTCCACGAGACTCGAGTTTGTTACAAGGGAATAATTGAATTCGACTCTTTTATGTGGTGTGCTTTATTCAAGATGCGATTTGCTCGGGCGAGCTCAATACACTTTATCTCGCCGTTGGGAGAAGCACGTCACAACATACGCCATTCCAGACTCAGAGGATTCTTGGGGTGTCCTCCATATACACGCAGGAGCTGGGTAAATTATCATGGCATGAATCAAGGCACCGTGTCGTGAAGAACATAGCAGCTGTGAATAATTTTGTTTCAACTGCATCAGCTATTTACTGATGGGATGCACTCAGTCCGGGGCTGAGGTGAAATCCGAATAGCTGGAAACACTTAGCGAAGCAGCACACCAAGAGATTGCACAACATGTGATCTACGATGATCTGACGTCTCCTTCACACCATTATCTGTGGTAAATCGACCCATGTACCCGGTATGTCAACAGCATGCGACTGGATTTCTGTGCCGGTGTATACCGATCACCACCATATGTTCCTTGCCATCTCATTGCATCTGCCCCCGCTCAATAGTCTATCCGCGCAGGTGGATGCAACGGCATGCGGTAATAGCGATATCGATTCAGACGCCACCAGGAAGTATCTCCGCCTGCTAAATATACTCGCAAGGGTTAGCGAGAGGGAACTGACGGACTTGAGACGATTTGTCTGGTTATGCAGCGCATACAAGCTAATCTTGATGCAAGTATCCTTTGCGTGTAGATTGATAGAGGGGATATATAGCATAAGTCGAGTTGATGAGGATATGAAGGTATGATTGTAGCATAACCGAAGGAAACTAAACATCACAAATCTCCCTAGAATTATCTCATACAGAAAACATCAGGGTTTTGCTCCCGCGGGCTATCAAACTGCCTTATACATGGGGATTTAAAGAATTGTGGGTCCGCAAGCAAGCTGCGCAACACGCACAAAGATCTTTGAATCTGATCATCACACCAGGAAGACACAACCGATGCACGCCATACGGAATGGCTCGAACTGCAGCCTGGACTGACCAATATCCCGTAAACACATCTCTGCAATTTGCAACCAACTCCCAATGAGTTATCCTAAAAGTGAGCTATCATACTCACAAGGTGCTATTTCCAGTTGCTTGAGAAAACTAGTCCATAACCATCTAATACTGCTTGAACACGCTTTGTATACATGAAACTCTTTGAGTTGAATAGTGGTGGCCTTGATACAATAGTAGAAGCTGAGATACGGGTTTTGAGCAGTACCTTCACTAATGTAATGTAATTAAACAATAAGCCACCTCTCATGCCTACGAGCAAACATAGAGCATCTACAGAAAGAAAAGGAACAATACATGAATATATTCGCAGAAGTCCACCCCTTTACAGTGCAAGTTATGTAATGAGACGCCCTCCGCCAGACTTGTAGTAAGAACGATCTTCAACAAGGCTTGTTACACATTGCGTGGGCACTATTTAAAAGAAGCTCGTGACTGAACAACGGGCCATCGCCGCAGACATCATGCACATCCCCTAGGCTGTAATTCTGCAGGTTTTCATAGCTAATATCACTGTGCTCATGCTTCAAATGGGGATGCGAATGGAAGAAAGGGCTTCCCAAGGACAAACTCTCGTGTTTGGGCGTCAAGGGTGAGATTTGCCTCGTTGCGAACTGCTGTGGAATAGGCTCGTGGTCTGGGTGATACTGAAGGCATCTTTCAGTATCGGGTCGGGGATAGGCAGCGTGACGAAGTTCCGAGCGGTCCTCTCTCGCTCTTTGCCGGTAGTCTTTGGCCTTGCCGCCACACAAACCGCCTCTACGACTAGGTATCTGTCTGCTAGGAACTTGAGTGTCGTATTTAACAGACTTTATACTGCCATTCCCTTTGCGATATCTCGTTGTAGATTGAACACCGTCTCTGATCGCGAAGTCTTCCAAAACCCATTCCGTTGACTTTTTGATCTCGTCACCAGAAATCTTACGTTCAGTTTTCTTGAAAGCCTTACGTTGTCAGCTTTTGCACAATTAGTGACTCGAAAAGAACTCACTGCGTTCATTGATAGATTATGGCGAATGCTGTTCATCCATCCTTTGGTGTCTGAGCTACCCTTTGTTGTGTTTTCACGAAACCATTGATAAATATCTTGTAATACCATTGAATGGTCTGGCACACTCATCAAGGCTCGATAGATCAGCTTGGCATATGGCTCATCCGCCCCGTGTTCCTCTGCTTCTACAGCAGTCGTCTCGCGGGAGCTATGTCCACCATCGTCAGAACTTTCGCTTTGCGGATTTAATGACGTGGCTGGATGCTCTGAGAATGAAACCTGTGCCATAACATCATTTTCAGCCAGTGCGCTCGGTCTACCAAACCTTCTCGAGCTCTCATGGGCATCTTGAGAATAATTTAGACCATGATCGACCAACCCCTGTCTGTCAACTTCCACAAGATATGATGGGATTTCATAAACAACCTTGGAGGACATGTTCCCGTTGCTATACATATCCCCATCACAGGGCAATGTACGAGGAGTTTCGCCAAACTGATCTCGCGAAAGAGATGGCTCATAGTTTCCAGCATCATAACTGTAATATTGATTACTGTTTCCGGTCTCGGATGACATTGGCCACGCGGAAGAAGCATCCGAGGAAGACATTTCAGGAGCTGAGATGTTGTAGTTAAAGTAGCTTTGCTCCCAGTTGTTGCGCAGTAACGATTGTTCTAGCGGTATACGAGGGAGCCCATCGTAAGAAGGTATTTGAAGATCTGTGCAGGAAGATGGTAGAGAAGTATCATCATATTGAACGCTGGTATTAATGATATTCATCTGAGGTCGACGATGATAATGATCCAGGCCCGCTGTGAGCTCCATTGGAAAATGATCTTGTACCGTGGCGGGTGTTGATGTGTGCAAATGATGGGGTGGTGCTTTACTAGATTTGCTGACTTGTATGACAATGACGGGTCTCGGAAAATTTGAAGGACATCGGCTGGAGATAATAAACACGAGAGGTCTACATGCTAACCTAACCAGGCTACAGAGCTTGTTTGGAATCGCAATGACAACGCATGGAAGATTCAAGCTCCTGACGTGGGATGCAAGGCTCGTTTGCTACTGACGGGAAATCAGGAATGCTTGAAAGGTACATACTGATCGATCACCCAGAAATTCCGAAAGCAATCGCTCTGCAGATTTCACAAATATTTGTGGATGATAGTGCCTAGCATGCTAGGCCTGCTCCCACAATGGGCAGCGGGATCATACATTAGCTTTTCTTGGAAGCAAGAGTGTTAGGAGAAGAGGTAAACGTTCTTGTGACCGGGGAGTACCATGGGTTTCACCGCCCGCCTTGCCCAGGCTTCTTATTACTGCGTGTAACTTTACATAGGCAACATATAGTCTGTAACACAGGTAAATATGTTAGGGATTCCAGAAGTGCGCTAGAAGCGCGCAAATCTGTATTTCTACTGTCCATATATCGACTCACATCTCCTATATGGGTTGCCAAGGAGCTGGTCTCGTGCTCATTGGCGGAGAGAGTGTACAACGAAAGAACGAAAGAAATTGATAGGACTATAAGAAGGTAGCCAGCCTTCATCAAAGGCACACAACAAAAGTTATGGCCCCCGACATCTGAATGCATGCATTACGTACAATGCAATGCACCAAAGCTGCCTTTTGCTGGGCGCTTTTGTCATTGCATAGAGACGGTCAGACCAGGGTGTTTCGGTCGTTAAACTTTGCTTTTGAGGGAAAACGTGAATGGCACTTCGACGATAATATCCTGAGTTCAGGGACCTTCAGGGAAAGTGCTCTGGATAAGGTCTTACACGTAAGGCTGAATAAAATTTGAGTGAGCGATTACAATGATTTTGTCAAGGTACTAGTGTATACCTAGAAGGTGCTCCTAATTAAACACTTCTTGAGTGTGGTAGGAAATATACAGGATTCGCTAACGCTATTTGGAGGGATGTGTTTACTTTCGGTAGTAAATCTTGAAATAAACTGTCAGCGAATTATATTCGTTTGCAGAAAAATAGAAGCATACCTTTTTATACTGAAAATGAAGTTGTAGAATACCCTGTAAGAAGAATGTTTAGCTTTAAGGCTCTCTGTAATTTGGTTTCAAGGCTATCTGAGCAGGGTGTGAATCAGAATTGAGCTTACCTTGTCAAAGCTGCTGCGAAAGCCACGATCTCTTTTTGCGCTGTAATCCCATTCCTAGTAGATCGTTAGCACAAATTCCAGGCGCCACAAAAACGGCCGGTAGCTTGAAACGTGCTTCTCAGCCCCGGATACATGTCCCCGGATTTACAGAACGGGTGGAACACATCATTACGCACCTTGTCCACAATACGGAAAGCAATATCTTCGTATGGCGGCCCCGCTACGAAGCGAATAAGGCATGTATCTTCTTCTCCGGCTGGAGCAAACGACTCTCCCCGCTTGCGACCATGTTCTCTGATGATCTTAAACGTTGGCGCCTTGGCTTTGTCAATCAGATCGGGGTAGAATATGTTAAATTTGTAACCTTGCACAACCTTGGGTGGTGGATTGTCGTGGTCGTAATGGGTCTGGTTGTACTTGTTCCATTCGTAGCCCATCTGTACACGATTGAAGTAGCGAGGCTTTCTAGGTCTGTACTTGTCTGCCCATTGTGCGGTCGATGCTGTCGTGACACTCTCCTCGGCTGTGAAGATTTCTTCGTTTTCATTGACGCCGCGTGCGACTTCCCTCTCGTAAAGAGCCTTTGTGGCCTGAGAGAAGTCTTCGTTAACAATACTGGAGAAGCGTTGAGTGCCAGGAGGAGCCTGTGTTGGCACACTAGTACTGGCTGTACGACTAATAGAACTAGAAACTATCTTTTTAGTGGGTTGCTGTCGAGATGGCACATATCCTAGTTTCAGGATCTTATGGCGTTCTGCTACAACTTTTTGGACGAAGGTAGATTCATCAATTACGTCGCTAGACCTCTCGGTGGATTGCAGCTTGAGAAGAGGTTCAGGATCGTAGATTCGCGAGTATAGGAACTTTTCCTGGGTGGCTTGTGACTCGGAAATTCCACTTGATATGCTGGCTTCATCTCCCACAACCAAATTTGGGCTAGTGAGTATAGCATCGAGCTTTATTCGCACACCCAGGGCTTCCTCTTCTTGTTCTTTCCGCAGCGCGTCCAGTCGACTATCGAGAACTGATTGATACACTTTCTTAAGCTTTGCCTTTGCTTTCCAGATGAGTAAACTACGCAACAGCTGTTCCCAATAATCAACATCAATAGGCTCATTTGATCTTAGTTTCGCCCTGATTTGCTCTTCCAAAGCTTGCAGTTGTTCGTAAGTTTTTGGGCCCAGTAGTTTGTCAACATCTGATGCGACCGAGCTTACTGCTCGGCCTTCAGGCCCCACAGGTTTTAGTTTTTCGCGACGATCTCTGCATATTATCTCCATGGTTTTCCAGTAGTCTTGGTTTTTCCTATTCGTCTCCAAGGATAGGTAGGACGTGATGTCAGTTTCGAGCTCCGCAAGCTGCGCATCGCTTAAGCCCTCGAACACCCCCTCTGGATCAACAACATCCATTTGAACTGCTTCCTCGTCATCTTCCAGCAAGTCCCGGTCGGGATCGATAACACGTAGGATAACAGCCAGCCAGTCGATAGGTTTTGCTCTCCCTTCCCGAACGCGAATATCGGCCTTCTTCTTTGCCTGCCTCAAGACGAAGCTATCCTCTTGAGATACCCACTGGTTGGTTTGCTCATCTTCCAATGTGTTGCTGTTCTGAGGTTTTCGAAACTCTTGCTGTCTTCCCATTCCCCCCCGGGTAGGCTTAGAAATTCGAGTATTCGTGTCACGCCGAGGTGATGTAATGTCGCGTGTTGGTGCTCTCTGGCCAGATAGCATTGCCCTCCTGCCTGGATCCATGGCGAATGCGGTTTTTGTTGAAAAGCAGTTTTACGTTCAGACAGTCACTTCTTGAGGTTGAAATCCACATCAAAAGCCGCCTAATGTTTAAGGCGCCACAGTTGGTCCAAGCTTTGGCACTTGCTTAATAGTCCCCGCAACTTAGACTGCGCAAGGCTGGAGTCTCACTTATAAGGCTTTATATGAATGGAGAACTCCCTCCGCACCTACTTCAGTTCAGTACATGTGATATATTTTCCAACGATAATTCCGTTTGAGTACCTACCATCTCAGGTAGGTACTTGTACAGTAAAAATATCACAAGCAAGATAGAAAGACCAAAAGGCTCTCCACTACACTTTGGCATCAGTATGGCGGTCCTTGATAGCCTTCCTGGTATGAAATCCCAAACTGATATTCCCTCATTCAAAAAGGCAAATAGAGACTGTCTCGTTCTTGAGACATGTAATCGGAGATTATGTGCCTCGAGAACAACCAATCCTGACTTCTTATACTTGGCTCATGATACCTACTACAATAGGCAAACTAACTTGAGATTATTACCCTCCAGGCATCAGAGTAAGCTTGCAGTCACAAAATGTTCGACAAAATGAATTTGATGACAACGACGACCCTCTGAAACTGCATAATAACTACATTCCTCCCCCTCCAGGAAGGATTTCATTGAAATATGTGGAAGTTATCGCAGACTCGGAGTTCGTTATCAAATGCGAAGTATTACCACCTTATGTGGCTACGGAAGATATCTCATTCACGGCGGAGGTCGATGGGACTCGGATTGCCACCAATGTGGCTGAATTGCAACGAGTTAATGCTGGCCACTGGCACGGCCATATAGATGGCTATTACAAAAGAATAGATGCTCAGAGAGTGTCGTGCCGTCCGTTACAGTTTTGCGGGCTGACCAAAGGTAAGTAACGATAGCTCATCTAACAGAAACTACATTTTAACCTGTAGAAGTTGACAGTGATGACTCTGAGCAAATTCGTAGGGATTCGAAACTCATGGCAGGAGTTGGAGAAGTTATTGTGTATCTTCACCGGACTCGACGTGAGGGAGCGGAGCATATTATAGTCCGCCCTGAACCTAAGGTTGTGAAGGAGGTCTCGGAGAAGGCGCTCAAAGGGCAGGCTATCTCTCACAGTGTGACGTAAGTCAGAGAGATTTATCGTAACTGATCATATGCTAACTGCAGGCTACTAGTTATGGCGCGGAAAAACAGTTCTCAAAGCCGCAAAGTATGGGAACCACATGGGTAGATAGTTTCTACAGACCCATGGCAGTTTTTAGGTTCAAATATCGCTCAAGAGATGCATTGCAAGCTATGATGATAATACCACGATCGCCAACCCCGGAAAGAATCCAACTGCAACCTATCGGATCTCATGGACACAACAATGCCGGTTCCCGCCAGGAGAGAGTTGCAAGTTTGAAGATGGAACTTGCCAGAATCAAGGCCGAGGATGAGAATGAGGATGAGCCCCAACAGAAAAGAAGAAGAAATGGAGGTGCAAATGTGACAACTTCGGGAAGAGCATACAAGACTACTCGAAAACAAGATGGAAGAATTATTGTGGACTTAACAGATGACTAACGTTGCAGAATTTTCACTTTCATGGCTGTAATCAACCCGCTCCAAGTTGTACAATGAGGACTAATTTTCCTGCTAGGACGATTCTACATGAATTGTATGAACAACAAATTTTCGGGTTTTGCTATTAACAGGATGGGGGTTACTGCTTTCGGAGTTTGTTTTTGCACAATAGCTTAGCCTTCTTACTTATGTATCTGCTACTTTAATTATTCATATGGCTGCCGCTATACCACTGAATGCCATGCGTCAACAATCTCATATTCCATTCTGGTCAACTCCTGTATTTATCAGTGCAATATCAACTGCCAGGTCAACTCACAACTTCCACGTATCATGAGGCGGATACTCACCTACATGGGGTATTATATGCAGCCCACGGCTTGATTTTGAGAAGCTTTTCTCGAGTCCTTAACCTCACTACCATGCCGTTCAACGATTGATTTTTTTAATATTAATATATAACATACTGATATGAATGTGTTCAAGTGCTGAGCTGTGTTATCTTGGCCAAAAGTCAAGGCCTCCCATGGAATAGACCAACTGCTGGGAGCTGCTGAAGCGTTTCACTGACTGGGTAACATACATTCTTGTCTGACTAGTGATAATCATAGTTTGACAGCCATAACGACCACCTTTTTCTTGAAGAATTTCGCCTGTCTTGTCCTATCTTTCATGAGTATATGCTATACAAACACGGCTAAAGCCCGAATCGAATAGCTAAGCTGTGCAGCTAGAAGTGTGATACTTTATGACCATATCCAGCCGCCTATTTATTCCACTTAGCATATAGATTGACTACAGTAAATAATATATTCTTGTTTATATGTTATCCCTACATAAATACAATAAATCTACATCATGAAGCTCGCCAATCAATAAAGTCCCCAACCATCAAACGCCAGGATATAGCCCAAATTCAAACGCCTATTCGTTACTGGTCTATGATGCAAGTCGTTAAAAGCACCCATTCAATCATAAATTGCCAACCCAAACCAATTAAATGCAAGTCCTCCACACCGACAGTGCTTCTATCATCTCAGTCCTGCCCCCCTCCCACTCCCTTTCCTAGTTTCGAACTTTAGCTTCCGTCTACCGTACGTTCTTTTAACCCTCTCCTCACCGCCACCATCCAACCACCGTTGTAAATTCTTACACTGACTGACGTCAAAAATCTCGATATCTCGGCAGCCTTCGACTACAGCTTCAACGCCTACGCCAGTCACACGAACGCAGCCTCGAACAGAAAGTTCGCGGAGCTCGAGAAGGTGCAGACCGATACTGCGGAGAGAAGAGTCCGAGACAGCCGATCCACAGAATGAAAGTCGGAGTGAAACAAGCGAAGGACACCCCAAAGAAAGCACTTCCGTTGCTGTGTCAGAGAGAGCGCAACAAAAAGACTATTAGAGCTGTTAGCTGTGTCTTTGTATAAGGCAACGTTTGAAAGGTCCTCTTTATATATATGTCAATGTCCCAAAAGGAACGTTCGCAGCAGAACGAAATGAAGTGCTTACCAGATCTAACTCGCGCAAGCCCTTCGCTGCATTTGTTAAGTAGACAATAGCATTGTCAGTCAAATAGGTGCAGTCGGCCAAGATTAATCTCTCCAGTTTCGAGAACTTATAGATACTCCAATGTTGGAAGCCGCCGTCGGTAATTGTCGTGCAGCGCGTTAAATCAATACTCTGCAACCTTGCGTGAGCATGGACTGCCAAGTGGGCCATCGAACGATCAGTGACATGTTTACAATACGACAGAGTGAGTCGCTTGAGCTTTGGACATCCAACGACAGTGCCAACGGGAGGGATCATTTGCTGGTGTTTGGCATGTTGTTGACGTAGTTGTTGAGGAGTATTTGGTTCCGTTACAACCCAGCCAACAATACGTGCAAGTAGGTTGTCTGAAACCTTTCTACAGTTTGAGAGGTCAATCTCCTCAAGCTGTTTTGCACCATTTGCCATCTCGAGTACAGCGTTTGCGGTTATATCCCATACCGATTTCATCTTCCAACAGCGTACACTTGGCCCGCATTGAGTTGACAAAGCTGCGAATCCTACATCAGTGATATGAAAGCAATTAGAGATATCAATTGTATGTGCTCTTCTTCCGACGAACGGGCATATGAAGTCAATCAGTGCTTTATTGGTAACCGTGCGATTGAAGATGGATAGATCAACATAGCGACACACTTTCGGAGAATTGGTGAGAAGCCTAGACCAGTATAGTGAGACAATGCGCAACCGCATCAGTTGATAGGTATCCAGATAAGAGAACATCAATAATAGAACCGTTTCAGGGAGCTTGCCTTTATTGTATTGGGATGACGGCCGAGACAATATTTTGGGGCGTTTGGGGCGGAAGCTAGAGTCTGGAGGTGTAATAGTGTGAATGGACTTTGAATTGGTTGGTGTTTGTGCGCGAGAGCGTGTTTGAGGCCCAGATGTTTCTGTAGAGGAAGTTTCTGGTGCAGGAGGAGCAAGCGATCCCCGACGTCCTGACCTGGATCTCATGTTATCCATATCAACGCTTAGAAATGGATCTGGATCTAGGGGTTCCATGATGTTCTGGTCTTCCACCCTACTGGGTTTATGCGGGCTTGCTGGCTTGGATGGCGTAAAGGTCACTTGTGGTAAAGAGTGATTTGGCGTCGAAGGACGATCTTCAATTTCCAGTCTTTTGATGGATGGTGTATCTGCAACATCAGTCATGGTTACGTCTTCATCTGGTCTTGCTATTCTGGTTTTTGCTGTAGCCTCCACCTGACGCCGTATGTCTGGTGAACAACGTCTCCAAAGATCTTCTAGCACCTCCCCACTGATCATCAAACATTCTACCGTTGTGATTGATCTTACTGTAGCAGTTCTCCTTGGTGCTAAGGCTAGACTAGCAACCTCCCCAAAATATTGCCCCTGCTTTAGGCGTGGCCGTATGTAAGAGCCTCGTAGTGATTGATTTAGGACTTGTCCATTACTCGATTCGTGAATTACCTCAGCTTCGCCCCGTACAATGAAATAAATCTCATTGCCGGGTGAGCCTTGCAAGATGATGTCTGTAAAAGGTGGATAAGTCCTGGGAAGTGCACTTAAGCCAAGGAAATGAAGAATCTCTGGGGGTAGCGTTGAAAAAAGTGGCAAGTCTTTCAAAGTCTTTCTGACGTTTACGAAACCGCTTCCCAGAGCACTCCCGGCGGAGGGATCCTCAATTATTTGCGGACTTGGGGATTTCCGTTTCTTGGTATTTACTACCACCCCGCCGTCTATCATGCCAGTCTCGCCCTTGAATACTTCCCCTGGAGCAGATTCGCGTGCCAACTTTCCTGATCTAGAAGGCAGCACCACTTTCGGACCAAAACCGCTCTCCTGTCTTTTCTTGTTCAAAATCGTTAACCTTTCCTGGGCTTCTTCCATGATCGCTCGCTCCATCTCTGGGAAATGCGGCAGTTCCGCCCTCAGATCCTCCTTTTTCAATACTACCAATAGACATTTTGTTTTGGCTACAATCGTTGCCGTTCGAGGTACATCCATGAGAATCCCAATTTCTCCAAAGAAAGCGCCAGGTCTTAATTCCGCATACGTAGCTTCGCCATCTCGCGATGTAACCGCTACTGCCCCTCTCACCAGCCAGTACATGGCCTTTGCATCATCCCCTTCTGTCAATATGTGGTCATGCGAAGAGTGAACTTGCGGGCGCAAATGTTTGCCGATGGCAGCTAAGAAGGAGTCGGGTGCTGAGAGGAAGAGGGGAAACGATCGTATGCGATCCACAAGATCAAGTGGCATATCTGGGATGGTCGACGCAGTCAACGGAGACGGTCGAACCGGTCTGGCGGGATTGGTCTCAATATTGAATGATCTTATTAAAGACAACGAGTCGGGTATAGGTGCGCCATTGCCTCTAAAGGGCGAATTGCTTCCTCCCCGATTGCGTCGCATCGCGGGTGGCAAGTTTGTTGAAAGCTTTCTAACTACTGCTCATTTGTAGGTTTTCACGGCCTGTCGGCCGACCTTGCTGTTTGGCCTTCCAGCTGAATGCCAGTCTGAGGTGAGGGGTTGTTGACCAATTTCAGTATGCTTCTTTCGCACAATTGAGGGGCTCGGATTTGTTTGTTCGGATATGCGAATTTTGCAGTATTCAATGTGTATGGATGTATATCACCAGCTGCACAAAATCTTAGAGCAAGTTCTTTGTCCCGTCGGTCTTTCGCGTGTGCAACCTCTCTGCGGGATCGTTAGTTTATCGTCACTGAAACAGCCTGATCCGTAAAGCAAGCTAGGTGTTTGAATGTCTGGGATCACCTACGGTCCCAGTGCACACCAGGGGAAGTTCTCTGGAATGTGATGCTGCCAGTTGGAAAGGCTGGCAAGCAACGTCACGAAAGCCAAGTGGTGGTGATGCTGCTTATTGTGATGAAACAGAGTTGGGTTAGGATACCCACGAGACCAGCAGATGGAGGAGAGCAAATGCACGGAGCATTATTGTGTCAGAGCTGGACGTCTAAAACTCGAGACAGATACACAAACGGAGCTTAGCACTCCACCGTGAAGGATTTAGCTTGAGCTTTGAGGCTTGAGCTCGGAGCCTGAACTTTTGGCGAACGCGCTATGACGATGGATGTCGTGGTGGCGGGAGCATCAGTCACCGTGGAACTTCCACGTTGTCGGGAGCCGGGTGTGCCGCAAAAAACAAACACCCAAGAAATATTGCTTCTTAACGATGTGTGCGGAGGAGGT
>Ga0247810_10000674_pt1 | contig 30687 bp, 32 predicted proteins | sample UWRJL119311C1_FD_179918 | JGI IMG/M metagenome (GOLD analysis project Ga0247810, IMG submission 179918) | Plant litter microbial communities from Arlington Agricultural Research Station in Wisconsin, United States - UWRJ-L119-311C-1 | ecosystem: Environmental > Terrestrial > Plant litter >... | reverse complement strand
GCAGATAATCTGCGTGGGTGGAATAGAAATCTCCTGTAATACCAAACTTTCCTGAGGTCTGTATCTGTATGCCCAAACCACGATAAATCCAGAAATTTGCTCCTATTGCAGCATTAAATGTTGGCTGAAAAGTGGTTTCATACGTGTCGCGGTGCGTGCCTCCAAGCCCCAGGGAAACATACGGGTCAAACCATTTCGACGGAAGAAAGAAGCCGTAAAAACTGTACTTCACATTCGCATCGAAGGATAGGAAGAGTCCGCTTACATTGGTGGAATCGTTGATCAGCTTTCCTGCTTTATACTGATTGTAGCAACCTGTAAATTCAATGCTCAATCCTTTTCTCAGGTAGAAATCGGCATTCAAACGTGTCGGATACAGCTGGTAATTCCAGGATTGTTTCGCATCGAACGGCTGGCAGAAAGCTCTTCCGTCATCATCTACTACATTCCAGCCAATACCCAGCATCCATTTGTAAGGATTTTTCCTCGGTATCCACGACAAAGGCTGTGCGCCGCTTTGGTAGCTGATCAATAGAAATAAAGCCGGCAGTAGTGTCTTGCGAATGCTCATAGCTGATGGTGTCCTGGATTAGAAACAATTTGCGGACGAATTTAGCGAATTATTCAGAATTACCCGGTAAGATGGAGATCAACATGATTTCATCCGGAATCGCAAGGCGCACACAGTGTGTTCGTTAATGCTTAAAGCGCAGCAGGCTCGGCTTTTTTTCCTGGCCTTCATTCGAAATAAGAAGATCGCCGTTTGGCATAAAGCTGATCCCTTCGGCTTTGTTGAACAATTCTTCGTCCAGCACCTCCATGCGCTCGATCTTCCCGTTCCTGTCGAACACCAGCAGCAGGTGGTCTGAAGCCGAAAGCATGTAAAGCTTTTTCGTTACCGGATGAATGCTGATAGCTGACGGTCTGAATTTGACGATCGGTTCGGGAACAGCGTTTTTTTTGCTGATCCGGACAGGAAGATTCAGTTGGTGCTTCGAAGCAAAAGCTTTCAGGTCGGCAATATCGAAGGCGTAAACGGGATCGGTAAGTGTTTTCTTCGTTTTCAGATCGATTCCGTAGATCATTCGCTTCGATTTTACAGAGAAATCTTTGCTGTTGGCCACTTTGCAGGCAATAAGCAGGCGATTATTCATCTCGTCGTAGCAAAGACCTTCGTTGTTAGCCGCGGGAATTTGGGTAACAATAGAATCAACTTTCAATTCGTCGGAAGTGTAATCGGAGATCTCGAAAAGAACGCCGTCGCTGCGAAGAATGTACATGGTGTTTCCAACATGCGTAATTCCCTCGTAATCGCCATCCGCACCGAATTCAATCTGCTTCACGATCTCCTCCGATTCCATATTATAAATGAACAGAATGCCGTTTTCGTCCTGCACACAGCCAATTTCCTCCTCGTTCAGAACAGTCAGCCCGGAAATTTCTCTCAGCGTATCCGGCAAAGACCAGGAAACGTCCGGTTCTGAGAAATTGTAGCCTTTGGGCTCTCCGGATTTGCCTGTTGTGACAAAACAGCTCAGTATTCCAATCAGAAATACGGAAAGTACGGCTGTAAGAATAAAGTGTTTTTTCATTTTTGCTGTAACGATGGAGTGCTGTTTCATGCGCGTCTTTCAAAAATACGAAATTCCCCACCAGCCAGGAAAATTAGTTCCTTGTTATTTTAAATGCCTTTTCCTTCCTGCTTTAAGGGCAGTTTAATAGTAAACGTTGCTCCGTAATGTTCCGGACTATCCGCTCTGATACTGCCACCATGACGCTCGACTATTTTTTTGCAAAGCGACAGACCCAGGCCTGTTCCCTCGTAGGCATCTTTAGAATTGAGCCGGGTAAATGTTTCGAAGATCTGTTCGGCGTGGGCCTGGTCAAAACCAATCCCGTTATCCATTAGCGAAATATGTGCAAAATGGATGTTGTCCTCAACAACTGGCTCTGAAGAAATCGTAATCCGGGGCGCCACATCTGCTTTAGCGAACTTAATGGAATTATTTACGAGGTTGTAAAATAATTGGTAAAGCAGCACCTGTGCACCTTCCAGTTCCGGGAGATTGTCGTAGTGAATGGATCCTCCTGTTTTTTGAAGAGACACTTCCAGATCGATCTCAATACTTTTTATCACTTCATTCAGATCGATCAGCTCCGGCTTTTGTACGCCTTCATTAATGGTTGAATAAGTCAATACACCATCAATCATAGTAAACATGCGATCTGTCGCAACATGAATACGCTCTAGAAATTTAGCTGCCCGTTCATCCAGTTTATCATGCAGATGCTCCTCCAGTCTGCTGGTGAAGGTCTTTACCTTGCGTACGGGTTCCTTTAAATCGTGGGAGGCAACGTGTGCAAATTGCTGAAGGTCTTCATTGGAACGCTGGAGTTCCCTGGTACGTTCATTCACCAGAATCTCCAATTGTTCCTTCGTGATTTTTTGCTCATGAACGTCAATACCCACACCGACATATCCGTTAAAGCTGCCATCGGGTAAATAGCGTGGATTGCCTTTAAAAGCATGCCAGCGGTACTCGCCATCGTGACGCTTTGTTCTCGCAGCGGGAATAAAATAGGGTTGCTTATTGGTAAAAGCCGGGACGTAAAAATCCATTACCAGCGATATGTCATCCGGATGAATGATTCCATCCCACGCTCTGCCAACTGCTTCCTCTATCGTTTGCCCGGTGTAATTCAGCCAGGCTTTGTTCCAGTAGCTTACGGGAGCTAAAGGATCCGGTTCGATGATAAAGACGAACATGGGGCTTCCGTCGGCAAGATCCCGGAACCGGCTTTCACTTTCTTCCAGCTCTTTTCTGGACATTATTTCTTTGCTGACATCGATGGCTGTAATTAAAACCCCATAAATAGTACCGTCAGTTTCCCGCAGGGGTGTGTAAGAATAATTAAAATAAAAAGGAGCAAGCTTTCCTTCGTCATTTAGAAAATAAACCAGGGCCTCGTTGTCAATTTTTGCAACGCCAGTCGTGTAAACCGTATGAAGGAGATCCGGAAAGGGCTGTCCGACAAGCTCCGGAATGGCTTCGGTAAGCGATTTGCCGATAACGCTGCGATCCCTTCGCCAGAAGTTGACAATTACATCATTGGCAACTTCAATTTTCATTTCGGGTCCGGTCAGAATGGCTGTGCCTACCGGCGTGGTGTTTATCACGTTGCGGAAACGACTCTCACTTAATCTTAATGATTGCTCCATCTCTTTTCGTGCAGTGATATCGCTGGCAGCCCCGAACCATTCTGTCACGTTGTTGTCGTCATCCAATATAGGTATAGCTCTTGAAAACGTCCATCCCAGTGATCCGTTCACTGTCAGTACCCGGTGCTCCATCTCAAAAACACTTTTATTGGCAATTGCTTTCGCTATTTCTTTTTTAACGGCTTCGCGATCCTCGGGATAAACATTTATTTCCATCCAGTTTTCCACAGGAGCGTCAGCATCTAATAGAAATCCCCGCCCATCCATGGGTCTCATGATTGTCCAGTCTGCATTCAGGCTATAGATCACATCCGACGAGACATTTATTAAAGCACGTAAATGGCTTTCTCTTTCCTTGAGGTTTATCTCAGTCTGCTTGAACTCGGTAATATCACGGGTTATTCCGGCTATAGCTTCCACCTGCCCATTTTCATTAACGACCGGCCCGAAAATATAGTCATAAACCCTGCGTCCTAATTCGGCATGCGGAAAAGAAACCGTTCCCCGGATCGTTTTTTTCGTAGCCACCACTTCATCGATTTCCCGTTCGTGCATTTGGGCATGCCACTCTTCATAACCGTTTTCCCTTAAACCACGACCAATAGCCGCTTCTTCGGGTTTGCCCCACATCGCGAGCAGGGCTTTGTTAGCATAGATAAAACGATATTCAGGGTTAAATACATAAACCAGGTCCGGTGTGTTGCTTGTTATAGAATCGTAAAGTCTTTTCTGTTTTTCGGCAGTTTTAAGTGCGTCGTTCAGCGCCAGTACTGTCTGTTTGCTACCGGTTATGTCCTCGGCAGTTACCACTATCAGCTCCTCCTGCTTAACGACGGTAAAACGGAACCAACTCTTCCCGCTGTCGCCATAGAACCATTGCTCAAAGTTAGCTGTAACACTTGTTTCAGCCACTTTTATAAGCTTTTCGAGGAGATCTTTGTCGCCACTTGCCGGAAAAACATCAGCGTATCGCTTTCCTTTGTAATTGACATCACCGGTCCAGTTGATCGCAGATTTATTGAGAAGAACAATTGAAAAATCAATTACCTTACCTTCTTCATCGGAGACTGCTTGCAGTACCGCAATACTGTGTGCAGTCGAGTCAAGAACAGTCTGGAAGAGAATCTTGTTATCTGTTAAGTCCATTGTTGCATTAGATGTTAAACTATGTTGACTCACTTGATGCAATCAGGCGAACAAACAAATTGATCCCTTGGTCTGACTCCCGTATTGCAATGGTGTTTTAATTCTGAACCTCTAAAATGTCGCAAGGTCCTAGTAATTAATTCTGGTGTATACATTGCAATGTCGACTCAAGCTTCGGACATAGCTAAAATAAAAAAACAAAATGAAACGGTACGAATGTTAGAGCAGGATATTAGGATAGCAGGACCTAGGATATACGATAGCAGGATAGGAGGAAGTTTATTTAATGTTGAGGTCGTACTTATCCAGCAATCGCATAGCGCCTTCTGCTGAGAGCTTCATTTTTTTAACCTGGTTGAGATCCGGATCGAGCGAGTAATTCGTTGCGGATACCAGGTCGGCCTCTTTCAGGTTGGTACGGTGAAAAATAGCTTCGTGCAGATCGCTGTTCACAAAACGTGCGTTGTTCAGGTCGGCCTCCGTGAAATCGACACCTTTCAGAAACGTATTCAGAAAAGGCGTTTTCCCCATTTTCTTGCGGGTAAAGGTCGAGTAATTCAGTACGCAGCTTTCAAATGCGACTTCGAACAGGAAATCGGCGCAATCGCTGAAGTTGATGCCAAGTAACTTGCAATCGCTGAAGGTTGCTGCATTGAGCTTCGAATTGGTGAGTTTTACCATGGCAAGATTCGACTGCTCAAAAGAACAGCTTACGAAAGAGCAGCTGTGAAATACCGTGGAAGTAAAGTCGCAGGATTCGAATGTACAGGATTCGAACTCGGCATTTTTCAGTACTTCGTCTGTAAAAGAGGTATTTTTGAAAACAAGGTTCTGGTAAAGCTGATTGTCCCGTAATTCCATGAGCTGGTATAACTTAATGATTATGCTTTCTTCAGGAATTCCGTTTTCAGGACCATCACGGATTTTTCGACTTTGCCTTCGATCTCAGCTTCATCATCCGTCAGGCGGATGTTTTTCACCATTGTTCCTCTTTTCAGAACCGAAGATGTTCCTCTTACTTTCAGGTCTTTGATCAGTGTAACCGAATCGCCTTCTTTCAGAATATTGCCGTTGCTGTCTCTTGGTTCCATTATTTTTTTCTTTCCCGCGAAGGTAGTATTTTTATGCAGATCCAAAGTGGCCCCAACCAGCGTAAGTGAAGTAATTAACAAGCGAAAAAGTGAATCAGATGAAACTCAGGAGCATGGCATTTTTCTTTTTAATCGCTTCCGGATCGTATGCACAAATGCAACCGGAAAGTGTTCCTGCGCTTGATTTTCATCCCACTGTTCTTCCGCATTTCTTCTCCTTTTCAGGAAAACCGGCAGGGGCCTCGTTGGTATTGGGAGCTAAAAACAGAACCTCGGTTTTATCCGGGCCGATTGTCGAAGGAAAGCCCTACGAAGCCTTCTTCTGTAAAATGGAAGTGCGCACCGAAAGCTTCCTGGGATTCGGATTCAGGATCCACGCCGGCGATTACGACAACGATATTAAGCGGTTTGTGCCCTGATTTCAGGATTTTAAGACAGCAGGACTTCAAGATGACAGGATATTAGGATAGCAGGAATTTAAGAAGGGAAACTTTTTCAAACAAGCCGGAGAACGGATGACTGAAGCCGAATGCCTATCTTTGCCCAAATTCCGGTAACAATATGTCATTTTCCGAACTCGGTCTATCCGCTTCCCTGGTTAAAGCTCTTGCTGAGCAGCATTATCATTCGCCATTTCCTATCCAGCAGGAGGCTATTCCTGCGGTACTGAATGGAAAAGATGTACTGGGAATTGCAAAAACCGGCTCGGGGAAAACAGCAGGATTTGTTCTGCCTATCCTCGAGCTTTCGCAAAAGGCCAAAAAGAAAGCAAACCGTCATGCACGTATACTGGTGCTGGTTCCTACGCGTGAGCTGGCCGTGCAGATAGCCGATACATTTCTGCTGCTCGGCCGCTACCTGCCGGATCCGCCGAAATCCATGGCTGTTTATGGCGGCGTTTCCATTAATCCGCAGATGATGAAAATGCAGGGAATTGATATTCTCGTTGCTACGCCCGGAAGATTGCTCGACCTGATCGATTCGAACGCCGTTCACCTTTCCGAAGTTGAAACGCTCGTTCTCGATGAAGCGGATAAGATGCTGAATCTTGGTTTCCGGGAGGAAATGAACCGCATTTTCGGCTTGCTGCCGGTGAAGCGTCAGAATATTTTGTTTTCGGCAACGCTCGACAGCGATATTACCACAATTAATGACGTATTGCTGCGCGACCCGGTTACGATTAAGATCGAAGAGCCGGAAGAATCCATTGATCTGATCGAACAGTCGGCTTATGCCATCGAAGAGGCATCTAAAGGTCCGTTGCTGCGCTACCTCATCAAAACCGGCGAGCTGGAGCAGGTGCTGGTTTTCACTTCGGCTATCCGGTCGGCGGACAACCTGGTGGTAAAGCTGGTTAAGAACGGAATTGCCGCGGCTGCTTTCCACGGTGATAAAAGCCAGGGATCGCGAACTGACAGCCTCACGAAATTCAAGAGCGGAAAGCTGCGCGTACTGGTGGCAACGGATCTTGCCGCACGCGGAATTGATATTCTTTCCCTTCCGGTAGTGATCAACTACGAGCTGCCGCGTTCGCCGAAAGATTATATTCACCGCATCGGTCGAACGGGAAGGGCCGGGAATTCGGGTAAAGCCATTTCACTGGTAACGCCGGCCGATGAGCATCATTTTAAGATCATTCAGAAAAAAACCGGGCAGCTCGTTCCGCTGGAAGACGGAAATGAGATCGAACTGAAAGGCTACTGAGCTTATTTCAGCAAAATTCCGAGAACCGCTTCGTGTGTTCCTTTCGAGGTAGTTGAAAGGTAGCCCAATGTATGTTCATACGTATAGCCAACTCTGAACTTTCCCTTAATATCCCATCCGATCATTCCGCCAATGTGACGATCGGGATTAAAATTCACTCCTATCCAGTAATGCTGTTTCACAATACCCCGCAGTGTGAATTCGGAAAATCCTCCCGCTCCGTCAGCTCTTACCAGGACAGCCGGTCGCAGCCCAAAGTTGGGTGAAAGGTCAAAAAGGTAATCGGCAAAGATCCAGAACTGATTGTAGATGCTTGTGAAATCGGTAATGCTTACCCCGGCGTTCAGATTTCGCCAGTGGAAAGCAACTCCTGCATTCACATTAAGAGATGTCTGGTCCGGGATGTACGATGCTGATTGCTGTGAGAAATGACTTCCATTGTCAGCCAAATGCCGGAATCCTGCACCTAAACCTGCGGAAAAAACAGATTCTTCGCCTGTTTTAAACTGAAAGCTGTAGTTGAGTAGCCCTTTTGAGACCCGGTTGTAGCCAATCGTTTCATACATGCCATAAATTCCTGCGCCGCCATGGATCCTGTCGATCTTTGCATTGTATCCTCCCAGGATCGAATTGGGTGCTCCGTTCACACCATTCCATTGATTCCTGTAGTTCACAGAAGCCTGGTGCCTGTATTCCAGCCCGCTCATTGCCGGATTGAAGTAGGCATAATTATTCCAGAACATGGATATAAGCGGTTCCTGCTGGGCCATCGCAGCGGCGGAAAAAGAAAACAGAACAAGTGTGATCAGGTATCTCATGGCATAATGTCTTGCTGCAAATCTAAAGCTCTTTCTCCGGATCTGTGTGTTCATTTGGTAACGCAAAACAGCCGGATGTTCATTTAAGTTGAGAGAGAAGAGATGATGAACCTGTCCATGCACACGGGAAAGATGCCTGTGCACACGATGAACCTGTCCATGCACACGGGAAAGATGCCTGTGCAAACGATGAACCTGTCAATGTACACGGGAAAGATGCCTGTGCACACGGTGAACCTGTCCATGCACACGGGAAAGATGCCTGTGCACACGATGAACCTGTCCATGTACACGTGAAACATGCCTGTGCACACAATGAACCTGTCAATGTACACGAGAAAGATGCCTGTGCACACGGTGAACCTGTCAATGTACACGGGAAAGATGCCTGTGCAAACGATGAACCTTTCAATACACACGGGAAACTTGTCTATGCAAACGAGGAACCTGTCACGCTAAAATTCAACATTGCGCATGAATACGACACATGCCGTATTGTCCTGGTTTTCCATTCACAGCAACTTTGTTCAAAAAAACAGGTACTATGAAAATAATGGGATTTATAGTGGCATCTCTGCTTGGAACAGGCGCACTGGCGCAGAATGTCAATTACAAGGTATTGAAAGATAACCCGGCCGATGTGGCCAACTTCTTCGTCAACGTCGAGCTGCTGGAATTCGAGCTGCCAATTAAAAACATCAAAGGAACTTCGTTTTGCCTGGGCCTGAATTCCTACGCTAACTACAACAATAAATTTGGTGCTGAAATCGCTTTCAGAAGAGGCTACCTGAATCTCGGGGGAACCGCCCGAACACAATTTGAGCTCGGTGGATTCTTCAACTTTAAGTCAAAGGTCAAAGTGCGAAACCAGAAAGTAGTGCTCGATAGCAAGGAATGGACAACTAACAGCACGACTTATACCGAAACCAAATTCATCAAATGCCCGGCTCAGAATTTACGTTCGCTCGGCGTTCGCGGCGGATTTCTTACAAACAAGGAAGCTTACGAGGACGAAAGCGGAGCGCTCACAGGAACCTACCGTTACGGTTGGACGGGTGTTTACGCGGGAATTCTCCTGACTTCCCAGATGAATTACCGCATCAACTCCGATCAGTTCGGAGAAGCAGGCGCCGGTTTTATACGCCGCTATTATGCAGATGTGCTCATTCACCCGTTTGCTTCCCTAACGGATATTGAAAACGACAAGAAAGCGACGAATGCTTCCATCGGGCGACTGGGATTCCGGCTTGGATTGGAAGCTATGCCGGCGGAACGACGAAAAATGGGGCAGGCTCCCGTTTACTTTAAAATAGAAGTCGGAATGCGTCCGCTGGACGGCATTTACATGATGGGCTCTTTCGGGGTAAGTATCAAGCGAAAGCTTCCGAAGCTAGGTATCCAGGAAACAAAACGCGAAACAGAATAAGGTCACTCAAAATCACTGCTATGAAAGCTCTTATTTTTCTATCCGTTCTGTTTTCGGGAAGCGTTTTCGCCCAGATGCAGAACCTCGGAACACTGGCCAACTCAACTTACGATGAATTGTCGCCCTATCTTACTCCCGACGGCAGCAAGCTCTTCTATCTCCGGCAAGATCATCCGGAAAACACCGAGTTCGGCGACACGCAGGATATCTGGTGGTGCAGCCTGGAAAACGATTCTGTTGTATCGGCCGCAAAGCACCTGGGATTTCCTTTCAATACGCTGAGCAAAAATGCGCTCGTCTATCAATCGCCCGATGGGCAGGTACGCGTTATCAAAGGAGTTTTTGACAAGTTCGGCAAGTACAAGCGATCGGGCTATTCCATCTGTACGCTCGGTGAAAAAGGATGGTCGGATCCGCAGGCGCTGAACATTAAAAGTTACGATAACATGGTGCGCGGGCAGTATGTCGGAATGTGCATGGCTCCGGGTGGGAACGTTATGATCCTTTCTTTTTCCGAACAAAAAGGCAGCGCAGACTCGGAGCTTTACTTTTCGAAGCTGATCGGGGGAAATGACTGGACGAAGCCCGAAAAGCTCGGCTGGACAGTTTCGGGAGATTTCGCACCGTTTATGGCTTCTGACAATAAAACGCTCTATTTTTCAAGCGATGGCCGCGATGGTTACGGGAATGCCGACATTTTCGTGGTCCGGCGACTTGACGATACCTGGAGATCGTGGTCCCAGCCCGAAAACCTCGGAACCGATATCAATACTCCGAACTGGGATGCTTATTTCAAAGTTTCTCCATCCGGAAAATATGCCTTTATGGTAAACGACAAATCGGGCTCTTCCGATCTGTACCGGATTCCGCTTTTTAAGTCGGAAATGAAGCCGGATCCCGTGATCATCGTCGAAGGAATCGTGAAAGACGCGGAAACCGGGAAAGCGCTTGGCGCAACTTTAGAATACTACAATCTCGACAATCATGCAAGCGAGGGAATTGGCCGCTCTTCTGTAAATGACGGCGCTTATAAAGTCGTGCTTCCTTACGGCTCGAATTTCTCAGTGAATGCACGCTTGCAGGGATATTACGCGGAATCGATCAATCTCGATATCAAGGAGAACGGAGAATTTGTAACGTTGAAGAAAGACATCCTGCTTCGCCCGATTAAGCTGGAAAGTGTGATCCGGCTGAATAATATCTTTTTCGAAACCGGTAAGGCGGAGCTGCTTCCGACCTCCCAGACTGAGCTGGACGCATTGGTAACTGTTCTCAGTCAGAATCCGACCATGAAGATCGAGATACGAGGCCATACCGATAACGTTGGCTCCGATGAAATAAACACGTCGTTATCGGATAATCGCGCTAAATCAGTAGTGGCTTACCTGGTTGGCAAAGGAATTACAGCCGACCGTTTGGTAGCAAAAGGCTATGGTGAAAGCATCCCCGTTTCTTCCAACGAAACACCTGAAGGCAGGCAATTGAACCGCCGTGTCGAATTCAGGATACAGGCGCTCTGAGTGTGGTTTTCAATCAGTGCCGGAAGCGTACAGGATCCCATTTCCTGTGCGCTTTTTTCGTGTAGCGGAATATTGAAAGATGGCTGGTACCAGGCATTTCGTTTTAAAACAGCTTTAATTGTCCATCGTCTTTTGGCGGAAACTCTTTCCCGAAAATGGTCTGACCTCCATATTTCCAGGACTCAGTGCGTTCCCTGGCTATAGCTTTGTCGAACAGATCAGCATCCGGCTCAAAATCCTTTTCAATCATCTGCGAGATCAGCGACAGGTTTTTGATCGCCTGGAATTTATCCGCATCACCGATCTTTGCTTTTTCTACCGACTGCTGTAAAATGCTGATCGTTTCGTCGTAAACGTTGGTCGGAACGGGAAACGGATGCCCGTCTTTTCCGCCATGAGCGAAAGAGAAGCGTGCCGGGTCGGTAAATCTCGAAGGAGTTCCGTGAATGATCTCGCTCACCAGTGCCAGCGATTGGATGGTTCTCGGGCCAACTCCTTCCAGCAGCAGCAGCGATTCAAAATCCCTCAGTCCTTTGTCGTGCGCCATAGCAAGCGTTGCTCCCAGCCGCTTCAGATTCACGTCTTTTGCCTGCAATTCATGATGAGAAGGCATCAGCAGCTTCTGAATCTCGGGAATGATCAGTGAAGGCTTTTCGCCTATGATATCCAGCATTCCCTGTTTGGATGAAGCCGCTTTATCGTCTGTAAGATTGAGTATCTCTCCCTGGTTCCTGCCGTAAATGAAGGTGTGCGGATTTTCGGTAAACGATTTCACCGTCTGTGAATGCCAGTGGTAGCGCCTCGCCATTCCGTTCGATTCGTTCATTCCCTGCTGAACGACGGCCCATTCGCCCTCATTTGAAACGATAAAAGTGTGCATGTAGATCTGGAAGCCGTCCTGGATCGCTGTATTGTCGACCTTCGCTGTCAGCTTGCTGTGCTGCACGAGCTCATCGCCGTTCATTCCCGTTCGGCTTCCCAGCAGCAGCAATTCCTGCGGAGTTTGACGTGAATACTTTCCTTTTCCTCCTGCAATGTACAATCCCAGCTCATTGAACCTTGGATTGACAGCCCCTTTCAGAGCGCCCATAACAGAAGTGGTGATTCCGGAAGAATGCCAGTCCATGCCGAGTACACATCCGAAAGCCTGGAACCAGAAAGGATCGCTGATCCTTGTGAGGAAAGCCGATTTCCCATATTCATTCACGATTGATTCTACTATAGCTCCGCCGAGTGAGCTCATACGCTGCGCAAGCCATGGCGGAACCTTTCCGTAATGAAGCGGGAGATCCGCATGGCGCCGGGAATCGAAATAAAGCTTGGGCATAGTAACAAAGATAGGCGATTCAGGCTTTTGGTTTTGAATTTAACACAGCTTTGGTAAGAAAGAAGCGTTCCTGCTTTTCCTCCCTTCCTGCTGAATGTTTTTCCGGTTCCTTGGTTCAGGTAATAGTGCTTTCCCGCAATCTGGCAATCCGATACTTTTACATGGTGAAGTATAAGCTTACAGTGAAAGAAGAATGGTCGGATATCCAATCGAAGATGTCTGTTGAGAATTCTTAAATGAGTTGTACCATTCAGGTCTGAATGTTTACTTTGGATAAAAATTGACCGATGGAAAAGCAGGAGCCGGAAAAAGTTTCCGAACAGATCGTACTAAATGGAAGAATGCAGGTAGAAAAAGCCACGTTCAAAGACGGTGAAAAAACCTACGAGCGCTTTCGTTTGCTCAGGCAGGATGCTGCGGCTGTTTTGCTTTTCAACCCGGAAACTGATGAGGTTATCCTGACGCAGCAGTTTCGCTACCCCGTTTCAGAAAGCAGGGGAGACGATATCCTGGAGGTCGTTGCCGGAAAGATCGATGAGGGAGAATCGCCTGCCGAGGCTGCGATCCGTGAAGTTGAAGAAGAAACCGGTTACAGGGTAACGCCGGAAAAACTGCGGTTTCTCACTTCCTGTTTCTCTTCTCCGGGATACAGCACCGAGCAGTTCCACCTGTTCATCGCTGAAGTAACGAAAAGCGATAAAACCTCGAAAGGCGGCGGACTGGAAGAAGAGCACGAAAAAATAACACTGGTCGAAATGAGCCGGGAAGCATTCTTTAAAGCCATTCATGATGGCTCGATCAGGGATGCAAAGACGATTCTTGCAGGATTGATGATGGATATATAGATGGGGGTTTAATTCTCAAACTCCCACGCGCTCTGGTAGCCGCCATTCGTTTCTATAAAGTCGATGAGGTTTCCGTAAAAAACATCTGCGCCGAGTGTCGAGCTGTCGCCGACAAGAAAGCAGCGTGTTTTTGCTCTTGTTATGGCTACGTTGGTTCTCCGGTAGTCTTTCAGAAAGCCGATTTCCTGGTCGGGATTGCTACGTGTAAGACTGATAACGATGTTCCGTTCTTCCTGCCCCTGAATCGCATCGATGGTCGAAACGCGCCAGTCGCTTCCGAGCTCTTCTTTCAAATAGCCAAGCTGGGCATTGTAGGGAGAAAGCACGATCGTTTCCTTCGGTGAAAGATTGAATGCGCCGATAATCTTTGAAACGACTCTTACTTCATCCGGGTGATAGGTACTTCCTGACGTTTCGTCCTGCTGTTCACCTTCCCCGTACCCGGCCATGTCGATAAAGCGCAGCTCCCCGGTTCTCTCTTTGAAAACGGTTTCCAGCTCGTCGTTGTAGAAATACGGATTGATACCAGCCACGATTTCCGGAGCCATGCGGTACTGTTCGTTGAGGATCAAAGTGTTTTCGCCGTTCATAACCGATTCCAGTAGGGAACGATGCAATCCGAGCTGCTTTGCTTCGTGCGAAAAAACAACAGGCGGCAGTTGCTGCGGATCGCCGCAGAGCACCAATCGTTTGCCAAAGCTTGCCGTAAGCCACGTTAAAGGTTCAAGGCTTTGACCCGCTTCATCCACAATAACGACATCTGCCAGGAATTCTTTCGGAAGCTCGTTGAACAAGCCAACCGGGGTTCCGGCAATTACGGGAATCGTATTCAGCAAATGCTGTTTGGCATCCTGCATGGTCTTGCGTATCTCCCGTCGGAGATTGGTTCGTTCTTTCCTTGCTTCGCGCTTTTCGTCGGCGGCTTCCCGGGTAAAGTTGCGAATGTGCTTATTGGCCAGGTCATCGGCTTTGCGCAGCTCTTTGCGCAGGTGTTCGAGAACTTTCTTTCCGGAACCGCGTTCCAGGTAGCCGTCTATCGTATAACTGTCGACCTGCGGGCTCATTTTTTCTTCGTTTCCTACGCGCAGCAACGGAATGTCCAGATCCAGCAGCTGGTGACAAAGATTATCAACTGCCGTATTGCTCGGAGCACTGATGATCACCCGCTTTTTTCGCGCAACCAGCTCACGGATCGCAATGGAAAGCGTATGTGTTTTCCCGGTTCCCGGAGGTCCCTGGATCAGAACGGTCGGCTTATCGCTTACAATTGCCGAGCAGGCTTTCTGCTGACGTTCATTCAGATCGGAAATTCCTGTCGGTTCGAAATCGGGCAGGGGAGATTGCATGTCTCGCTGAAATTCCTCCAGCTGCGGACTTTCACCTGCCAGTCTCGCCCCGATCTCCATGCATTTCAACGTCCGGTCGTCGGGAATGAGCTGAAGCGTTACAGGCTCGTCCCTGAGATTGGGAACATCTTCCTCGTAGATCGAAAAAACACCGGTATAAAGATCCAGCTCCTGCAAGCGACCTTCACCGGAATGATTTTCCTGTTTGTAGCGAACCGAACAGCCTTTTCTGAAATAAGCATCGCTGATCGGGAACGAGGTCCGAAAGGAAACCAGTGTCTGCATCCCGGAAGTTTCCTGGCTGGTGATCGTAAGGGGAAATAATAAAATTCCCTGTTTTCGCTGTTCGGCCGGTGAAAGCTTTAGTTGCTGATTGAACGCTTCGTCTGTGGCTTGTTTTTCTGCCGAAACAGCTTGCCTGAGTTGGGAGATCCGGGATTGCATGGGAACAAAGAAAGCGATTTCCATCCTTTCTGAACGCTTTTATAAGCAAACAACCTTTCCTGAAAACAGGATCATAGATGAAGACCGGCTAAAGCTGATCTATCCGGTAAATACCTGAATCGGTCAGAACAAAATATCCCAGCTCGGTTTCCTCATATTGCCAGATTTTTTCAGTGAACGTAGCCAGGAGTTCAATGTGCTTCGTGTTTACGTCTACTTTAACAGTTTGGAGTTTCCCATATTCGGAATGAAAAGCGTGGTTCCCTTAATGGAAATGCTTTCAGGAAAGCTCAGGTACTCGTGATCGTTTTCATAAGAATAATCACCTATCCTGTAAACTTCTTTTTTTTCAGGCAGCGAACATTGTGCAACAGTTTGTCCTGTGGGAAAGGCCATCCATAGAAAATGCGGAGCCTCGAAAGCTATGTCATAGATGGGATTCTCTTCTCCGAGCGGACAATCCCATTCGTAGATCTTAGTACCGTCTTTATCAAAGCCATGAATCAGTCCGTTATGGAAAGTAGAGAAGTACTGGTCGCCATTAAGTCCGTCTGCTTTTACGTAATGGTAGATATCCCGTGAAAGCTGATTTTCTATTTTCCGGTAGTTTTCGCCAAAAACAAGCCTGCAGTAATAATCACGATCCACACTTCTGATTGTTCCCGATTTGTCAAAGGCGGAAAATTTATAGGCTCCGTCCTCCTGGAATTTCATCAGCAATTCGGAATGGCAACAATAAAACCCTTCCGACCGGGTGCTGTCGGCTATCGGTGTGAGTGTCATGCTGCTGCTGATTAATTCACCACATTGCTCTCGCTGCCAAACCGCTTGTAGGAAAGCATGACCATTACAACGGCCAGTGCGCTCATGACGCCGAAAGACAAAATTATCAGCGGCCATTCCAGTGTTCCGGCGATCAGCTCTTTGGTTGCCAGCACGACATTCACCACCGGAATTAAAGCCGTTATTGCGTTCAGCTCTATTCCAGGTAAAAATCCGACCATTGCGGGCATAATGATCACAATGTTGAGCGGCGAAATAATGCTTTGCGCTTCTTTAAAGCTTTTGGCCCTAACAGCTATCGGGATCATGATGCCGGCAAACAATACTGTCAGCGGGAAAAGCAGCAGGTAAAGCATCAGCACGAACTTCAACGTAAGAATGTCGTGAATGATCGCCAGGAATTCCGGGTTATCAATGACCTGCAATACTTCGATGGAGAAGAACAGTCCGAAAAGGGAGAAGGTGGAAGCCGTTAATCCGGAAAGTACTACAACACCCATTTTCCCGAAGAGTAGCTTCCATCTCGGAACCGGCGTTGTGAGTAATGTTTCGATCGTTCCGCGTTCTTTTTCGCCTGTGAAAAGGTCAATTGCCGGGTACATACAACCCAGGAATCCGAAAACGATAAAAATATAAGGCAGAATTCCACCTGCAAACTTGCCGATCATTTCCTTATCGGAAGCAATGTTCCTGTAAGCTGTAGTAATCGGAACGAGCGTGGCTTCGTCTATTTTCAGCTCGGCATAGCGCTCTTTTTTCAGCTTTTCGTTCACATATTCCAGGTAAGCTTTTGCGCGGTCCTGCATGCCTACTTCCGTAGCATCGAAGAAGACCAGGATGGGAACAGCTTCTTTGCGGGCAATCGATGAATCGGCTGCGGCAGGAATAAAAATCCCGATCTGAAGTGAATCGTCGGCGATGAGCTTAGCCAGCTGAATGGTATCTGAAACAGTGATGAGCGCTTTCTTCCCCAGTTCGGCAGGCAGCGTTTTCAGTTCTGTATCCATTCGTGACGGAGCAGCAGAAACGACGCCGATATTGACGTTTTTCTCGGCTGCATCTTTCTCGAAGCTGCTCGAAATTCCTACGAACAGGTTCAGAATAACAGGGAAGATCAACGTAGGTACAATGATCATCATCATGACCGTTCTGCGGTCGCGAAGTGTGTCTTTCAGTTCTTTTTTGAAGATCGTTCCTATCATAGCGCCGGAGTTTTAGAGTTGTTGACGATGCGTATAAATTCAGCGGTGAGATTCGGTGCTTCCATCTGTTCCCTGAACGATTCCATGGTGTCGTTGAAGAGCAGCTTTCCTCGGTAAATGATGGAAATATCGTCGCAGAGCAGGTCGACCTCGCTCATGATGTGACTGGAAAAAATCACGGTTTTCCCCTGGTTCCGGCAATCGTTGATGAGGTGAATGATATTTTCTGCCGTGATAACATCCAGTCCGCTGGTAGGCTCGTCGAAAATAACGACCTGCGGATCATGGATCATGGTTCTGCATATGGACACTTTCTGTTTCATTCCCGTGCTCAGCTTGCCGATTCGCTTGTTCTGAAAATCGTGCATATCGAGCAGGGTATACAGTTTTTGCTTGCGTTCTTCGAATGCATTGTCCGAAACGCCATAAAGCGTTGCAAAATACCGGATAAGCTCGTTAGGAGTGAGCCGTGCGTACAATCCTGCGGAACCGGTGAGGAACCCAATGTGCTTGCGTGCTTCCTGCGGATCTTTAACAGCATCGATGCCATTGATCTCAATCATTCCGGAAGTCGGAGTGAAGATGGTCGAAAGCATACGGAGAGTCGTTGTCTTTCCGGCGCCATTCGGGCCCAGGAGTGCATAAACGCGGCCGGGCTCACAGGAAAAGCTGATATCATCGACGGCCGTTACCGTGCTGTCGGTTGTTCCGAGCTCTTTACGTTGCTGTGAATTCAGTGAAAATGTTTTTGTCAGATGTTCAACGCGAATCATAGGGTTGTATTTGCTGCGCCGAATTTAAGAAGATTCACGACTGATTGCCAAAAAAGAAGGAGGGACAATGGAAGATTTCAAATTTAAATGGCACAATCATCAATCAAGAGATCGGATATAGTCTCCCTTTTTTGGAGGTATTAAGAGAGAGGATTTTTGGATCGTGCTTTAAATCTTGTCCTGCCGCTACCTTATTCCGGATCTGTTCCAGCGGTTTTCTTTAGCGAAACAATCAGCCCGACAGCTAAAGCAACCGCTATAACTGCCAGCGATATCAGGCTTGGGATCTCGTACAAATGAACGATGAGCATTTTGACACCGATGAAAGCCAGGATGAAAACGAGCGAATATTTCAGGTATTCGAAGCGGTGAAGCATGCCGGAAAGAAAGAAGTACAGGCTTCGCAACCCGAGGATCGCAAAAATATTGGACGTAAAGACGATAAATGGGTCTTTGGTGACTGCGAAAATGGCCGGAATAGAATCCACAGCGAAGAGGATGTCGGTGAATTCGATCACTACCAGGCAAGCCAGCAGAACCGTAGCCATGCGCTTCCCGTTGTGAACGACGGTATAGTTTCCATGCTGGTGTGTCCAGTCGATTGGAATGAGCTTTCCGAGGAGCCTTACGCCGAAACTTTCTTTGAAATCACTTTCTTCGTCGGAGCCTGTGAGCATCTTGTAAGCAGAAAAAAGAAGGACAGCACCAAATACATACGTCGCCCATTCGAATTGCTTCACGAAAGCAGTGCCTAGCAGGATCATGGCCAAACGGAAGACAACCGCCCCGATAATTCCCCAGAAGAGAATATTGTGCTGGTATTTTTCCTGGATCTTAAAGAAAGAGAAGATCAGCGCCATTACGAAGATGTTATCGAGGCTCAGCGATTCTTCGATCAGGTAGCCGGTATAAAAGTCGACGAGCGCTTTTTCCGGAGCGTAATGGTGCGGATTAACATCGAGCAGGTTGGTGTCGTACATCCAGTAAACTACTCCACCGAAAAGCAGTGCGAGAGCCACCCACACAGCCGTCCAGGCAAGCGATTCTTTCATGCTTACAGCCTTATTCGATTTGTGAAACACGCCCAGGTCCAATGCTAGAAGGGCAAAAACAAACAGTAAGAAGATTCCGTATATCAGCATAAGATTTTTTCGAGCTTCAAATATAGCAAGGAAAGAGGAAACGGGAAGAATAGAAGTAGGAAGATGGAGTCAGAAGTTTGTTAAGAGGTGATCGCTGTCGAAACAAGCTCCCGGTAATTCTGTTTAAGGCTTGGGTAAATTGTTGCAAGGTCTGAGAAATTCTTGAGATGGCTTGGGGAAAGTTATACAAGGTCTGAGGAATTCTTACTAAAGCTTGGGGAAAGTTATACAAGGTCTGAGTAATTCTTACTAAGGCTTGAGAAAGGTTATACAAGGTCTGAGTAATTCTTACTAAAGCTTGTGAAAGGTTATACAAGGTCTGAGGAATTCTTACTAAAGCTTGTGGAAACTTATGCAAGGTTCAATAGCAGCCTTTGGTTAGAAAATTCGCGGAGGTTCCTTAAAAAATCAAAGGGACATTGACTGCTTGCAATGTCCCTTTAACGATTCCGTACGACATAAACCAATCATCGAATCCGGAAAAAAGTCGTTTTACCTTCGAATGAAGGCATTTTGTAAAAATAATCCTTAAACTCTATTCCGGCAACTTCTGCCAGGAATGAATTAACAGATTGCCTGTTTCGGCGAACAAATGACTCTTTTGAAGTTGCAGCTTAATAAAGGCAAATGCGGCCGGAATGAATTATATTTGTTACTATGAATTTTCAGCTTGTTTCCGATTTTGAACCTACGGGTGATCAGCCAACTGCCATTAAGCAGCTGGTCGAAGGTGTAAACGATCAGGTCCGCCATCAAACGCTGCTCGGAGTAACGGGGAGCGGAAAGACGTTCACCATGGCAAACGTGATCAAACAGGTCGAAAAGCCGACGTTGATCCTCTCTCACAACAAGACGCTGGCTGCTCAGCTTTACGGCGAGTTCAAGCAGTTTTTTCCTGAAAATGCGGTCGAATACTTTGTGAGCTATTACGACTATTACCAGCCGGAAGCTTATTTACCTGTCAGCGATACCTTCATAGAAAAAGACCTTGCCATTAACGATGAGCTGGAAAAGCTGCGACTTTCTGCCACTTCTGCTTTGCTTTCGGGACGAAAAGATGTGATCGTCGTTTCTTCGGTTTCCTGCATCTACGGTATCGGAAACCCGAATGAGTTCGCCAATTCAATCATTTCCATCGAAAAAGGCCAGAATATTTCCCGCAATAAATTCCTGCTTCGCCTGGTCGAAAACCTGTATTCGAGAACCGAAATGGATTTCAAGCGCGGAAATTTCCGTGTAAAAGGCGATACGATCGATATTTTCCTCGCTTACACGGATTATGCGCTGCGCATCGAATTCTGGGGCGACGAGATCGAAACGATTAAAGCCATCGATCCGGAGCACAATACAGAGATCGACCGGTACAATGAGATCAATATTTATCCGGCGAATATCTTTGTGTCGAGCCCGGAAACAACGCGAAGAGCTATCGACCAGATTGCGATCGACATGGTGATACAGGTGGAGAATTTCAGATCGGAAGGAAAGCTGCTGGAAGCCAAACGGCTCGAAGAACGCGTCAGCTACGACCTTGAAATGATGAGAGAGCTGGGCTATTGCTCCGGAATTGAGAATTACTCCCGCTATTTCGACAATCGCTTACCGGGAACACGACCATTCTGCCTGCTCGATTATTTCCCGAATGATTTCCTGATGATCGTGGACGAAAGTCACGTGACGCTTCCGCAGATCCGCGCTATGTATGGCGGAGACCGCGCGAGGAAGATCAACCTGGTGGAATTCGGGTTCCGCTTACAGGCTGCTATGGATAACCGTCCGCTGAAATTCGAGGAATTTGAAGGCATAGTCAACCAGATCATTTATGTATCGGCTACTCCGGCAGATTACGAGCTGGAAATGTCGGAAGGAATTGTAGCCGAGCAGCTCATTCGTCCAACCGGATTGCTTGATCCTGTGATAGAAGTCCGGCCGAGCGCCAACCAGATCGACGATTTGATCGAGGAAGTGCAGCTGAGAATAGAGCGCGACGAGCGTACACTGGTTACGACGCTGACCAAACGAATGGCCGAAGAGCTTCAGAAATACCTCGATAAAATGGGCATTGCCTGTCGCTACGTCCATTCCGAAGTCGATACGATAGAACGCGTAGAGATCCTGCGCCAGCTTCGCCTCGGCGATTTCGATGTGCTTATTGGTGTGAACCTGCTGCGCGAAGGGCTTGACCTGCCGGAAGTGAGCCTGGTAATCATTCTTGACGCAGACAAAGAAGGCTTCCTGAGGAATGAGCGATCGCTCGTACAAACAGTTGGCCGCGCTGCGAGAAATGTGAACGGCCGCGTGATCATGTATGCGGATAAGATAACCGATTCCATGCAGAAAACCATAGAAGAAACCGAGCGTCGCCGGGCTATGCAGATCGCTTACAACGAAGAGCACGGAAAGGTTCCTGTGGCGCTGAACAAGTCGAAAGAAGGAATCATGCGCTCAACCAAAGTGGCAGATGGCGATGCTTATGCGCGTTTCAATAAAGAAGATGAGCTGCCCGATTCGCTGACAATGGCCGCAGAGCCGCAGATGGAATACGGAAGTCCGGAAGCGCTCGATAAGGCAATAGCCGTGAAGCGCAAACAAATGGAAAAAGCGGCAAAAGACCTCGATTTCGTAGAGGCTGCCCGATTGCGTGATCAGCTGTTCGAGCTGCAGGCGCGGAAATGATTTTTAATGATTGATTCTGGATGGTTGATCCCGATAGGAATCGGGATAAGTTTTGAATTAACGGATACATAAATAGCTGATGATGAAAAGAATGTTAATCGTTACTGTGCTGGTTGCTTCGGTGATCACGCTTTCCAATTGCAACAAGAAGGTTTCTTCCTACAACCACGATTTCGTAGGACAGTGGCGCACCGATGTTATCAACGACACACTGATCAACGAAGCCATTCGCAGCGAGCTTATTTTCGATGAAAAAGACGGCACTTACAACAACGGCTGCAAAGATGTGTGCGACGATCAGCTCTGCGACTGCGTTTCCCAGCAATCGGGAAGGGCGCTGGTGAGCTTCGATAAAACACTGATCAAGATCGGCTCGTCCAATTCGCTGACGCTAAGCATAGACGAGCTGCCCCACCAGGTTACCGGCGGTGCGTGGGAGATGAAGATCGGCGGCTTGGTTTATTACAAGCAGTAAACGCACGTAAAATTGTGAAGAGCTGTTACTTTCTGGGGCAAATCCGATTTCACTAAAAAACAACGATGAAAATTATCTTCGCTTTCGGCATTTTCCTGGTCAGCGCAAATTCCTTGTATTCGCAGGTGAAAAATACCGGAGACTTTAACTATTTCTACGGCTGGATAGGCAGATCGGATGCGAAAACAGATGCTTACGATACGACGTGGCATGAAGACTTTAGGAGGAACGACCACTTTATTTATCACCGTGAATTTCATTTTACGGACACGAATAAACTGGAAACGGTTATCGATATTCTGATGGACTCTGTGTTTGTCTACAGGCAGCTTGATCACGAATACGAATTCACGCAGGGCGAGCTGGTGCTTACTGAAAAACCGGTCAGTTACGGTGAATTTGGCATAACGGATGAAAACGGAGACGATATACCGGGAACTAATGGCCAATATGGCTTTCTCCCGCATGGACAATGGCGGATTCGTTATCAGGAGTTTACAGAAGAAGGAACATTCGATCACGGAGTGAGGACGGGGGAGTGGTTTCAGTTCAGCAATCATTATTTTATCGAGCCTTTCTGTTCGATTCATTATGAAAAGGGAATTGCTGTTGATACCGTTCTGCGATCGGTTACTGTATCTGAAAGCAATTTGTCAGGAAAATGGTTTTTGGAGAGTCGGCAGAATTATTCTGAATCTAAAAGCTATTTGGCAGGCTACCTTGTTTTAACACCGACCAGTTCCGGAAAAGGCGTAATGTACGATTTAAAAAAAGACTATACTGTAAGGGAATTGTGTCTTACCGGATGTGGAACAGGTTCCTATTGCGGCGAAGAGAATTACAAATGGAAACTCAATAAACAGAATCAACTGATTTTGGGAAATACTACTTACACCATCGATTATCTGAGTGAAAACTACCTTGTCCTCAAACAAACGAACTCAAAATGATCATCAGAAAAGCAACTCAGAAAGATGCGGAACAAATAGCTGCATACCTGCTGCTGGCGATGGAAGATCTTATATTTAAATTCCTCGGGGAAAAAGATCGGGAAAAAGCAAGAGCCTTTTTGCAGTATTTCACCGAAAGAGAGAACAACCAGTATTCCTGGCAGAATTGCCTGGTTGCAGAAGAGCAGAACGAAGTTGTTGCTGCCATAAATATTTATGACGGAGCAAGCTTCAATGAGCTGAGAGCTCCGGTGATTCACTACGCAAAAATGCAGCTGAACAGCCACTATCTTCCCGAAGAAGAAACGCAGGCAGGAGAAATGTACGTTGACGCATTGGCGGTGAGTCCGAACCACCAGGGAAAAGGGATCGGCTCGAAATTACTGCAGATTGTCATTGACGAATATGTAGTTGAGAAACGGCAGATCCTGGGCCTGCTCGTAGATGAGGACAATCCTTCCGCTAAGAGCATTTATATAAAACTGGGATTCAGGCCGGTTGGGAAAAAGATGCTGGCGGGAAAGCACATGGAACATCTCCGCATCGGACCATCTCGCGATTCCTGTTAACTTTACAGCTCAAAACAGAAGCATGAATTTCTCATCGACACTTGGCGTTTTACGTCTTATCGGCTTTATGGAAGGCTGTTCCTTTTTATTGTTCGGATTAACCATGCCGTTGAAATACAAGCTCGATATGCCTATGCCGAACCAGGTCGTCGGGATGCTTCACGGATTTCTGTTCATCGGCTATGTACTGATGGTTTTCATCGTTGCCCGGGAGAAAAAATGGTCGTTCCGGACACAGTTCTGGGCTTACATCGCTTCCCTGCTTCCTTTCGGAACATTCGTTGCCGATGCTAAGATCTTTCGCAGGTACGTAACGACAACTCCGGCGAATTAAACGGCAATTGCGGAAATCAGGTATTCTTTTGCCTGAAGTGGAAAAGGCTTTCGTATCTTTTCCGTTTAAATCCGTTAATTAAGTTTTTCTTATCTTCGCAGCGCTTTATGGATACAAGAAAACATGTAGAGGTGTGTTTTACACCGGGAGAATACAGCTATTACAAAGATGAATATGAAATAGTTGTGGTTATTGACGTGCTTCGCGCCACATCGGCTATTTGCGCTGCTTTTCACAATGGGATAGCATCCATCATTCCGGTTCCGACCGTTGAAGAAGCCTGGGAATACAAACAAAAAGGTTTCCTTGCCGGGGCAGAGCGAAAAGGCCAGATCGTTGAAGGATTTGACTTCGGGAACTCTCCGTTCAGCTACATGAAAGAAGAATTCCGTGGAAAAGAAGTCGTTCTGACAACGACCAACGGAACGAAATCACTCGATGTTGCCAAAGATGCGGAAATAGTCGTTGTGGGATCTTTCCTCAACCTCGATGCGCTTTCCCGGTGGCTTGCAGTTCAGGATAAAAATGTGCTGTGCCTGTGTTCGGGCTGGCAGGATAAGTTCAACCTGGAAGATACGATCTGTGCCGGGGCCATCTCCGAATTCCTGATCAACACGGGGAATTTCATTTCCGAAGAAGATTCATCCATTGCTGCAAAATATTTGTACCTTTCAGCCAAGGACAATTACCTGGGTTATCTGAAGTCAAGCTCTCACCGGAAACGGATGAAGAACTTCAATCTGAACGAAGATATCAAGTATTGCCTGACACCCAATCAGACAACTGTTATTCCGATCTTAAAAAATGGGAAACTGGTACTACACACTGCGGACGAAATTATTACTGCTTAGCAGCATCCTTTTTCTTCCTTTCTTTTTTCACGCAAAACCACTCCCTGTTTCTTCGCTGAACCCGAAGAACGTTGCGATGTGGGGATTTTTCGGCCACAAGCGCATCAACAGGGTTGCCGTTTTCACGCTTCCGCCGCAGATGCTTGGTTTCTTCAAGGATCACATCGAATACATTACCGAGCACGCCGTAGATCCGGATAAGCGCCGGTATGCTGTTGAAGGAGAAGCGCAGCGACATTACATCGACATCGATCATTATGCGGTAGACGAAAGCGATCCTTTCCTGAACGTTCCCCGGAAGTGGGATGATGCCGTTGCCAAATTCTCGGAAGATACGCTGCAGGCTTACGGGATCGTTCCCTGGCACGTTTACTTTATGAAATACCGGCTTCAGAAAGCGTTCGAAGCTAAAAACGTCGACCTTATTCTGAAAAACGCTTCCGATATCGGTCATTACATCGGCGATGCACATGTTCCGCTTCACACCACCGAAAATTACAACGGCCAGCTGACCAATCAGCGTGGAATTCATGGCTTGTGGGAAAGCCGTATCGTCGAGATCAATGCCGAAGAATACGATTATTTCGTCGGGAAAGGCGTTTACGTTGCAAGCGTGCTCGATTTTGCATGGGACGCGGTTCAGCAGTCGAATAATGCAGTGGATTCCGTTCTGCTCATCGAACAGGAGCTCACAGCCGAATTTCCCAGCGATAGGAAGTACGTTTACGAACAGCGGGGAACCGTTCTTGTCCAAACGTATTCAAAAGAATTCTGCGACGAATACAGCAAGCGCCTCAACGGAATGATAGAACGCCGGATGCGCCAGGCCATCATTGCGGTTGGTTCCATCTGGTACACTGCCTGGGTCGACGCCGGCCAGCCCGATCTTTCTTCACTGACCAACACTCCGCCTTCAGCCGAGCTGCTCAAAGAGCTGGAGGAACTGGAAGAAATGTACCAGCACACGGAACATAAGGGAACTATTTGTGATTGATCATCCGGATTTTTACCTGTAACACTTTCACTAAAATAAAAACCATGAACACTATCAGTTTAAGTGATGAGCTTTTTGAAAGCCTTCACCAGTTCAAAGAATCAGTTGGAAAACTGGAAACCACTCTTGGGAGGTATATTAATGCGGTTGACATTGTGGGAGAAGTAGAAATGAGCCGGCTTTTCTCCCTTCGTCTGACGCAAAGCTCTAACAACGAGGGGTTCGATGCTTACGATGCGGAAGGCAAAAGAGTTCAGATCAAAGCTTCGAGAGGAAAGACTGATAATTACCGGATGAGCAAGCTGACAGGCAAGAATGGCGAACTTTTGTTTGATTACCTGTTATTTGTTAGGTATGAGTCTGCTTACAGCTTTAGGATCGCCAGCATCTACAAAGCCGATAAAAAAGATCTTCAGTTTTACCTTGATCACATTAATTCCGATGAGCAATGTCGGAAGCGGAAGAACGGTAAGAAGTATAGAGACATCGCTTTATCGCAGTTTATTCGTTCGGCCAGGTGGATCTGCAATGAACAGTACAAGTTCGTAGAAAATCCAAAGTACAATCCTTACCTGATTGCGAAATAAGACGAAATATTAAATCCGCTTTGAAGCTTTAAAATTGTGCCACCACAGGATAGCATTGTATTTATAAAAAAGCCTAATCCTTCTTTTGAAACTTCCGGATTTTCAGATTCTTTTTACCTTTAGTTCTTAACATAAGATCTATGACAGTTGACATCAACACAGTTGTTACCTTGAAATACAAGCTGACAAACCACAAAACGGGAGAAACAATCGAAGAAACACCGGATGAAAATCCAATGGAATTCATTTATGGAATTGAGCGCATTATTCCGGCTTTCGAAGAAAATATTCACGGGCTTTCTGCCGGAGATACGTTCAACTTTTCGATCGAATCGGCAAACGCGTACGGCGAACGGAATGAAGATCAGGTAACTTCCATACCATCGAACGTTTTCCACGGAGAAGATGGGAAAGTGAATGAGCAGGACATTTTTGTAGGAGCTTTGGTCCCGATGTCGGATAATGAAGGAAATCATTTGCGCGGACGCGTTCTGGAAATGAATGATGAGTTCGTGAAAATGGATTTCAATCACCCGCTTTCAGGAACGGATCTTCAGTTCGAAGGGACGATCACAGGAGTTCGCGAAGCAACGCAGGAAGAGATCAGCCATGGTCATTCTCACGGAGCTCACGGACACCATCATTAAGAACACAACGAATTTTAAATAAGAGGGCGGATGAATTATCTGCCTTTTTTTTGTTTTTGACCTGCCACTTTCCTTTTTAACAGGGAACGCTTCTTTTGAAGTTTTCTACGGATTAAAAAGGCACAACGACTGATCACAGAATTGGCTGTGTGCTAGACTTGTATATTTTGCCGAAAATCGATGGTTGTTATTTTCTTCCGGGTGATGGGGAATCTTCACATTTGATCACTAAGACACAATTTATGAAGACTCTGCAACTTATCGTGGTGATGCTTTTGGCACATTCGCTTTACTCACAGGATTCCATTCCTGTTCCATCTTTGTTGGACAAGCGCATTCCTTCCTGGGTAAAGCCTGTTATCGAAAAATCGGAAGTAGCCCGGAAATATACGATTGTTGACGTGATCAATCCGTTTTACCTGGAAGCCGACCTCACAGGCGATAAGCTGGATGATATCGTTTTCTTCGTGGAGAATAAGCTGGATGGAAAGAAAGGAGTCATGATCGTCAATCGCGGAAAAAATACCGTATTCATTATGGGCGGCGGAAAGGACATCGGAATGGGCGACCATTTCAACTGGTGCCAGACCTGGTTCGTTTACCGCGACAAAGGAGTATTTGACGGCCTTGGAAGCAAAAAAGTGAGCCTGAAATATCCTGCGATCCGATTAGAAAAATCAGAGAAGATCAGTGTTTTTATTTACTGGACAGGCAAGAAATACAAAACCTACGTTCAACTATTTGCCTCCTGAATCATTGCCACGGATCATGAAAGACGGTAACCGACAGCAGTTCATTTCGTAGTCTTGAACCCCATACTGCTGCTTTTGGTGATGGAGATATCGTTTAAGTGGTCCGTGGTTTTTTTATCCCGGTGTTTAGTGCTTCTTCCAGATCGTATCGATGAATACGGCGTTTTCGAAGCTTTCCCCGTTGATCTTCGTATTCCCGATAAACCCTCCGAGATATCCCAGCTGGTTACAATCCGAATCGATAACCTCCGATGTCATGTCTGCGCCGCAGGTTCCCGGCTCGAAAACATAAACGTTTTTTCCCTGAAAGGTATAAGCAGCTACATGAACGTTCCTGTCGCATTGATTCTCATGATCATACTGCCTGATCTTTTTCCTGACGCAGGCCGGAGTTCCTTTTTGTATGGATAAACAACTGCCACAAAGCAGTATCAGAGCAATTGCCAGTGCATTGACAGTTTTCATGGGCTAAAATTGAATGGTCCGACCGGAAATTGCTTAGTTCCCGAATCCTTTTCTGTTATTGGGATCAGGTCTTTTGTACATTTTCCCGTTTTTCTTGCGGTACAGGCGCAGCTGGAAAGGAAGCTCTTCTATACTCTGGGCATAGTTGAGCGAGATCTCGTGGGTCGAATTAAAACGTGTGTGAGCGCTGAAATAAGCAGTTTCATAAGAGTAAACAACTCTAAGCCCGTGTTTAAAGAACAATCCTGCAGAGAGTCCCACGGTGTTATCGGAGCGGTAGCCACCACCCAGCCATACCAGCTGATTGATGAGAACATGTCCGTCGAATGACATGGAAAGCGGGGCTCCGGAAACTCCTTTCAGGAGAATTGAAGGAACAAAAACGAAATTATCCGAAGCATGAAGCTTGTAGGACATGTGCGTATAGAAGTGGTTGTTCCCGATAACGTAAGCATAAGGTCCGTTCAACGAGTTGTTGAACAGGTAGGGAACCGAAACTCCAAAGGTGAAGTTTTTGGATTGAAGTGATAAGCCCGTTCCTACATTGATTCCGCCGGTCTTGAGATTCGCCAGCACAGGATCTGCGCCGTCTCCGAAATACACGTAATCGCTTTGCATGGAACGCTGGTTGAATCCGGCTTTTACGCCAAGTCCGAGAGCGATCTTATTGGTGATCCATAAATGATAAGTATAGCTCAGTCCTACTTCCAGCGTATTGATATTTCCAACGCGGTCGTTGGTAACGATCATTCCCACTCCATGATTCCGGGTGAGGCGGTAGTAGCCGTTTGCAGCAAATGTTACAGGTGTTTCTCCTGCTGAGAGCCATTGCTTTCTATACGTAAGCGCACCTCCGAATCGTGTTTGTACGTCCATGAATCCCGGGTTAACAAGTGCCGGATTCAGCATGTACTGATTAAAAGTTGTGCGAAGCTGTGAAAAAACGCTGCTTCCGATTGCGAGGAAGGATAGGGTAATGGCTAATTTCATCGTTTTACAGTGATTTTTCCTGAGACATTGTTACCAATTCCATCGTAAAACTCGAAGAAATACACTCCATCGGTTACTTTATTGTCTTTCAGAGGACCTTTGTTACAGGTTCCTTCCCATTCGTTGTTGTAAGGATTCGCCTGGTAGATAACTTCTCCCCAGCGGTTATAGATCTGCAGGCTGTTCCCGGAGTAATTGCTCACATTGACGATCACAAAATGATCGTTGTAGCCATCACCATTCGGGGAAATGAAGTCCGAAAAGATCATATCGTTCAGCTTCAGTGTATCTGCTGTTGGTTTCAGGGAAACAGCTTCTTCTTTGCTTCGGGTGATTTTAGCGGTTGGCTTCTGCCAGCTTACAAAGAAAAATGGAAGTACTACTACTATTAATAACCAGCGGTTCATTATTCAGAATTTGGGTAAAGGTCATGAATTAAATGTTTTTTAATGCATTTTTCTTGTGAAAATTTGTTCACACTGCAATTAATTCCCTAATATTTCTGCAAATATTTGCGCCTATCCGTCCGTTCTAACAATTCTTACCAGCTTCCGGATCTTTTCATTTTCAAGTGATGCAGCCAGGCTTGAAGCCGTTTGTCCGTCTTTGATTATCAATGTAATGTGCCGGTAATTGTTGTGAATTGCACAATTATTGAATTTCGGAGGATGACAGCCGTTTCGTTTTAAAAGCTAAACGGAAGTGTTAAGGTCCTTAGTGAAATCCAAATCTCCTCATTTCCGTCCGTGGCCTTTCAGAAACACGAAAGCGATCTTTTCCTGGATGCGGCGGTTTTTCAGAACACTTCTTTTCATAGCCCCGTGTGAAAGGCCGTTGATGAATTCCTGCAATCGGGTGAGCAACCGGAGTATGGCCGGATAAATAGTCCATCCTTTGACCGGTAAGCCCATCGCTTCACAGGATTCTTTTCCAAGGAAGAAATAATTGTAGCCGAGATGAACCTGTACAATGCGTTTTTTCTGCCAGCTTTTTTCCGGGTAATTGGAGGTCAGCGGCTCATTCATCAGCGCTATTGCGAGGGATTTTGTGTCTTCATCCGCGGGAGGCTGGGTGATCGTCCAGCTGTAAAGGGAGCGGATGGCATCTTCCTCGTTCTCCGGGAGCAGGTATTCCGGGATTCCGAGCAGGTAACCGACGTATTTCCAGAAGTGAAACAGTCCTTCGACTTCTTCAGGTGAGGGTTTCATTCCCAGTAATCTGAGTCCGTCGAGGAAAACGATGGAAAAGCCGAGATTGGTTGCGAGCATGTCCCACTGGTTGAGCGGCTGGCCCCATTCTTCGGTTTTCCAGTCACTGCGCTTCAGAATCGATTCCCGGGCATAGGCATGCATTAACCGCACGATCAGGCATTCTTTCAACCCGACGATTTCCACCAGCGCATGCTCGCCGATCACTTTGACCCAGAATTCCGTTGTTTCGGCCATTCGTTTGGCGGCTCCTTTTTTCAATGCTTCGGTAAAAATGAGCGGCTTGTTGATGGCTGCCGATTCGTATCCGCCCATGAGGCAGTAATTGCGAAGAACGATCAGGCCTGTTGCTCCGGACCTTCTGCAAAGACGGGCACCGTTTTCAAGTTTTACCGGGTCGAG
>Ga0247810_10000673_pt1 | contig 30711 bp, 30 predicted proteins | sample UWRJL119311C1_FD_179918 | JGI IMG/M metagenome (GOLD analysis project Ga0247810, IMG submission 179918) | Plant litter microbial communities from Arlington Agricultural Research Station in Wisconsin, United States - UWRJ-L119-311C-1 | ecosystem: Environmental > Terrestrial > Plant litter >... | reverse complement strand
CTGCTATTCTTGTGCAGGCTTCGGGGCTTGCCCCGATACGAAAGTGGAGATTCTCCCACCCGTCAACCGCTTCTCAAGGTTACCGGGTAGTTACACCCCGCCGGAGTTCGCACGAGAGTGCGCACAACGGTAGACGAACAGGGTGTTGGCATGGCCGTAAAACGCTTCGCTAGGAATTCCTCTCTTCGTCCCTGCCCGGCATCCGCCGGACATCGTGGCCGCACAGACAACAAGAGGAGCTCCGCATCAGCGATCCCCGTACTAACGACCGAATCCGCGTACCGGAGGTCCGACTCGTCGGCGCCGAAGGAGAGCAGATCGGTGTCGTTGCCATTGACGTGGCACTTCGACTTGCCCAGGAGGCCGACCTGGACTTGGTTGAGGTTGCTCCCAACTCCAAGCCTCCCGTCGCCAAGATCATGGACTACGGCAAGTTCAAGTACGAAGAGGCCCAGAAGGCCAAGGAAGCACGTCGCAACCAGGCGAACACGATCCTCAAAGAGGTTCGCTTCCGTCTGAAGATCGACGTGCACGACTACGAGACCAAGCGCAAGCGTGCCGAGGGCTTCCTCGCCGCCGGCGACAAGGTGAAGGCCATGATCCTGTTCCGCGGTCGCGAGCAGTCGCGCCCCGACCAGGGTGTGCGTCTCCTCAAGCGCTTCGCAGAAGACGTGTCGGAGTTCGGCACCATCGAGTCCAGCCCCACGATCGACGGCCGCAACATGGTCATGGTCATCGGGCCGCTCAAGACGAAGGCGACCGCCAAGGCCGAGGCCGAGGCACGTCGCGTCGCGAACAAGCCGGCCAAGGGCCACGCAGCGGATGACTCGGCTGACGCCGACGACGCACCAGAAACCACCACGAATGCATCGGCTGAAGTATCCGCCGACGAAGCACCAACGAAAGAGGATAAAGATGCCTAAGCAGAAGACGCACTCGGGCGCCAAGAAGCGCTTCAAGCTCACCGGAACCGGCAAGATCAAGAAGCAGGGTGCCGGCATGCGGCACAACCTCGAGGTCAAGTCCAGCAAGGTCAAGCGCAGCTTGAACAAGGACCGCCTCGTCGCCCCCGCCGACGCAAAGATGATCAAGAAGCTTCTCGGCAAGTAGCCGGCACCTCACGGATTTAGGACTAGAACAATGGCAAGAGTAAAGAGAGCAGTAAACGCTCACAAGAAGCGTCGCGTCATCCTCGAGCGCGCCAAGGGCTACCGCGGACAGCGTTCGCGCCTGTACCGCAAGGCCAAGGAGCAGGTCACCCACTCGCTCGTCTACGCGTACCGCGACCGCCGCGCCCGCAAGGGTGACTTCCGTCGCCTGTGGATCCAGCGCATCAACGCTGCGTCGCGCGCCAACGGCCTCACGTACAACCGTCTCATCCAGGGACTGAACCTCGCCGGCATCGGCGTCGACCGTCGTATCCTCGCCGACCTCGCCGTCACCGAGCCCGCCACGTTCGCCGCGATCGTCGCGACCGCCAAGGCAGCACTGCCCGCGGACACCTCGGCCCCCAAGGTCAAGGCGTAACACCCGTTCCACCCCACCAATGCGCTGGTGCCCCTCGTGGGCACCAGCGCGTTGGCCATTAAACGGCGGCCCTCCCCGTTACGCTGGGGAGCATGATTGACAACCCGCGTTCCCCACGAGTACGCGGCGTGGCAAAGCTCGCCAAGAGGGACGCCCGGTCGCAGACCGGATTCTTCCTTCTCGAGGGCCCCCAAGCCGTTACCGAAGCTCTCACCTACCGGTCGGAGCTTCTCGTAGAGCTCTTCGCCACCCCCACCGCGCTCGACAAGTACCCCGAGATCGCGAGGATCGCCGACGAGATCGGCCTCGAAGTCGAATTCGTGACAGAAGACGTGCTCGACTCGATGGCCGACACCGTGACGCCCCAGGGCATCATCGCCGTCTGCAAGCAGTTCCCGACCTCCCTCAAAGACATCCTCGCGTCCGAGCCCAAGCTCATCGCCATCCTCGAAGAGGTCCGCGACCCCGGCAACGCCGGAACGATCATCCGTGCAGCGGATGCGGCGGGCGCCGACGCGATCATCCTCACCGGCCGCAGCGTCGACCTCTACAACCCGAAGGTCGTACGCGCTACGACCGGGTCGATCTTCCACATCCCGGTGGCCATCGCCGCCGACCTCGACGTCGTCATCGAGAAGGTCAAGGGATACGGCCTCCAGGTTCTCGCCGCCGACATCAAGGGTGCCGACCTGCTCGAGGCCCGCACGTCCGGCGTGCTCGACAAGCCGACCGCCTGGCTCTTCGGCAACGAGGCGCGCGGCCTGAGCGACGAGAACTTCGCCCTCGCCGACAGCGCGATCACCGTGCCGATCTACGGCCACGCGGAGTCCATGAATCTCGCAACCGCGGCATCCGTCTGCCTCTACGAGAGCGCGTTCGCGCACAAGCTCGCCGAATAGGCAACGGAATGTTTCAACTGAGTTAAGAAGTCGGTTCAGGTTTGTACCCCACCTCTCTCCTGTGGTTGGGTGGGGTACATGGAACCTCTAGTCGTCGTAGACCACGTCAATAAGCACTACGGCGAACTTCACGTTCTGAAAGACATCACCACCACGATCCACCGTGGTGAAGTGGTCGTCGTCATCGGGCCGAGCGGGTCGGGCAAGTCCACCCTCTGCCGGGCGATCAACCGTCTCGAGACCATCGACAGCGGAACCATCACCATCGACGGCAAGCCGCTCCCCGAGGAGGGCGCCGAGCTGGCACGTCTGCGCGCCGACGTCGGCATGGTCTTCCAGAGCTTCAACCTCTTCTCGCACAAGACGATCCTCGAGAACGTCACGCTCGGCCAGACCAACGTGCGCAAGCGTTCGAAGGCGGATGCGAACAAGCGCGCGATGGAGCTCCTCGACCGCGTCGGCGTGGCCAACCAGGCGGGCAAGATGCCGTCGCAGCTCTCGGGAGGCCAGCAGCAGCGCGTGGCGATCGCGCGCGCCCTCGCCATGGACCCGAAGGTGATGCTCTTCGACGAGCCGACCTCCGCACTCGACCCCGAGATGATCACCGAGGTGCTCGACGTGATGGTCGGCCTCGCCAAGGAGGGCATGACCATGGTCGTGATCACCCACGAGATGGGCTTCGCGCGCAAGGCCGCGCAGCGTGTGCTGTTCATGGCAGACGGCTCGATCGTCGAGGAGGCGACTCCGGAGGAGTTCTTCACCAACCCCCAGAGCACGAGAGCGAAGGACTTCCTCTCGAAGGTACTCACCCACTAATCGGTGGGCGAGCAACACAGCACCACAGCAACCAGGAGGAAACCATGAGACTCAACAAGGGTCTAATGATCTCAGCCATCGCCCTCACCGGCGTTCTCGCTCTCAGCGGATGCACCAACTCCGCTGAGGAAGCGCCCGAGGCCACCGTCGAGGAGGACGTGAGCTTCGAGGCCGGAACGACAATGGCCGAGCTCAACGAAGCGGGCACCATCACCATCGGTACCAAGTTCGACCAGCCGCTCTTCGGCCTGGCCGGCCCCGACGGCACCCCCGAGGGCTTCGACGTGGAGATCGGCAAGCTGATCGCCGCGAAGCTCGGCATCGCCGCCGACGACATCAAGTGGACGGAGACGGTCTCCAAGAACCGCGAGCCCTTCATCCAGAGCGGCGACGTCGACCTCGTCATCGCCACCTACACGATCAACGACGTGCGCAAGGAGGTCGTGTCCTTCGCAGGTCCGTACTACGAGGCAGGCCAGGACATCCTGGTTCTCGCGGGCAACCCCGACGGCATCGAGAGCATCGACGACCTCGCAGGCAAGACCGTGTGCAGCGTCACCGGATCCACCTCGGAGAAGAACCTCGTCGACGCCGGAGTGACCGTGCTCCCCGCCGCCGGCTACACCGACTGCCTCGAGCCGCTGCGCTCGGGTGCCGTCGTCGCTGTCTCCACCGACAACGTGATTCTCGCCGGCCTCGCCGACCAGAACACCGGTGAGTTCGAAGTCGTCGGAGAGCCCTTCACCGAGGAGCCCTACGGAATCGGCCTCGCACTCGAGGACGACGAGTTCCGCTCGTGGATCAACGACGTGCTGACCGAGTCCTACGAGGACGGCAGCTGGGACGAGGCCTGGGAGTCGACCGCCGGCAAGGTGCTCGACACCCCGACGCCCCCCGCAGTGGACAACTACACACGTCCGTAAGTAATGCAGAGGGGATCGGCCCGCGCGACTCAGCTCGCGCGGGCCGATCCTCACGCTTGTTCGACCAACGCCAGCACGATCGGCAAGAAAGGGAGGTGGGCATATGGATGCCGTTATCGACAATCTTCCGACGTTTCTCGATGGATTCGGCAAGACCCTGGGGCTGCTCGGCCTCTCGGGCGTGCTGGCTCTCGTTCTGGGCGTGATCGTCGCCGCGATGCGGATCTCGCCGGTCGCCTCGCTACGCGGCTTCGCCGCCTTCTACACGGAGATCGTGCGCAACACCCCGCTCACCCTCGTGCTGTTCTTCTGCGGTGTGCTGCTCCCGGCCCTCGGCGTTCCCGCCAACTACTTCGCGCTGGCCGTGCTCGGTCTCACCGTCTACACCTCGCCGTTCTTCGCCGAGGCGATCCGCTCCGGCATCAACGGCGTGCCGATCGGCCAGGCCGAGGCCGCCCGGAGCATCGGTCTCGACTTCGGGCAGACCCTGCGGCTGATCGTGCTCCCGCAGGCGCTGCGCATGGTGGTGCCCCCGCTCATCAACGTCTTCATCGCCCTCACCAAGAACACCTCCGTCGCCGGCGGCTTCTTCGTGATCGAGCTCTTCGCCGCCGCCGGCGTCGTGATCAACGTGCGCGGCGACCAGGTCATCGCGATCCTGCTCGCCGTCGCGGCCTTCTACCTGATTGTCACCATCCCGCTCGGCTTCATAGCCGGCCGGGTCGAGAAGAGGGTGGCGATCCTGCGATGAGCAACTCCGTTCTGTACGACGTTCCCGGCCCCAAGGCGCGCCGCCGCTCCTTCGTCTTCTCGATCGTGGGCGTGGTCTTCATCCTGGGCGTGCTCGCCCTCCTGGTCTCCGCCCTCGCCGCCCCCCGCGTCTCGGTGAACGGACAGGTCAACCCGAGCCTGCTCGACCCCAGCCGCTGGGACATCTTCTCCGACGTGCAGCTCTGGCTCGGCATCGGCCGCGGCCTGCAGGGCACTCTCACCATGGCGGGAGTCGCCGCGGTGCTCGCCCTCCTGATCGGCGTGCTGTTCTGCTTTGGCCGCACCTCGGCCACCGCCTGGGTGCGCATCCCCACCACGGTGCTGCTCGAGTTCTTCCGCGGCATCCCCGTGCTGCTGCTCATGCTGTTCACGCTGCTGGTGTTCCAGACCGGCTCCTACTGGGCGGGCGTCGCCGGCCTGGCGATCTACAACGGCGCGATCATCGGCGAGGCCCTGCGCGCGGGTATCGCGTCGCTGCCCAAGGGCCAGCGCGAGTCCGGTCTCGCCATCGGCCTCACCCCCGTGCAGACCCGGCTCAAGATCGAGTTCCCGCAGGCGTTCCGGCAGATGCTGCCGATCATCATCGCCCAGCTGGTGGTGCTGCTCAAGGACACCTCGCTGGCGTACATCATCAGCTACCCCGAGCTGCTGCGCTACGTGATGACCTTCCTCAAGAACTACTACGGCAGCTACTACCAGTTCTCGCTGTTCGCGGTCGTGCTCGCGGTGTACCTCACGCTCAACCTCACGCTGTCCTGGATCGCACGCGTCGTCGCCCGCCGCACGGCCGGTGGCGCGAAGGGCGGCCGCGGCAGGAAGAACGGACGCCGCAAGACGGTCGGCGAGCCCGTGACTCTGCAGGCGGATGGCGGCGCCGCCCCCGGCACCGGTTTCGGGTCGCTCTAGCGTCGAACTCGTCCACCGGGCCGATCCGTCGTTGGTGATTTGCGAGTTGTAGTCCTTCCCCGCCGGGAATTCGGCCGGGGAAGGACCACATCTCGCACGTCGCAGCTGACTGGCGAGCGAGGCCGCACTTCCTCGTCCGGCTAAACTCGGTTCTCGTGTCAGAACCCACAGAGATCACCGAAGAAGCCGCCACCGCGGCGGCCGACGCCGCCCTCGCGGCCATCGCCGCAGCCAGCACGGTGAGCGAGCTCAAGCTCGCCCGTGCCGCCCACACCGGGGAGGCGTCGACGCTCGCGAAGCTCAACGCGCTCATGCGTGCTGTTCCCGGCGACCAGAAGGCCGCCGCCGGCAAGCTCATGGGCAAGGCCCGCGGCACCGTCAACCAGGCGATCGCCGCGCGCGAGGCCGAGTTGGCCGTCGCCGAGGAGAACGCGAAGCTCATCGCCGAGGCGGTCGACGTCACCGCCGTTCCCGTGCGCTGGAGGGCGGGCGCCCGCCATCCCATCTCGCTCCTGATGGAGAAGATGAGCGACATCTTCGTCGGCATGGGCTGGGAGGTGGCGGAGGGGCCGGAGCTCGAGAACGAGTGGTTCAACTTCGACTCCCTCAACTTCGACGAGGACCACCCCGCGCGGGCCATGCAGGACACCTTCTTCGTCGCGCCCGTCGACGAGCACCTCGTGCTGCGCACCCACACGAGCCCGGTGCAGATCCGCTCGCTGCTCGGCCGAGAGCTCCCCGTCTACATCGTCGCTCCCGGCCGCGTCTACCGCACCGACGAGCTCGACGCCACGCACACTCCGGTGTTCCACCAGATCGAGGGCATCGCCATCGACAAGGGCCTCACGATGGCGCACCTGCGCGGAACGCTCGAGCACCTCGCCCGCGCCACCTTCGGCGAGGGCGCGCAGATCCGCCTGCGCCCCAACTTCTTCCCCTTCACCGAGCCGAGCGCCGAGATGGACGTGTGGCAGCCGAACGCCAAGGGCGGAGCGCGCTGGGTGGAGTGGGGCGGATGCGGGATGGTGAACCGCAACGTGCTGCGCGCGGCCGGCATCGACCCCGACGAGTACCAGGGCTTCGCCTTCGGCCTCGGGATCGACCGCACCCTGCAGTTCCGCAATGACATGAATGACATGAGAGACATGGTCGAGGGCGACATCCGCTTCAGCCAGCAGTTCGGAATGGTGGTCTGATGCGTATCCCAATCAGCTGGCTCGGCGAGTACGTCGACCTGCCCGAAGACGTCACCGTCGAGCACCTCCACGCCGCCCTCGTCAAGGTGGGCTTCGAGGAGGAGGATGTGCACGGCTTCGACCTGATCGGCCCCGTGGTCGTCGGCCAGGTGCTCGAGTTCACCCCCGAGGCCCAGACCAACGGCAAGACCATCAACTGGTGCCAGGTCGACGTCGGAGAAGCGGAGCCGCGCGGAATCGTCTGCGGCGCCCACAACTTCGTCGTCGGCGACAAGGTCGTGGTCTCGCTGCCCGGCGCCGTGCTGCCCGGGCCGTTCCCGATCGCCGCCCGCACGACCTACGGGCACGTCTCCGACGGCATGATCGCCTCGGCCCGCGAGCTCGGTCTCGGCGACGAGCACGACGGCATCCTGCTGCTGAAGTCGCTCGGCCTCGACCCCGAGCCCGGCGTCGACGCGCTGTCGCTGCTCGGCCTCGACGACTTCGCGGTGGAGATCAACGTCACGCCCGACCGCGGCTACGCGCTCTCCCTGCGCGGCGTCGCCCGCGAGTACTCGCACTCGACCGGTGCCGCCTTCCGCGACCCCGCCCTGGCGGTGCACGCCGTACCCGCCGAGGGCTTCAGCGTCGTTGTGAACGACACCACCCCCATCCGCAACCGCGACGCGGTCAGTGTCTTCGAGACGCGCGTCGTGCGCGGCATCGACGCCACCCTGCCCACCCCCGCGTGGATGGTCGCCCGCCTCGCCCTCGCGGGTGTGCGCTCCATCTCGCTGCCGGTCGACATCACCAACTACGTGATGTTCGAGCTCGGGCAGCCGATCCACGGCTACGACCTCGCCACTCTCTCGGGCGGCATCACCGTGCGCCGGGCGACAGCGGGGGAGACGATGACCACCCTCGACGGCCAGAAGCGCACCCTCGATGTGCAGGACCTCCTGATCACCGACGACTCGGGGCCCATCGGCCTCGCCGGCGTGATGGGCGGCGGCACCACCGAGATGAGCGGCACGACCACCGACGTGCTCATCGAGGCCGCGAACTTCGATCCGATCTCCGTCGCGCGCACGGCCCGCAGGCACCGTCTGCCGTCCGAGGCGTCCAAGCGCTTCGAACGCGGCGTCGACCCCCTGGTCGCCGCACCCGCAGCCGACCGCGTGGTGCAGCTACTCGTCGAGCTCGCCGGCGGAACGGTCGACACGCTCGGTTCCTCCTTCAACACGAGCGTCGCACCCTTCGCGATCGAGCTGCCCGCCGAGTACGCGGGCAACCTGATGGGCGTCGACTACACGCCCCACGAGATCGAGTCCTCCCTCACGATGATCGGCGCCACGGTCGACAGCGGCGCCGGCGCCTACTACGTCTCGCCGCCCACCTGGCGTCCCGACCTCACCGACAAGGCCACCCTGGTGGAGGAGGTCGCGCGCATCGTCGGCTACGACCGCATCCCCTCGGTGCTGCCGGTCGCCCCCTCCGGGCGCGGTCTCACCCGTGGGCAGCGCCTGCGCCGGGCCGCGACGCAGGCACTCGCCAGCGGCGGACTGACCGAGGTGCTCTCGTACCCCTTCGTCAGCGAGGCGAACAACACGCTCTTCGGCTCGGCCGACGGCGCCCCGGTGCCCGCGATCAGGCTCGCGAACGCGCTCGACTCCGAGAACGGCTGGATGCGCACCTCTGTGCTGCCCGGACTCATCGACGCGGCCCGCCGCAACCTCTCGCGCGGCCTCACCGACCTGGCCCTGTACGAGGTCGGCACGGTGTTCCGCCCCGTCGCGGGAACGAGCTACGGCAGCGGCCCGCTGCCCGTGGGCAACGAGCGCCCCAGCGACGACACGCTCGACGAGCTGAACGCGGGAATCCCGCCGCAGCCCTGGTACGCCGCCGCGCTCTTCGTGGGAGACGCCGTCGCCAAACAGCCCGGCCTCGCCGCGGTGCCCTCCGGCCTCGCCGACGCACTCGGTGCCGCGCAGCAGCTGGCGACCGCCGTCGGCGCGCAGCTCGCTGTGCGCCAGGGCTCGCACCAGGCGATGCACCCCGGACGCACCGCCGCGCTGCACGTCGGCGAGATTCTCGTCGGCTACGCGGGCGAACTGCTGCCCGCGGTCGCCGCCGACAAGGACCTCCCGCGTGTGGTCGCGCTGCTCGAGGTCGACCTCGACGCGCTCATCGCGAGCACGAGCGACGACGTGGCCCCGCGCCCGATCGTGTCGTTCCCCGCGGCCACGCAGGACCTGTCGCTGGTGGTAGCGGATGCCGCGCCCGCCGGCGACGTGCTCGCCGCGGTCATCGAGGGGGCCGGCCCGCTGCTCGAGCACGCGCACCTCGTCGACGACTACCGGGGTGCCGGGGTGGCGGAGGGCAGCAAGTCGCTGACCTTCGCGCTGCGCTTCCGGGCGCCCGACCGCACACTCACCGCCGCGGAGGCCACCGAGGCCAAGACGGCGGCGGTGGAGCTCGCGGCCGCGCGCTTCGGGGCGACGCTCCGCGAGTAGCGCTCCACCGCATCCGCTCGACAGGAGAATCGTCCCGAAACCGGCCGGTTTCTCCTGTCGGGCGTGCGAACGGCCCCGAATCCCCGGTCGAACGCGGCCGGATTCGGGAAAAACACGCTCACGCTGATAGCCTCAGCGAGTGGCTTCCTTCCTCATCGCACTCCCGACCAGCTCCACGCTGTCGTTCGGCCTGCGACGTCGCGCCACCGCGCAGCGACTCTAGGCGTCGAGTTCTCGACCGGTCGACCCCCTCGTGTGGTCCCGTCGCTCTCGCCGCCGCCTCATTCCCAGCGTTCTCCGCACGCCATTCGACGAATAAGGTTTATCAATGTCACTCTCTGTTGCCGTAGCCGGCGCCAGCGGCTACGCCGGGGGTGAGCTGCTCAGGCTGCTCGCCGACCACCCGGAGTTCACCGTCACCACCGTCACCGCGTTCTCCAACGCCGGCCAGCCGCTCATCGCGCTGCAGCCGCACCTGCGCTCGCTCTCCCACCTCACGCTCGTCGAGACCAGCGCGGAGAACCTCGCCGGCCACGACGTGGTCTTCCTCGCCCTGCCGCACGGCAAGTCCGGCGAGATCACCGCGGCTCTCCCCGAGGGCACGCTCGTCATCGACTGCGGCGCCGACCACCGCCTCACCGACCCGGACGCCTGGGCGCGCTTCTACGGCGGCGAGTACTACGGCGCCTGGACCTACGGCCTGCCCGAGCTGATCCACGCCGACGGCAGCAGGCACCGCGACCAGATCGCCGGTGCCACCCGCATCGCGGTTCCCGGCTGCAACGTGACCGCGATCTCCCTGGGGCTCGCGCCCGGCATCCAGGCCGGCGTGCTGCAGGCGGACGACATCGTCGCCGTGCTCGCCGTGGGCCCCTCCGGCGCCGGCAAGGCGCTGAAGACCAACCTCCTCGCGGCCGAGATCCTCGGATCCGCCTCCGCGTACGGGGTCGGCGGCACCCACCGCCACACCCCCGAGATCACCCAGAACCTGATCGTCGCGGGCGGGAGCGGCGTGAGCGTTTCCTTCACCCCGATGCTCGTGCCGATGAGCCGTGGCATCCTCGCGACCTCCACGGCGAAGCTCGCCCCCGGGGCCACCGCCGCGCAGGTGCGCGACGCCTTCGAGGCCGCCTACGGCCAGGAGCCCTTCGTGCACCTGCTTCCCGCCGGCGAATTCCCGCGCACCGCCGACACGGTGGGCGCGAACACCGCCCTGATCGGCCTCGCGGTCGACGAGACGGCCGGCCGCGTCGTCACGGTCACCGCCATCGACAACCTGGTCAAGGGCACGGCCGGTGCCGCCATCCAGTCCGCCAACATCGCCCTCGGTCTCCCCGAGACCACGGGCCTCAGCACGAACGGAGTCGCGCCGTGAGCGTCACCCACGCAGCAGGATTCCTCGCGAGCGGGGTCGTCGCCGGCCTCAAGTCGACGGGGAAGAACGACCTCGCCCTCGTGCAGAACCTCGGACCGCAGAAGGCGGCGGCCGTTGTCTTCACGAGCAACCGCGCCAAGGCCAATCCGATCATCTGGTCGCAGCAGGTCATCGGCGACGGAATCGTCGAGGCCATCGTGCTCAACTCGGGCGGCGCCAACTGCTACACCGGCGCCTTCGGCTTCCAGACCACGCACGCCACCGCCGAGGCCGTGGCCGAGGGGCTCGGCGTCTCCGCCAGCGATGTGCTCGTCTGCTCCACCGGTCTGATCGGCGTCGGCGACCAGGGTTTCCGCGACAAGCTGCTCGCCGGCGTCGCCACGGCGGTTCCGGCGCTCACGGCGGAGGGCGGTCACGACGCCGCCCTCGCCATCATGACCACCGACTCGAAGCCGAAGGAGTCGGTGATCGAGGGCGTCGGCTGGTCGATCGGCGGCATGGCCAAGGGCGCGGGCATGCTCGCCCCCGGGCTGGCGACGATGCTCGTTGTGATCACAACGGATGCGCAGCTCACCTCCGCAGACCTCGATGCGGCCCTGCGCGCCGCCACCCGCGTCACCTTCGACCGCCTCGACTCCGACGGCTGCATGTCGACCAACGACCAGGTCTCCCTGCTCTCGAGCGGCGCATCCGGTGTCACGCCCTCCCTCGAGGTCTTCACCACCGCCGTCACAGCGATCTGCGCCGACCTCGCCGCGCAGCTGCAGGCCGACGCCGAGGGTGCGAGCCACAACATCTCGATCGAGGTCGTCAACTCGGTCACCGAGGACGACGCCGTGGAGGTGGGCCGCTCGGTGGCCCGCAACAACCTGTTCAAGGCCGCGGTCTTCGGCAACGACCCGAACTGGGGCCGGGTGCTGGCCGCCATCGGAACCACCACCGCCGAGTTCGACCCCTACGACGTCGACGTGAGCATGAACGGCGTGCGGGTCTGCCGGTCGGGCGAGCCCGACCGTCCCGTCGACGAGGTGGACCTCACCCCGCGCGCCACCCACGTGCTCATCGACCTCAAGGTCGGCACCGCGACGGCGACGATCCTCACCAACGACCTCACGCACGACTACGTGCACGAGAACAGCGCGTACTCCAGCTGATGGGCGTCTTCAGAGAGGCCCAGGGTCTCGAGGTCGGTATCAAGACAGCGGTGCTCATCGAGTCGCTGCCGTGGCTCAAGCAGTTCCACGGGCAGATCATGGTGGTGAAGTTCGGCGGCAACGCGATGGTCGACGAGGAGCTGCAGCGCGCCTTCGCCGAGGACATGGCGTACCTGCACTTCGCCGGCATCCGCCCGGTCGTGGTGCACGGCGGCGGCCCGCAGATCTCCGCGCGCCTCGCCGAGCTCGGCCTGCACAGCGAGTTCCGCGGAGGCTACCGGGTGACCACTCCTGAGACGATCGATGTGGTGCGCGGCGTGCTCTCCGGGCAGATCAGCCGCCACCTCGCCGACCTCGTCGACGAGCACCAGGACAACCTCGCCATCGCCATCTCCGGCGAGAACCAGGGGCTGTTCGGCGGACGTCGCCGCGGGGCGGTCGTCGACGGGGAGCAGATCGACCTCGGTCTGGTGGGAGACGTGGTGACCGTCGACCCGTCGTCGATCCTCGCCGCGGTCGCCGCGGGCCGCATCCCGGTGGTCGCGTCCATCGCCCCCGACCTCGATACGCCGGGCCAGTCGCTCAACATCAACGCGGACTCGGCCGCATCCGCTCTCGCGATCGCCCTCGGCGCAGCGAAGCTGGTGATCCTCACCGACGTCGCGGGGCTGTACCGCGACTGGCCGAACCGCGACTCGCTCGTCTCGATCATCGACACCGAGGAGCTCGCCGAGCTGCTCCCGTCGCTCGAGTCGGGCATGATCCCGAAGATGACGGCCTGCCTCGAAGCTGTGCAGGGCGGCGTCGCCAAGGCGGCCATCATCGACGGACGCGAACCCCACTCGATACTTCTCGAGATCTTCACGCACAGCGGCATCGGCACGGAGGTAGTACCCGCATGAGCTCCAATCCCCCCACGGACGGCTGGAAAGGCCGCTTCACCGACGCCATGATGGGCTCGGCGCCCGCGCCGCTCACCCTGCTCGAGCGCGGCGAGGGCTGCTACGTCTGGGACGTCGACGGCACCCGGTACCTCGACTTCCTCGGCGGCATCGCCGTGAACTCGCTCGGCCACGCCCACCCGGTGCTCGTGAACGCGGTCGCCGAGCAGGCCGGCCGACTCGTCCACGTCTCGAACTACTTCGCAACCGCTCCGCAGATCGAGCTCGCCGAGCGCCTCCGCCGTCTCACCGGCGCGGGAGAGCGCGGCCGGGTCTACTTCGGCAACTCCGGCGCGGAGGCCAACGAGGCCGCCCTCAAGCTCGCCCGCCGCAACGGTCAGCACAAGAGGATCGTCGCGTTGAACAACTCCTTCCACGGCCGCACCATGGGGTCGGTCTCGCTCACCGGCAAGCCCGCGCTGCGCGAGGCCTTCGAGCCGGTCGTGCCGGGCATCGTGCACATCGACTCGACGATCGCGGCGCTCGAGGCCGTCGACTGGTCGACCGTCTCCGCACTCATCGTCGAGCCCATCAAGGGCGAGGCGGGCGTGGTCGAGCTGCCCGCCGGCTACCTGGAGCGCGCCCGGGAGATCACGGAGGAGCACCACGTGCTTCTCATCCTCGACGAGATCCAGACCGGCGCCGGACGCACCGGGGAGTGGTTCGCGTTCCAGGCCCACGGCATCGTGCCCGACGCCATCACCGTGGCCAAGGGCATCGGCGGGGGAGTGCCGATCGGAGCCCTGGTCACCTTCGGCTGGGCGTCCGACCTGTTCACGACGGGACAGCACGGCAGCACCTTCGGCGGCAATCCGCTGGCCACGGCGGTGGCGAACGCGGTGCTCGGCGAGATCGAGGACGCGGGCCTCGTCGCCAACGCCGCCCGACGCGGCGAGGAGCTGCGAGCGGCGATCACCGCCATCGGCTCCCCGCTGATCACCGAGGTGCGCGGCGCGGGCCTGCTGATCGGCATCGGCCTCTCCGAGCCGATCGCCCCCGCGGTGACCGCCGCGGCCCTCGCGTCCGGTCTCATCATCAACGCGCCGAACGACACGAGCATCCGCCTCGCACCGCCGCTGATCGTCGGCGACGACGAGGTGTCCGAGTTCATCCGCATCTTCACCGACGTCATCACTTCTTTCCCCACCCCGGAGGCAACATCATGACCAGGCACTTCCTGCGCGACGACGACCTGACCCAGGCCGAGCAGCTCGAGATCCTCGATCTGGCCGTGGAGCTGAAGAAGGACCGCTACGCGCAGAAGCCCCTCGCCGGGCCGCAGACAGTCGCGGTGATCTTCGACAAGTCGTCGACCCGCACCCGCGTCTCCTTCGCGGTCGGCGTCGCCGACCTCGGCGGCAGCCCGCTGATCATCTCCACCGCCAACAGCCAGCTCGGCGGCAAGGAGACCCCCTCCGACACCGCACGCGTGCTCGAGCGGATGGTCTCGATGATCGTCTGGCGCACCTACGCCCAGAGCGGCCTGGAGCAGATGGCGCTGGGCGCCACCGTCCCGGTGGTCAACGCGCTGAGCGACGACTTCCACCCCTGCCAGCTGCTCGCCGACCTGCTCACGATCCGCGAGCACCGTGGCGAGCTCGCCGGACTCACCGTGACCTTCCTCGGCGACGGCGCTTGCAACATGGCGCACTCCTACCTGCTGGCCGGTGCCGTGGCCGGCATGCACGTGCGCATCGCGAGCCCCGCCTCCTATGCACCGGATGCGCGGGTCGTCTCCGACGCGGAGGCGATCGCCGCGCAGTCCGGCGGCTCGGTCACGCTCTTCACCGACCCGGTGGAGGCGACCACCGGCGTCGACATCGTCGTGACGGACACCTGGGTGTCGATGGGCAAGGAGGACGAGAAGGCCGAGCGCCTCGAGACCTTCGGCGCCTACCGCGTGGACTCCGCCCTGATGGCGCTGGCCAAGCCGGACGCGCTGTTCCTGCACTGCCTGCCCGCCGACCGCGGCTACGAGGTGACCGCCGACGTGATCGACGGCGGCCAGAGCGTCATCTGGGACGAGGCGGAGAACCGCCTCCACGCCCAGAAGGCGCTGATGGTCTGGCTGCTCGAGCGCGCCGCGGCCTGAGTCGCCGCCGATACCCCCCCGACCGCCGATCGACGCCCGACGAAGGAGGCCGCGCATCGACACTCCATCGCGCAACCCCGTCGTCGGGCGCCTGCGCTCCTATGGACTCCCGCCGAGGATCCTCGGCGTCGACCTCGCCCGCGGACTCGCAGTGCTCGGAATGTACGGTGCGCACATCGGCGTCACCGAGCCCTTCGACTGGGGGCGGCCGGGCACCTGGCTCGACCTCGTCAACGGCAGGTCGTCGATCCTCTTCGCGCTGCTCGCCGGAGTGTCGATCGCGATCATCTCGGGCGGCACCCGCTCTCTCGACCGGAGTGAGCTGCGGCGCGCGCGCATCCGCATCACGGTGCGCGCCGCGCTCATCTTCGTACTCGGCGCCTGGCTGGTCTGGCTCGACTCCGGCATCGCGGTGATCCTCCCGGTGTACGCCGTGCTCTTCCTGCTCGCGCTGCCCGTTCTGCGCCTGCGCGCCCGATGGCTGTTCCTGCTCGCCGCGGTGACGGCGCTCGTCTCGCCGCTCGTCTCGGTGGTGGCGCTCGGCCTCACCCGCGGCGACGGCGCCGTGATCGACCTGCTGTTCACGGGCAACTACCCGGCCGTGATCTGGATCACCTTCGTGCTGGTGGGCCTCGGCGTCGGACGCCTCGACCTGCGCGCCACCGAGGTGCGGGTGACTCTCGTCGGGGTGGGCGTGACGCTCGCCGTGGTCGCCTACGGCAACGGCTACCTCGCGTCCGGGCTCGTGCAGACGGGGCCCGTGCGGCAGTTCGACTTCGCCCAGCTCGCCACGATCGAGCCGCACAGCGGCAGCCAGTTCGAGGTCGTCGGCTCCACCGGATTCGCCCTCGCGGTGCTCGGGCTCTGCCTGCTGGTGCCGTCCGTGCTGCGCTGGGTCGTGTATCCGCTCGCCGCGGTCGGTTCGATGGCGCTCACCGCGTACACCGTGCACGTCGTGATCGTGGCGCAGCTCGACCGCTCGGTCTTCACCCCCACCGACAACGGCCTCTATCTGGCCTTCCTCGTCGGGGCGCTCGTCTGCTGCTCGATCTGGACGCTGCTGCTCGGCCGCGGACCCCTCGAACGCGTGCTGACCTCTGCCTCGAGAATCGCAGCGCGCGAGCGCCGCGTGACTCCGGCGCCACCGGCGCGCCGGTAGTCTTGACAGTGATTTAACCCAAGGAGAAACACATGGCGGAACGCGTTGTCCTGGCCTATTCAGGCGGACTGGACACTTCGGTAGGAATCGGCTGGCTCAAAGACGCCACGGGCAAAGAGGTCGTGGCTCTGGCCGTCGACGTCGGCCAGGGCGGCGAGGACATGGACGACATCCGCCAGCGCGCGCTCGACTGCGGCGCCGTCGAGTCGATCGTCGTCGACGCGAAAGAGGAATTCGCCGCCGACTACCTGATGCCGGCCCTCAAGGCCAATGCCATGTACCAGAAGACCTACCCTCTGGTCTCGGCTCTCAGCCGTCCGCTGATCTCGAAGCACCTCGCGGCGACCGCGCGGCGCCTCGGTGCCGACAGCGTGGCCCACGGCTGCACCGGCAAAGGCAACGACCAGGTGCGCTTCGAGGCCGCCGTCGCAGCCCTCGCACCCGAGCTCACCAGCATCGCCCCCGTGCGCGACCTCGCGCTCACCCGCGACAAGGCGATCATCTACGCCGAGGAGCACAACCTCCCGATCCGCCAGAGCGCGAAGAACCCGTACTCCATCGACAAGAACGTCTGGGGCCGCGCGGTCGAGACCGGATTCCTCGAGGACCCGTGGAACGCGCCCATCGAGGACCTCTACGAATACACGCAGGACCCGTCCGTCTTCCGGGAGGCCGACGAGGTCGTGATCACCTTCTCGGCCGGAATCCCGGTCGCGATCGACGGTGTCGCGCACTCGCCGCTCGCGATCATCGAGGAGCTCAACGCCGTCGCGGGCAAGCACGGCGTCGGCCGCATCGACGTCGTCGAGGACCGCCTGGTCGGCATCAAGAGCCGCGAGGTCTACGAGGCCCCCGGCGCGATCGCCCTGATCGCCGCGCACGAGGCCCTCGAGAGTCTCACCATCGAGCGCGACGTGAGCCGCTTCAAGCGCGGCGTCGAGGCCGAATGGTCGAACCTGGTCTACGACGGACTCTGGTTCTCCGGCCTCAAGCGCAGTCTCGACGTCTTCATCGACGACACCCAGAAGTACGTCTCCGGCGACATCCGCCTCAAGCTGCAGGGCGGCCGCGCGATCGTCACCGGCCAGAAGAGCGAGCAGAGCCTGTACGACTTCAGCCTCGCCACCTACGACACCGGCGACACCTTCGACCAGTCGCTGTCGAAGGGCTTCATCGAGCTGTGGTCGCTGCCGAGCAAGATCGCGGCCCGCCGCGACGCAGCAGCGAGCGAGTAGAGCATGGCGAAGGGTGACGGCACCACTGGCGCGACCGGCGAAGGCTCCCTCTGGGGCGCCCGATTCGCCAGTGGTCCGTCGCCCGAGCTCGCCCGGCTGAGCCGGTCGATCCACTTCGACTGGCAGCTGGCCGGCTACGACCTGGCCGGTTCGAGCGCGCACGCGAAGGCGCTCGCCTCGGCCGGCTACCTCGACGACGATGAACTGCAGCGGATGCTCGCCGCGATCACACAGCTCGGCGAGGCCGTCGTCGACGGCAGCTTCGAGGCCCGCGACGACGAGGAGGACGTGCACGCCGCCCTCGAGCGCGGCCTGATCGAGATCACCGGCACGGAGCTGGGCGGCAAGCTGCGCGCCGGCCGCAGCCGCAACGATCAGATCGCCACCCTCATCCGGCTCTACCTGCTCGACCACTCGAGCATCATCGGCCACCAGCTGGTGCAGCTCGTCGACGCCATCGCATCGCAGGCACAGAACCACATCGACGCCGTGATGCCGGGTCGCACCCACCTGCAGCACGCGCAGCCCGTGCTGCTCGCCCACCACCTGCTCGCCCACGCCTGGCCGATCGTGCGCGACCTCGAACGTCTGCGCGACTGGCGCGTGCGCGCCTCCACCTCGCCGTACGGCTCGGGCGCCCTCGCCGGCAGCTCGCTCGGTCTCGACCCCGTTCTCGTGGCCCGGGAGCTCGGGCTCAGCGGCCCGACCGAGAACTCGATCGACGCCACCGCGAGCCGCGACAACGTCGCCGAGTTCGCCTTCATCACCGCGCAGATCGGCGTCGACATCTCCCGGCTCTCCGAGGAGATCATCCTCTGGAACACCCGCGAGTTCGGCTTCGTCACGCTCGACGACGCCTTCTCCACCGGCTCGTCGATCATGCCGCAGAAGAAGAACCCCGACATCGCCGAGCTCGCCCGCGGCAAGGCCGGACGCCTGATCGGCAACCTCACCGGGCTGCTCGCCACACTCAAGGGCCTGCCGCTCGCCTACAACCGCGACCTGCAGGAGGACAAGGAACCCGTCTTCGACTCCGTCGAGACCCTCGAGGTGCTGCTTCCCGCCTTCACCGGCATGGTCGCCACCCTGCGATTCAACACCGAGCGGATGCGCGAGCTCGCCCCCCAGGGGTTCTCCCTCGCCACCGACGTGGCCGACTGGCTCGTGCGCCAGCGCATCCCCTTCCGGGAGGCCCACGAGGTCAGCGGATCCCTCGTGCGCTTCTGCGAGGAGAATGACCTCGAACTGCACGAGCCGAGCGATGCGCAGTACCTCGCCGTCTCCCCGCACCTCACCCCCGGGGTGCGCGACGTGCTCACCGTCGACGGCTCGATCGCCAGCCGCGACGGCGCGGGCGGCACCGCCCCGGTGCGCGTCGCCGAGCAGCTGGCGGCTCTGACCGCGCGTGTCCGCGCGCTGAACACCGGGAACTGACCGTGGCAGACGACGAGAAGCGCCGGTTCAGCTGGTACGAGCCGATCGGCCGACGCGGCCGCGTGATCCTCATCACGGTCGCCACGGCGATCGTGGTCGGAGCCCTGATCGCGGCCCTCGCCCTCGGGATCCCCTTCTTCTAGGCCGGTGTTCGACCGCGGATTCCTCGAGCGCTCGGCGGTCGACGTCGCGCCCGGGCTCCTCGGGGCGCGGCTCAGCGTCGGCGAGGTGACGGTGCGCATCACCGAGGTCGAGGCCTACCTCGGCGTCGGCATCGACCCCGGCTCGCACTCCTTCCGCGGGCAGACCCCGCGCAACGCGGTGATGTTCGGCGAGCCCGGGCACCTGTACACCTACTTCACCTACGGCATGCACGTCTGCGCCAACGTGGTGTGCTCGCCCGTCGGCGTCTCCTCCGCCGTGCTGCTGCGCGCCGGCGAGGTCGTTGAGGGTGCGGAGGTCGCGGCGATGCGCCGCAGCACCTCCCGTACCCCGTCCGATCTGGCGAGCGGGCCGGCACGGCTCACCGTGGCACTCGGGATCACGCTCGCCGATGGCGGAACGGACCTCGCAGACGGGCGGGTGCGTCTCGAGTTGCCGCGCGCGGCATCCGCTTACGACACCTCGCCCCGCACCGGGGTGTCCGGTCCGGGCGGGGGCGAGGACTACCCCTGGCGCTTCTGGATCCCGGGGGAGGCCTCGGTGTCGAAGTACCGCACGCACGTTCCGAGGGTGCGGCGATGAGGCGGTTCACCCCGGTCGAGCAGGCGATCGATGCGGCGGCGCACCGCTGGCTCGACCGTGCACCGCACAGCGGCGCCCGCGCGCGGGTCACGGAGTTCCTGGTGTTCGGGCTCAAGCAGGGCTGGGCGTGCATCTTCGGTGCGGCGATGCTCGCCGTGCTGGTCGCCACACGGCTCTGGTACCCCGACGAGGCAGCGCTCGCCCGCAACGACTTCCTCGTGATCGCGGCGGTAATGATCCAGCTGGTGATGGTGGTCTTCCGCCTCGAGACGCTGCGCGAACTGCGGGTGATCGTGCTGTTCCACATCGTCGGCACCGGCATGGAGCTGTTCAAGACCGACGTCGGCTCCTGGGTCTACGAGGGCGAGGGGCTGCTGCGTCTCGGGGGAGTGCCGCTCTACAGCGGGTTCATGTATGCCGCGGTCGGCTCCTACATGGTGCGGGTCTACCGCCTGTTCGACCTGCGCTTCGACCGCTATCCGCGGCGCTGGATCACCGCGGTGCTCGCCGGGCTGATCTACGTCAACTTCTTCTCGCATCACTACCTGCCGGATGCCCGCTGGGTGCTGCTCGCGGCAGTCGTCCTCGTCTACGGACGCACCGTGATGCAGTTCACCGTCTTCCGGTCGAGGCTGCGGATGCCGCTGCCCCTCGCATTCCTGCTCGTGGCCGTATTCATCTGGCTGGCGGAGAACATCGCCACCTGGTCGAACGCGTGGGTCTACCCCGACCAGCTGGAGGGCTGGCACCCCGTGTCCGTGGGAAAGCTCGGCGCCTGGTTCCTGCTGATGATGATCTCGGTCGTGCTGGTGGCGTGGATCTACCCGCCGCGTGAGCCCGACACCAAATACGAGAGAATAGCGGGGTGACAGTGCGTGAGAGATCGAGAGCTCGTGAGCTCAACCTATTGCGCGTGTTCCACGAGATCCGGGCTGGCGTGAATGAGACCATCACGGAGTTGATCCGTTCGACAGGCCTGTCGCGTCCGAGCGTCTCTTCCTTGGTCGCCGAACTCATCGAATTCGGCTGGATCGAAGTGGTCGACCCCGCATCGGACGGCCAGGGCGGACGCCCTCCTCAGCGATTCCGGTTCCGCGCGGGAGTCGGTACGCTCGTCGGGCTCGACATCGGTGTTCACCGCATCAATGTGCTCCTCGCCGACCTCGCCGGCGAGATACTCTTCAGTCGAACTTTCGACGTCGAACCGACGGCGACTCCGACCGAGCGCCTCGCCGTAGTGGATGCCGCACTGGAGGCGACGCTGGGCGAGGCGGTAGTCCCTGCCGACGCCATCTGGTCAGTCGGAGTCGCGGTGACCGGTCCGGTCGACGCCGACGGGCGCACCTCGATGGTCAGCCCCCTGCCCGACTGGGCGGAGGTAAACCTGGTGTCCCACCTCGGCCAGCGCTTCGCCTGCCCTGTGCGGGTGGAGAACGATGTCAAGCTCGCGCTCCTCGCAGAGCACGAATGGGGTGTCGCGCGCGGAGCGGGAGACGTCGTCTTCATACTTGCCGGCCAACGCACCGGCGCGGCATCCATGGTCAACGGGCAGGTGGTGCGTGGGCACGGGGGAGCCGCAGGCGAGATCGGCGCATTGCCCGCCGTGCGATGGCACACCGCGATCGAGCGGCTCCACACGCTCGCCGGGTCGCCGGAATCTCTCAAAGAGAACGAGCGCGCCGCATGGACCTTCGATCAAGCGCAGCGCTCCAATCCGGAGGCCAAGAAACTCGTCTGGAAATATGCGCGCGACGTCGCCACCGGCGCGGCAGCCGTCGTCCTCACGCTCGACCCGGAGATCGTCGTTCTTGGTGGCGGAAGCACTCAGTGGGCAAAGTTGTGGATTGCCGAATTCAGCGCGGTGTTGAACAAGAGCGTCGTGCGGATGCCCGAGGTGCGAGTGTCGACGCTCGGCGGAGACCATGTGGGCAGAGGGGCGATCCGACTCGCAATGGCGGCAGTCGAGAGCAGTCTGTTCACAGACGAACTTCTGCCCCCGCGTGCTCCGACCGCGGTTGCCTGAGCAGGACACGATGAAGCACCCGGCAGTGACCGGCGCCACCGGGTGCGTCTCCGAAGGAGTCAGATCGCGTAGAGCGACGGCTCGCCGTCGATTGCCGGCTCGAAGTCGACGAGCCGCGAGCCGATCCGGAACCGGTAGCGATCAACCTGCTCGGTCTGCGGGCTCTGCGTGAGGAAGCTGCGCAGCAGCGGGAGGTCGGCCTCGTCGAGCCACTCTGGCGGGTCCGACACCGCTTTGAACCCGGAGAGGGTCGCGCAGTCCTGCAACCACTGCATCTGCTCGTCGCTCAGTAGGTTCTGTCGCCGCCGGAAATAGACGGCGTCGGGGTCCAGCCCGATCAGCCCACGCATCCACAGCCGGTTGACGCCGTTGAAGACTGCATTGCGCGCCATTGCGTCTGAAGGGTCGTCGGTGGCGTAGTTGTCCCACATAGGCGCTACATCCGGCCCGGTGCGAACCGCGTTCAAGAGCCCGAGCGACGGGAAGATCGGAGCGCCGGAGCCGAGAAGATAGACGTCGGGCCCCACGGCCGACCGGATCGCCTCCATCGCTGAGCGGTAGGCCGCCTCGCGATCGATGTCCTGGCTTCGAACGCCCGCGACGGCGCCGGCATTCACGAAGTCGAGCTTGAGATAGCCGAACCCCCAGTCGTCGACCGCGCGGGTGACCGTGTCGGTGAGGAAGCCGAGTGCGTCCTCTCGGGTGAAGTCGAAGGTGTAATAGTCGGTGCCCCAGTTCGATCCCGCTCGAACCGGCGCCCCATCGGAGTCCCGAAGCAGCATCTGAGGGTTTGTCTGCACGATCTGCGCGGACGGCAGTGCGATGAACGGCGCAATCCACAGCCCGGGACGCATGCCGGTGTCGGTGATGGCGGATGCCGCATCCTTCATGCCCGAGGCGAACTTCGCATTCGGGTGCCAGTCGCCGACGAGGCGTTCCCACCCGTCGTCGATCTGAACCGTGTCGAACCCGAGTGCCGGCAGTTGAGGAACGATGCGGTCCAGGTGCTGACGCGAAATGGTCTCGTAGAACGAATACCACGACGACCACACATTGCCCGGTTCGGGAGCGAGCGTGCCGTATCGACTGACAAGCAACTCGCGATACCTGTCCATCACTTCGCGTTCACCGCGGGCGCTCAGCAGCACCCACGTCGCGGCATTCCCGGACTCCGTCCAGGCTGCCAGCACATCGCGATCTGCGTGCAGTCGAGGCGTATCACCGTCCAGGCATCCGAGCAGCAACGAACGGGTCCCATCGGTGACGACCATCATCCACGAGGAATGGTGCCGAGCCGGATCGTCCCAGCTCGTATCGTCTGCGGTCTGTCGCCTGCGCGGACTCTCGACCCTCAGCGGAGGTTCCGATAGACGGCGCCACCCGGTGGGGGACCAGGAGTTCTGTCCGTTGCGATAGACCTCGCCTTCTGCGAATCCGTGCAGGACCGACATCCGCGAGGCGCTGAGAAACGTCTCGTTGATTCCGATACCGGGCGGTGCCCAGTCGGGACTTTCGATGACGGAACCGACGAACTGCATCGGGACGGCTGCCTGTGTTTTGAACGGCATGGATTCTCCTTGAGTGACACGGCGGAAGTGGTGAGTCACCACTTCCACCGTTGTTGCGATGGCGATTCGGTGCGAATGTGCGAACGATCCTCTATTCGAAGAGCGCCTCGACCGTGTCATTCGCCTCGGCGAGACGCTTGGCGGGATCCGCTCCCTGGGCAATTGCCTGCATTGCGTCCTGGATCGCAGAGTTCACCTCGGCAGACCGCTCGAATGCGGGAATGGTGAAGGTCTCGCCGGCGTCAGCGACGCTGGCGAATGCCGATGAGTCGATACCAGCGGCGGCACGGGCCTCGAACGCGGCTTCCGAACCGGAGTTGAGCGCGGGGAAGATGAGTCCGGCCTTACCGACCGCGTTCTGGCATTCCGGGGACGCGAGGTATTCGACCCATTTGTAGGCCTCCTCCGGGTTCTCCGTGCCGGCCCAGACCGAGTCGGCCAGGCCATTGCTGGCGGCCATTCGCCCTTCGGGGCCTTCGGGAACCATCGCGTAGGCGAACTGCACGGGTGCGTCGGAGGCGAGGTACGTCGAAGCCATCCAGGAACCGGTGATGGTGGATGCCGCGTTCTGGTTCTCCATCACCGCCTGCGTGCCGAGCGTGGACTGCTCGTCGAATCCGGGCGCGTAACCGTCCTCGATCAGCGAACGGAGCCACGCCCCCGTCTCGACCAACGGTGTCGAGTCGAAGTTGAAAGTGGTCGGTGCCCCATCGTCGTCGGTGTAGGTGAACCCGGCGGAGTGCGCGAAATTACCCCAACCGTTCTGCCCGGTCGCACCGTCGGCCCACTCGGGGTAGTAGCCGTATCGCACCACGTCGCCCTTGTCGAAGTTCGGATCCAGACCGTTCCTGCCCGCTCCGTCAACTGACATCGCTTTCACGAGTTCGCCGAAGGTTCCTCCGTCTTCGGGATTCCAGGTGAGAGCGCTGAGCTGGTCGGCGGTGAATCCCGCCTCGGTCGCGGCTTCCACGTTGTAGAGCAACCCGACGGTGTCCCAGTCCTTGGGGAGGCCGTACCGCTTGCCGTCGGTGACCCATCGCTCGGCGAGCCCATCCTTGTAGTCCGCGAAATCGATGTCCGCGGCTTCCACATTTTCTGTCAGGTCGAGGAGCTGATTGTTCTGGACGAACTGAAGATAGTAGGAAATCTGGTTCGTGAAGACATCGGGAGCAGTTCCTGCCGTGATCTGAGTGCTCAGGTTCTGCCAGTACTGCGCCCATCCGGTTTGGGTCAGGTTGACGGTGATATTCGGATTCTCGGCGGTGAACGCCTCCGCGCAGTCCTGGTAGAGCGGCAGCTGAGTGTCGTCCCACAGCCAGTAGTCGATCGTGACAGCGCTGTCGCCGCCCTCGTCGCCTCCAGCCGAGCAGGCGGTAAGTGCGAGCAGCGTTGCAACTCCGAGTGCCGCAATCCGTGTGGTGCTTTTCTTCATGCCATTCCCTTTCGATCACAGTGGTAGCGCATTAGCAGGAGCGGTGACGGATTCACAGTGCGACGTTGTCGCACGACTCACTTGCCGCCGGAAAAGTTCAATGACTGGATGAGCTGCTTGCCCAGGAAGACAAGAATCAGCAGCACGGGGAGAACCGACAGCGTCGCGCCGGCCATGAGTCCGGTCCAATCGGGCGCCGTGTTCGGGGACTGCTGCTGGAAGACTCCGAGGGCGACGGTGAGCACTCGTGTCAATTCGGAGTTGCCGGCCACGAGCGGCCACAGGTAGTCCTTCCACATGCCCACGAGGGTGATGAGCATCATCGTGGCGATCGGGCCTCGGCTCAGCGGCAGCGCGATCCGCCAGAATCGGCCGAGGCTCCCCACGCCGTCGAGGGTCGCCGCTTCTTCCACGTCGCGTGGAAGCGAGAGGAAGAACTGGCGCAGGAAGAAGATGGTGAAGGGGCTCATCAGGAGAGCGGGCGCAATGAGACCGAGCATGGTGTTCAGAAGGTCGAGTTCACGCATCAGTGCGAAGTTCGGCAGCAGGGTGAAGATGCCGGGGATCATCAGGCCGGCGAGGACCACACCGAACAGCAGGTTTCGACCGGGGAATCTCAGCCGCGCGAAGGCGTATGCCGCTGCCGCGCAGGAGAGTGTCTGGATGACGGCGATGGATCCCGCATAGATCACGGAATTGAGTGTGTAACGCACGAAGTCGATGCTCGCCCCCGTGCCTCCCGCTGCGACCGATTCCTCAATGCTTGCGAGGCCGAGTACTCGCTGGAAGTTGATCAGGGTCGGGCTGGACGGCCAGAGTTGTGCGGCCTGGGGCACCAGGTCGGCTGTCGGTGTGATTGCCGTGCGCACCATCCAGTAGAAGGGGAAGACGGTCGCGACCACCACGATCGCGACGATGATCCACGCGACCGTCCGGCCGGGCCGGAATCGCACGTTCCTGCGGATGCCCGAGGTTGCCGTGGTCATGAGAGGTCCGATCGGTTGGCGCGCATAAGGCGCATCTGAACGAACGTCAGGGCACCGAGAATGACGACGAGGAGAATCGCTATCGCCGAGGCGTAGCCCATGTTGTAGAACGAGAACGCCTGTTGGTAGATGTAGTAGTAGATGACTCTCACCTCCGGGATGGGGTTGTTGCCGTAACCGACCTGCACCAGATCGAAGACTTGGAACGAGCCGATGAGTGACACAACGAGAACCAGGGCGAGGACCGGCCGGATCAGCGGCAGCGTGATATTGAAGAACATCCGCGTCTCGCCGGCACCGTCGAGCGCCGCTGCCTCGTACAGGTCGTGCGGGACCTGCAGCATCCCGGCATACAGCAGCAGCGCCGTATATCCGAGGCCGGACCACACCGAGATCACGATGATTATCCCCAGAGCGGCGTCACCGTTGTAGAAGGAGACGCCCGAGATGCCGATCGATTTGAGCAGCTGTGTCAAGAATCCGACATTCGCATCCAGGAGCCACCCCCAGATCAGTGCGATAGCCACGTTCGGTACGAGCCACGGCAACAGCAGGAGGGAACGGACCCAATTGCTCAGGTGCAGTCGTTGCATGAACGCGGCGAGGCCGAGGGCGAGAACCATCATGACAATGATGTTCAGAACGGCGAAGACCGCGGTGATCCGGAGCGAATCCCACACCTGCGGGTCTCCGGCGAGATCCTCGAAGTTCGCGGTTCCTATGAAGGTCGGGTCGTTGAGCAGATTGAAGTCCGTCATCGAGTAGTACACACCACGGATGGTGGGGTAGACGTAGAACACGACGAAGCCGAGAAGTGCAGGCAGCAGTAGTACCAGCGCAGCCCATTTCTCGGCGCGCCGCAGCCGCGATACTCCTGGTCGAGCGGCCGGGGGCTTCTCTGCGCGGCGAGGGGCACCGGTTCCTGTGCGCTCGAGCGTCGATCTCGACATCGAGAACCTCCTTTGCGGGCCGGTTGGAGGCCCGACCGCGAGCCACAGTTAGGTAAACACTGTGACAGGGTTTTGTCAACGCTTTGGCAAAACCTGTCGGTCAGTACTACCCGTTCCACCACCTTCCACGCCTGACCCAGCAGGCATTCGCATGCGGAGGTAGTGGGCGGCCCAGCGCGGAGGCAATCTGTTGCAGGGTCGCAAGACTGGGTTCGCGGAGGGTGGGTCGCCTCCCTGTGCTCGGACCGACGCTAAACGGCCCTCGAACCCGACCGGGTGTCCGGCCTCGTCGGCGGCACCGTCCGCTGAGGGCCCGCCCGGCTGACCGAGTCGTCGAGCCGGTCGATCAGCCGGCCGAGGGGCCCGATCGCGGCGTCCTCCGCCCGGATCTCCGCGGCGCGCGCCCGCTTGCTCGCCGACTGCGGAGTGATCCCGATCCGCGCCGCGGCCTCGGCCTGGGTGAGCCCGCCCGCCAGGAGGTCGTGGATCTCCCAGCCGGGGGAGCTGCGCCGGGCGCGCAGCACCAGCAGCAGGTCGACGAGGGCCTCGACGTCCCGCGCCAACTGGTGCCGCGGCTGGGCGACGACGGCCACGTGGGTGCTCTTCTTCGCCGCCCGCGTCACGGCGGCGTGAGCGGCGACGAAGGCGTTGCCCGAACCCGACTGCACACTCTCGTCGAGCGGCACGACGACCGTACCGACGCCGATGCCCACGTTCCACAGGCCGCCGCGGGTGAGCACGAGGGTCACGGCCAGGGCGGTGCCACCGGCGTCGACGAGAATCTGGAACTCCTCGCCGAGCGTGCCGTTGCTGGAGAGAGGGAGGCGGTCGCCGAATATGCTGTTCAGCCCGGCGACGGCATTGACATCGGGCTCGTCGGCACCCGTGGTGTGCAGCTGGTTGGCTGTGATCACGATCATTGTGCATCTCCGATCAGCGGGTGTGTCCGCGCACCTCCGCTAGCCTGTATCCGTGTCTTCTCCAGCATTCTCCTCACCGGCTCCCCAGCGCAACGACGACTCCTTCGAGGATGTGTGGGACGAGATCGTCTGGCGCGGTCTCGTGCACGTCTCGACCAACGAGCAGGAGCTGAAGGAGCTGCTCGCCGGCGACCCGATCACGTTCTACTGCGGGTTCGATCCCACGGCGCCGAGCCTGCACCTGGGCAACCTCGTCCAACTGCTGACGATGCGCCGCCTGCAGCTCGCGGGGCACAAGCCGCTCGGCCTGGTCGGCGGATCCACCGGTCTCATCGGTGACCCGCGCCCCACCGCCGAGCGCACGCTGAACACCCCGGAGGTCGTAGCGGAGTGGGTCGGCTACCTGCAGGGGCAGGTCTCGCGCTTCCTCAGCTTCGACGGCGACAACGCCGCGCGCCTCGTCAACAACCTCGACTGGACGGCGCCGCTGTCGGCGATCGACTTCCTCCGCGACATCGGCAAGTACTTCCGGGTGGGCACAATGCTCAAGAAGGACGCGGTGAGCGCGCGCCTCAACTCGGACGCGGGCATCAGCTACACCGAGTTCAGCTACCAGATACTGCAGGGCCTCGACTTCCGCGAGCTCTACCGCGAGTACGGCTGCGTGCTGCAGACCGGCGGCAGCGACCAGTGGGGCAACCTCACCAGCGGCACCGACCTCATCCGGCGCTCGGAGGGGGTCTCGGCGCACGCGATCGGCACCCCGCTGATCACCAACTCCGACGGCACCAAGTTCGGAAAGAGCGAGGGCAACGCGGTCTGGCTCGACCCCGCGCTCACGTCGCCGTACGCGATGTACCAGTTCTGGCTGAACACCGACGACGCCGACGTCGTCACGCGCCTCAAGATCTTCACCTTCCTCGACCGCGCGCGGCTCGAGGAGCTCGAGAAGCTCGTGGAGACGGAGCCGTTCCGCCGGGAGGCGCAGCGCACGCTGGCCTTCGAGGTGACCAGCCTCGTGCACGGTGTCGCCGCGACGGAGGCGGCCATCGCCGCCTCCGCCGCGCTCTTCGGGCAGGGCGAACTCGGCTCGCTCGATGCCGCGACCATCGCCGCGGCGACCGCCGAACTGCCCTCCGCCGAGCTCCCGGCCTCGACCACGATCGCGCAGGCTCTCGTCGACACCGGTCTCACGAAGGGACTCGGCGAGTCCCGGCGCGCGATCGCGCAGGGCGGGGTGTATCTGAACAACGTGACCGTGACGGATGATGGCGCCGACTTCTCGGGGGCGGCTCTCGCGAGCGGGCACGCGGTTCTGCGTCGCGGCAAGAAGACCCTCGCCGCCGTGCTCATCACCGCATAGTCGGCGACGACGATGGCGTTGAGCGCGGGCGAACTGCTGCTCGGGGAGACCGTGCTGCTCTCGAAGAACGCCAACTACCGGCTGGACCACGGTGAGGCGCTCGGCGGGCGGGTCCATCTCACCAGCCTGCGGCTGGTCTTCGAGGCGCACCCCGTGAACCGGGTTGTCGGAAGGGCGAGCATCTTCCTGCCGACGATCACGGGGCTCGAGGACTCCAGCCGCATGCTGGCGAAGAGCATCACCGTCATCACGACCGGCCCCCGGGTGGAGCTGGTGGTGTGGGCTGTTCCCGCCCTGATCCAGAGGATTCTGGCGGCGCGGGACGCGCTCCCGGCGGACACATCCCGACGCGTCCTGGCCGAACTCGTCGCCAAGCCCGGCCTGCTCGGTGCCGAGGCGGGGTTCGAGGCGGTCGCGGCCGTCCTCCGCGAACCCGGCTTCGACCCCCGCGACGGGATTCTCCCCTGGCCGGCGCATCCGCTCGGCTGCACGTCCGCGGTGAGCGCGGCCTCCCTCGCCGTCATCGCCTGACCGGCGCGTGTCGCGTAACATGACGGCAACTTGTGTTCGCTACGATCGCTGCAGATCGAAGGGTTTGTCATGGGGAGACGCAGTGCCGGCACGGCCGCCGAGCCCGTGCGCGAGCTGACCGAATTCGACCGGCTCGTGACCGATCGTCTGCGCTCCCGTGGGATCGACGAGTCCGCGGTGGATCCCCTCGCGCCGGGACACCGGGAGACCGCGCCCCAGTCGCTCGACTTCTCCGCCCGTCCCCACCGCAGGAGGAAGCCGCGCGGAACGGTGCTCGACTGGATCTCGCTCGTGCTCGCGGTTCTCGCTCCGCCGCTCGGGCTGCTGCTGAACATCGTCGGCCGCATCGTCAACTACCGTCGGCACGGATGGACGACCACGGTCGCGAAGGTGGCCACCGTGCTGTCGATCGTGTTCACGCTGATTCTCGGCGCGGGGGCCTTCGCCTACTCGATCGTCGCGGAACGTGATGCCGCCGCGGCACAGGTGATCGCCGAGGCACAACCGCTCTGCGAGGCGGTCGCCTCGACACCGGGCGTCCTCGATTCCCCCGCCTACGGATGGCCGACCGAGGTGGCCGCGATCCCGGTGACGCTCGAGGCGATGAAGGCGTACCAGCTGCGGTGGCAGCAGCTCGCCGATGTCGCGCCGGACTCCGCTGCCGCGAACCTGCGGGCGATCGCCGATCAGGCGCAGACGCTCGTGGTCTCGGTGGAGACCACGCAGGCGATCGACCGCAACGGCAACCTGTCCACGATGGCGGCGGTCACGGGTGCATCGGGGCTCCCCGGGTGGGTCGACCGATACTGCCGGTGAGGCCGGGTGGGCTTTTCGCGTCGGGCGCAGTGAAGGTACGACACGCCCGGGAATTCGGGTGCCTTGCCAGCGATGGCCGGCGCACGTAAAGTAATCACTCGTCACCCCAAAGGTTCGGAAAGCCGCAGAGCTAACCGGCCTCAAGCAGGGGACTGAATCCCGATCGAACCGACTGTGTCTTTGTGACCGGTCTCGTAAGATTATTGGATGAGATTTCCGCCTCTGGGCTGGGGTCGAATGTGATTGTGTTGGTTCCTTCGGGGCGGGCGGGTCGATTTGACACTGGGCTGGACGGTGGTAAGTTATACAGGTTGCCCTGAGCGAGACCGTTAGGTTGAATCAGGAGCGTCCGATCCTTGAGAACTCAACAGCGTGCACAATGTCAAATGCCAAAAACCCGGTCGTTTGAACCCGTTTCTAGCGGGGGAGAGCGTCACGGATTCCTTTGGAAATTGAAT
>Ga0247810_10000672_pt1 | contig 30717 bp, 26 predicted proteins | sample UWRJL119311C1_FD_179918 | JGI IMG/M metagenome (GOLD analysis project Ga0247810, IMG submission 179918) | Plant litter microbial communities from Arlington Agricultural Research Station in Wisconsin, United States - UWRJ-L119-311C-1 | ecosystem: Environmental > Terrestrial > Plant litter >... | reverse complement strand
TGTGATTTATAGACACTCCTGGCTATACCACGTCACGATTGAACTTCTTAAAGTGGAAAAGAGAAATGGCTACCCAACTGTTAATTAGGTAGCCATGTGCATTATTGCTCCAACCCTAGTAGTAGTCCCGCCCCTTCTCAGTTCTTCTGACTTGAATCCAGCGAGTTTTCCTTTGTAATGCTGAGTTGTTTCCATTGTTCTGTCTCACATCAGGTGAGTTATTTGGTTTCTTTCTCTATTTTCTAACATTCTGGTTTAGATAACCCCCCATAGATTTAATCTGCAACCTAGGACGAAGATGGCAACCCATTAATAATCACTTCACGTGAAAAGAGAATTCGAAGCTCCCTGGGAACCTTACGGGCATTCTATCATACACCACTCTTGCTTCAGTGTACCAGGGTTTGTAAACCTCCAATAGCATTTCAACGGCCCGTTCCGTTGTAAGTAACCACTCAGCTTGACATTTCCGGAATGCAAAAGCGAACCCAAACAAAGAGGTAAAATCGAGAGCTCGAAGCTTAGATATCACTCAGCCGTAGATTCGATTTTGGTAATTGTTTCAATAGCACCAGCAAGGAAGTCGAGATGAGTTTAAGCAGTAGTCTTTGTAGTGGCGTGGTGCAAGTGGCTTTCTCTCCCGCTGAAAGTTGAGATCCTGGAACTACGCACTCTGAGCTCTTTTGAATTTATTCAGTATATGCCGTGCTTGGGATTGTGGGAACAGGTCTCTTGATTGTGATGTTTTCCAAGCTTATAGTCCAGCAATTGGATAATTACAAGGAGATCAGCGTACTTGTCAGTAGTGACCAATCACTCCAAGCTAGAGATTACTCAACGGCCTCATATCCACAAAAGCGAAACTCTAATGGTTTGGACGGTACTTCGCGAATGATAGTTCAAAGTACGCAAAATCGCAAAGCAAATTGTTCGGATGATGAAGAGCACACCTTGGCCATGCGATTTTCAGAGTTGGACCATCTTACAGCCAACGTCATTACAAATTTCATTGCAACACCATATGTTACTGCAACTAGGACGACGGGGCCAATACGTATTGGGATATGCAACATAATCATTATAGCAATTGTTTAGTTACATATTATTGTTTAGGGGGATTGTTCACTATTATCGAAACTGACCTTCATATTGAGGTGTGGCTCTTGTGCAAATCAGACGCTGATTTTCAAAAATTGCACTGAATTTTTGAAAAAGTAGTTTGACATCAGAGCTCTACCCAACAATTAGGAAGCGTAGCTTACCGCAAACTCTTTGAGTACGGTACACAATATGCCCGGGTTTTGCCCAGTCTAACATCCTCAAACATCCTTACAAGTTTCTTCGCCTGAAGCTGGGGAAATTGCGCTACTGGCCCTCGCTTATGAAACTAAGCGAAGGGCTTCAGGGGAAATGGGCCGCGAATAGAGTAACCAGACTTCTGCTGTTACAGTTGAGCTTTGTGACGATAGATTATTTAAAGAATAGAATCGCTATTCCGTCTCACAGTGCTGCACCTGCTTTTGGTTTGTTTGAATTTAAAAGAGACAAATGTGAATGTTTGGTGAGACATATCCTTCCTTGACCATGATCTAGTTTCGAACCATTCCCAGCAAGTCTTATTTCTGGGTAGTCATTGAAGTGCACATGTATAATCCGGCTTTAGAGAGCTAAAATGCAAACATAATATTGGGGATAGGATATCTGTCACGTGAAAGGCAACCCCATCCTTGTGTTGCAGCACTCATGATTTGATTGGTGCTTACACATCTGGCAATGTCGTGATCTCACACTGTATTAGTGATCAAAGTTTGATGAATTAGTAACCGTTCTGTTCTCTATATGATATATTGCGGCGCTGTTTCTTGAATCATAGCCAGTCCCGATTGTCCACCTTTTGACTTCCAACTACTCAATCATGACCAAGACATCTCGAAAAAGAACTCGTGCAGACTCACCAAACGGGGCCAGCACCAATGGCCACAATTCTAGTCGTGTGAAGGTAACAGATAATACCGGTACTTCCGGGTCCAAGCAACTGCATCTCACAGCGTTCATGAGACCGGTCAGTTTGCACACCGGCGCATGGCGATATCCTGGCTCTTATCCAGATGCCAATTTCAACCTTAAGCATCTCACATATTTCATCCAGAAACTCGAAAAGGCCAAGTTTGATGCGTTCTTTATGGCTGATCACTTGGCTGTACTGAACATGCCCGTTGAAGCTCTGAAGCGAAGTCATACTGTAACTTCCTTCGAGCCATTTACTTTACTATCTGCGTTGTCGATGGTGACGGAGAAAATTGGACTCGCGGCGACGGCTTCGACAACCTACGATGAACCGTACCACATAGCTCGCCGGTTTGCTTCTTTAGACCACATTAGCAGTGGCCGAGCCGCTTGGAATATCGTCACCACTGGAAATCCCGAGTCCGCGAAGAATTTCGGACTTGATGAGCATGTCCAGCATAGCGAGCGCTATAAGCGAGCACGAGAGTTTTATGATGTTGTTACTGGTCTATGGGATAGTTTTGCTGATGATGCATTTGTTCGTGATCAGAAAAGTGGTACCTATCTCGACCCAGAGAAAATGCATGTGTTGGACCACAAGGGCGACGATTTAAAGGTCAGAGGACCGCTGAACATTGCTCGGCCTGTTCAAGGATGGCCGGTGATCGTGCAAGCTGGACAGTCTGAGCCCGGGCGTCAATCAGCTGCGGAGACTGCAGAAGCGGTATTCTGTTCGCCCGGAGATCTGGAGGCTGGGAAAGCCTTGTATGCAGATATCAAAGGCCGTGCAGAGGCTGCAGGTCGTGATCGTAATCATCTAAAGATCTTACCAGCAGCCATGATAATTATCGGAGACTCTGCTGAAGACGCGCAGAGTAAGAGACTTCATCTCGACAGCTTGGTTCACTACGACAGTGCCATCGCTTCCTTATCTGTTGCTTTAGGATGTGATGCATCAAATTTCGACCCAGATGCACCGCTACCCGAGGATATTCCCGAGACCAATTCTAGCAAAACTAGCCAAGCTGGGGTGATAGAACTTGGCAAGAGAGAGAACCTGACGGTTCGCCAGCTTGCAGGGAGATATGGCGGCTACTCAGGATTGGCTTTTGTTGGAACCCCAGAAAGTATTGCAGATGAGATGGGCGCCTGGCTTGAAGAAGATGCTGCTGACGGGTTTACTGTTGTTTTACCGTTCTTACCACAAGGGCTGGATGATGTTGTAGATCGACTAGTGCCGGAGTTGCAACGTCGTGGCATCTTTCGCAAGGACTATGAGGGAACGACGCTAAGAGAACATCTTGGTCTTCCACGCCCCAAAAATCAATTCTTCTCTTGAAAAGGATGAGAATGAGTGAAAGGTGAATTGCCCCTTGGAGGGTATTTCTGTAATAAACATAGTAAATTATGCCACCTAACACCTTTTTGTGATGCAATCCACTTTCGTAGGAAAGAGGAATCACTGGCTGATCAAAGTGCAATACGTTGTTCGTAACTCAACCCAACATTCTTGCTCTATATTTTTTTTTAACAAAAGTTTATCAGCGCCTAGCATTTCAAGCCTGTATCCTACTCGAGTGATATTTAGAGGTTCGGTCACCTTTCTTGCTTTTGCCTGTTATAACCTGTTCGCTGTCGAAACTGCAACCGTTGAAATATTTGGCAGAGATAGTAGAGTTATCACTGAAGCCGAAAAACGAGGTAGTATTCTGTGATTAATAAATAAGTAGCTTAAATCTCCACGTATCAAGTCAGAACCAATCAGCACAGAATTAATCTGGAGCCAATCAAACACTCTTATTGCTGCCCAATTATTTGTTTATTTGTTCTCTCCATTTGTCCCTTTACAAACTAGCTACCCCTCTGCTCTCAAATGGCAGCCCCAAAATCAACACTCCCGCAACTAGAAACAACGCCCCAGAAGTATAAACCGGCGCGCTTGTCTTCAAGTCCGCAAACATAGCAATGATCGGCGCCATGATCCCAAACACACGGTTCGTAGTCGCCGTCAACGCATTTCCGGTACCGCGATCCTTTGTCGGGAAAATTTCGGGCGTGTAGGCGTAGAGAACGGCATACATGATATTTGAGGAGAAGTTGTATGCGCACTGCCAGCCTAGAAGAGCAGCGGAGTTGAGGGCGGTGGTGGACGCGTAGAGGAAGACGCCAGTCAAGACTGTGGAAAGTGAGAGGGCGCCACGACGGCCAAAATGTGGAAGTTCAACAAGGACGGCGCCGCTAGGAAAGGAGTTAGCGGAGGATTCTGGTGGCATTTTGGCTAGCTCTTTTTGATAGAGCCTGCCTCCCGTGCTGTATGCGAGCTGGAATGAGACTTACAGGAGAGTACCTGGAATACCAAGTGACGCAATAATTGCGGAATTGCGATAGGTCAGGTAGGTAGAGCCATCACCAAACTCGGCGCCGCGAGTTGCTTGAATGTAGGGGATAAAAGCACTATAAAGTGGAAAACCAAGTCCTGTTTGTTCCTTATCAGTGGGCGAGCGAAATATGTTGAGTTTGGGGTGGAATTACCAATAAAACCCCATACCGCCATGATCATTCCAGTGCTAAAAGCTAGCTTTCGAGTTGAAAAGAGTGCACGGACGTGTTTCAAGCTCAATTTCTCAACATTTCGTTTAATAGCTGCTGAAGTGTCGATCTGAACAAGTGTTCCATGTGGGTCACAAGCACGAAGATCCTCTATTGACACTATTCTGATGTTAGGTCGGACAAATACCTGATATGATGGAGGACATAGAGACTTACGATTTGAAGTCTTCCCGTTCCTTCGAGCCACTTCATGCACAATTTTTACCGCTTCTTCATCCCTTCCTTTTCCCATCAAGTACTTTGGGCTTTCGTACACAGTAAAGAGGGCAAATCGAATGAAAAACTCCACCATTGAGATTCCACCCATCGCAATAACGAAATATCTCCATCCCATATTCTTAGATCTCGTACAAGTTTCTCCTTCCTGGCACGTTAGATTCCCCAGGATCGGCCACGCGACCAACGTAGCCACTAACTGCGCAATCGCCCAATCTACACTCAAAACAGTGAGCAGATACTGATGACTCCCTGGCAGGAATTCTAGAAACACAGCAGAATCAACAGGGAGATTTCCTCCGACACCGAAAGACCAGAGGGCGGCAAAGACCCCTATCGCAGCGAAATTGGGTGACGAAGAGGCAATGAGTCCGAAAACTGCAGTTACTCCGAGAGTTAAGTTAAATCCTAGTTTACGACCAAAGATGTCGCATCCAAAGCCCCAGAACATGGCGCCCGCAAGGAGACCAATGTTCTGGGAGAGTGAGAGCAGTGGTGGGTATTTTGGGGCAAATTCATTCGCGATGGGAGTAACTTGACTTGTTAGTTTGGAGTAGCTGGTGCTAGAATTGGGGGAATTTACAAATGAGTGCTGTGACAACGGGCCAAAGATCTGTGGAAGATTAGAGTCTAAATCTCAAAACTTTGGTAGAACGTCATGCATACTGTCATTCGCCCAACCAAAGCCGACAACGATGAAAAGCTGCCATTGATACCATCCCATTCCAATATCTTGGATCTGGGTTTCTGTCAGTGTGCGAACGTGAGAAGGACATCAATAACCTCACAGCAGCATTCAAAACTCGAGCTTTCGCTTCATAGACCGGATCCAAGGTGCCCTTCGGTATGGCAGCTTCTGCTTCGATGGCTGCAATTGAAGGAGTGTTCTCTCCCCTGTTTGCATCGTCGCTCCCATTCTCCGCTCCACCCAGGGGACTCTTGTCAATTGAATATTTAGACATCTTCCCCACTTTGATCAATACAGTAAGTAGCCTCAGTTCCTCGTGGAAACCTGACCTTACTTTCCAGCTGACTGTGGGTGAGGGTGTGTTATATATTCACCACTTGATACTGTTGCAGAAAGCAAGAGATAGGCGAGCTTCGTTTATTTAATAACTCTTGTGACAGATAAGCGTGTTGAACTAGGTTCAAAATCACGGGGATGTCGATAATCGAGGCGGGAATGGTGTGCTGCAACGAGGCGTCTTCAAATCGAGTAAAGATTGTCCAATATTGTACGACGGTGGCTACGTTATGTAAGCGCAGTCTCAATGTAACCAACCTGACTTATTAGTCTGTCGTGATGTCATATGCTTACTCGGGTCCCTAGTAACAAGTGGCAGTACTAAAGATACAAGGCGAGCAAATTAAATTCACATAAACTGAGATTGAGGATATACTTACGAAGAACTAATCAATCTATATTAAGTTTAAAGTTAAGGTTAGACGGAAGGACGTGTACTTGAAGATCCTGGGACGTGGGGCGGCGGTGATTGGTCAAACACCTTCACAATGCTTCTAGCCAACCTCTTCTAACCCGAGTTGCGCAACATGAAAAAGCCTTTTTAAAAAGGAAAGTAGACATTGACTTGCTTCTATTATGCTCAGTACGATTAGTAACGATGTCTGTGCATATGCACTGAAACATGGCTCGTTGCTGTCAATCTATCGTGTCTCGAAGAGATCATGTTTCTACAATGGAGACATCCCGACGATTTTCCATGACTGCTACACACCCAAAACCGCATCTCGTAACCCCATGTCTTCGTATAAAGTATCGTGGTCCCTCTATCTTCATTCTGATATTGGCCCCATTATCGTTGGTGATGCTCTTATCATCGTTATGGGATCGCCTCTATACTGTTCTCGTCATCATTCATGACTCCCCCAAATTCAACACATCGTTTTTGTAAGTCATTGATCGTTCAGTCAATTTTCCAACCATGCCGGATGAAAGTTCCAATCTCATCGCTTTCCAATTTCTCGATCTCGCTGAATTTTACAGGCGATCTCAAGAATTTGAGCACATTATCGTTAGGCTCAATCCACTCTCCATGCGAGTCCTCATAGCCATACTCGCTCGGAAATACTCTAGTATGAGCTACATACTGGTTAGTTATTTGTCTAAACAAAACGGATCAGTATACTTGCTCGTCAGCACTACCTTCGGTGTCCATCGAATTTTGATCTTGCCACCCATAACGGTGACCTTTGAAGATCCCCCGTTTGGCCCGCTGGACCCCGGAGCCAACTTCTTATTGTGTTTCAGCTTAGTATTTCTGGTTTGCGTCGAATTAGTCATCTTCCGCGGTGACTTATCTCTCGCCGTTCTTTTCCTTCTCCAAGGCTCTTTTAATACACCATCATCATTGCAATCTATTTTCACGTCAAAACGGTACAATAACAGATAATTTGTAATGACTTACTAGGATAGGCAAATCGCTTCCGCTTCTTCTCATTCATTTCACACTCAGTTGCGAGCCTCTGTTGCTCCGCATTTTCATATATATGGTCGTTTGATGCCGTAGACTGCTGTGTACCGTTTGAGACATTGATAAGATTGTGGTGAGACCGATTATTATGACTATTTTGACCGACGTCAATTGGTTGGATCAATTCGAAAGAATGTGCTGAGGTAAACTCCTTGTTGAAACTCGAGTTTCCAGATGGCTCGGACATCTCGGTGGATTCTCGTACACTCTTCGCTTTAAACACATCGCTCGCCAGTCTTGATTGTCTCTCAATTTCTGAAACCTCACGACCGCTACTTAACGTTGCTTGGGAGACGCGGCCTTCGTATTCCAAGTCCCTCGTACCCTGGGACACACTGAGTCCTGTCGATTGTCGCTTTGCTTGCTTCGAAACTGGTGCCGAGGACTCGTTTGGCTCGACTTCATTGATCTTTCGCTTGCACGTTTTGAGAATTGGTTTCATATTCTGATTTCCAGTATGAGAAAGCTTCGAGCGCTTGCAATTCTGAACAGGGAGCTTGTTTTTGTCCTCGATAACAACCTCCACGTTTCCCATACGTCGCTTTCGGCCTTGCTTGATTGTCGGAGCAGAATTTCGGTCAAGGTAAGTATCCAGAGCAAGACAAGATGCTGTAACATCACTAGAGCTCCGGGATACTATCTGTTTAGTTAAATTGGTTTGACGTGCGGATTCAGACAGCTCATTTGACTTTTCTATCGCCATAGATGTGGAAGAAGCGTCCTTGGCAAGCGTAGTGACCCCAACACCTTTCATGATTTCTTTCATTGAGTTAATCGCTCTCTTCTTCTTCACTAACTTAGCCAACGCAGCATCAACGTTGATTTCTCGAATGAATCCGTCTGTGTTGCTACCGTAAGGGCGCACTAGCTTTTTGTGGTAGAGTATTTGGTTCTTGTTTTCATCAATATATGTGAAAAGCTCATCGATCAAAACAATAATACCACCCTTGGTATAAACCACTTTATCATCCTCCATCGAAGTGTCGCCATATGGATTGACGGAGAGGTGGGTCAGATCTGCTTCTGGACCAGGGAACTGAGGTTTTGGTCTGGTAGAGAGCTTTTCTAGGACTTGGCACAATTAGCAGATATCGAGAGTATTTTTGAGCTTGGGAACTGTACTACTTGCTCGGAATCGAGCTTGGGAGCTTTTTATGGCTAACTTGTAACGTTCTTCCATACTGCGTGCTCGCAATTCGGCTCTCTCGGGGGTAGACATTATTGTCAAACTCTCGGGGAAATATGCAATGCTTAATTAAATTGGGTGCTAAATGAGCATTTAGTTTCCTGATGGACTCGTAGCGATACGTTCTCGGATTGGTATAGGATACCAAACTTGCTTCGGGGTGATTTGATGCAAATGAGGGGAACAAGCTCAATATTGTAAAGGTCGTGTCTTGTGGATGAATTGTTTCTCGGCAAGGAAGAAAACTTTATTCAACTGCAATGTCTTTGATAGGGGTCAGGGAGGTTCGCGAATTTGAGACACATTGTGAAAAAACAAGATGAATATAAACTAGACTGAATTTAAGAACAAAAGCCTGATCAAATACCTGAATAAAAGTTACTCGCAATTGACTATCTCTGTTCCAAAATCATTCAGTTTCACCGATTCTCAAGGTTGGCATTTTAGGATGATGAGTTTGCGTGGCTGGAAGCAGCTATCATCTCGCAAATTTGGTTTGCTGCATATTTGTCAAGCATCGAAGCAGCCTTTTTATTTCCATTATCATTGTGAGATTGATCTATAATTTATCATAGGCTCAAGTAGGGAGGGTCTCCAAGCCAAGGAAAATAATCTCTGCTTCGACAGAAAATCTAAAAGGAACTTGTGATTGACTTGTGGCAGTATGAATGTTGTCTTTCTCCTCTTGAATGTGCTTCATTGGGTATAAATAAGCTTTATGATAACTATTGAATAAATCTGCTAGATCATCATCCATCCATTTCTGGGCAAGGATTATTGAAATGCGTGTAGAAGAGAAGGGTGAGAGTCTATATTTGAATGTATTGTAAAATTAGTATTGTAGGCTCATCTGTGAAGTACACGTAAGGTTAATCTTTCAAGTTATATAAGTTTAAAATGCTAATGGCGAAAACTAGCTCCATTATATCAACTGGTATATGCTTTCTCGCGAGCACATGAGTGAGGTATTTTCTCATCAATCTCATTGCCAAAGGTCCCGCTCTTTTTAATGTTGTATTCTCCGAACCTGCACTGCTCTCACAAAAGCTTCATAGGAAGCTCGTTGAAAATCCAGCCCTTCAACAACACTTGATGTGCGTATTGACTCGTCGAAAGGGTTTGAAACTCAAAAGAGACTCCCGATGCAATGGCTGCTAACCAGAATATCTCTCAACAGTAGTGATCTGATTTAACTAATAGTTGAGCTAGGGTCCTATCTCTAGGGTCTTAATAATATTAGGAACGAAAGTCTCAAATTCTTCCTAGACAGTATGAACTACTCCTACCTGTGTCTCATATACAGCGAATCTACGTTCTAGCTTCGTATGGAAGGCATAGACACTATATCCGACATAATACTTACAATATTGGATAACAAACAAAGTGGGTAACAAACATCTATATTAAAGAGTCTGTGTACCTGACTTTTTCTCATCGCTGTAAAGTCTGTCTGGCTTCAGTTGGAGACATTCATCGAAGGTTCCTTTGATTTCAATTCCTAAAATCCCTCTAGTATTGAAATTTGATAAACAGCTGCAGATAAAAGTGTGAAGGAACACAAACACGCCTGTGATTCGGTCCAGCGGAAGCGAAAGGATTTCTTACACCAACGTCTGGTTGGGTTTCTACGTAGAAGTGGTTAAATTCGATCATAACACAGCCGCGCGTCACGTATACTTGGCCGATATAATAATGTAGCACATTATAAAGCACATTTTGGCGTTACAGAATGCCACTGATTTCATCCCAAATTACTTGCTATATTAGCCTCTGTTATGTACATGTAGGACAAGCTCTGTCGAATGTTGAGGAGAAAAGCTCATCTTCATGCTAATATGAGTGATGTCACTTTCAAGATGTAGCCTTTGGCAAACAGGTGATATTAGAGCTAGTTATTAGGGAACTGTGTTTGTCAAAGATCATTTTTATCACCTGGTACAACGTCAATCAGTCTCATCTTCTTACTACACGATGAATCCCAGCGTTATCAATTACTTTCTTCCAATTTCTCTTTTTAGCTATCGATTATCATATTACTAATCAACTGTATTTTTCTCGGCATTGTAAGCCGAGATTCGTAGCATAGGCGACGAGCCTCAAAGTCTCTGCCCAGTTATGTTCAACAGCCAAATGCATTGTCAATCGCCTGGATCGAACTGGGAAGGTGAAGTAAGGTGAAGGCAAGATATGGAAACGGGAGGCGTAGATGCGGGCAGAATGCTACTGTACCCGCCGGTTAAAACCACTTCGTGGGATTTGTGGCTTGCATTCGGATCTATTTTTCCGCACTTTGATTAAATCCAATGCACTCTAGATCTACAGTTGATTCTTGAGACTCGCTGACCAGTCAAATAAAACACTCAATGTCCCTAGAATTAGACTTAATCTATCTCAACCTATTATTAGAGGTAAGAATGCCATATATTTGGGGATGGTGCTTTGGAAAATGTGTGAAAAAGGACTGTGCAATGTAACTTGGCGCTCGTGTCTAACTAGCTTTGTGGCTTCGATTCCATCAATATATGCGCAAGATGCATAGCCTAAGTGCATTTGCAGAAATTGAACGATCGCGTTCGTGGTGCAAAAACAGAAGATTGTTGTATGAGTCCATGGCAGGGGACCTCCTGAAGCACTTATATAGTATTTAAGTGCAGAGAATGTCCATACATTCCCTGCTTTAAGAAATAAACAGAAAACTATTATTCACATATCTAATTATGAAGTCATTCGCTGCTTTTCTCGCGACTGTTTTTGTGGCCGCTGGAGTGCTCGCAGTTCCAGCTACCAACTCTGAACATCTGGAGGCTAGACAAGGCAGCAACTTTGCAGTCCAAAACTGGGCTAACGATTTTGCTGATGTTGACTTTGTAAGCGGACCTGCAGGCCAATTCAGCGCGGAGTGGAATAATGGCTTTGGCGGAAACTTCGTTGTTGGAAAAGGGTATCGTCCAGGAGGTGACATGTAAGTGGGATAGTTCATAAATACTCTCCTTGAGAAAAGATGCTCGGGAAGAGTAGCAAATCACTAACAATTATTTGGGGCAATTCAGGCTCTTCAACTACTCCGGTTCTTTCGAAGTCAATGGTAACGCATACCTTGCTCTTTACGGCTGGACTACTAATCCACTCGTTGAGTACTACGTGATTGAGTCCATGGGCCGTCATAATCCATCTGACAACGCGAGTGCAACGCAATACGGTATGGTAGAGAGTGACGGTGGCATGTACGAAATCTGGCAGAAAGAGCGCACAAATGCTCCTTCTATCATCGGCACGGCAGACTTTCAGCAGTATTGGTCTGTCCGTACCAAGTTACATTGTGGAGGTACTATCAACACCGGAAATCACTTCAGAGCGTGGGAGGCGGCGGGTTTGAAATTGGGAAGACAGAACTACATGGTCATGGGTATTGAAGGACAGCAAGGGCGAGGCTCAGCTGATATTACGGTGGGAGTTTTACCAACTACCCCGGTTCCTGAGACGTCTACTCGAACAGAACGTACAGAAACCCGAACATCGACTCGCAAAACGACCAGTACAACGTCAAGCCGAACTACGACCAGTAGGCGGACTAGTACAACGTCAAGCCGAACAACCACTAGTAGACCGACCAGTACGACTTCCCGCCGAACGACTACTACACGTAGGCCAAATGCCACGGCTGCCCCTTAAATACATGTTACATTGAATTCTATTACCATGGAAAAGAAGAGCAATACATTGTATGTCGCCCAAATACAACTCAGCCCATCCTGATTGGACGGAACTGTATTTGGTCTAGAGTAAAGAAATCCATAGAGTAGAATTAAAATATATACAGGATAAGCAAGAACGGGAAGAACTAAGTCCCTAATTATACTGCTCTACATTTTTGGGAATTTTGAACTTTACGGACGCTATGAACTCTATTCTTGGAGGTTGAAATGAGTATCAAGGCATTGATCTTTACCCTAGTAGAACCGCAGTTTATTGCTAAATCTTGAAAGACGGATGGCTGATTAAGTATACAAACATCATCAAGGTACACTGGAACAGAACTCCGTAGGTAGATGACGATTTTATCTCTTCTCACATGATAAGCACAAACATTGTTACTAGAAACAATAAATTTATCTTGTGTTAAAGCTGACATTGGACTTGCAAACTATGGTTGGGTAAAATTGTTTAAATAACGAGAGAAAAGAATAGTCGAATAGTAAGTATATAAATGATGCACTTCTTGAACAATAGTGTAGGGCATAGGATGTGAATATAAAGATTCTGAAGATTGAAAAAGATACTTTGTATCATATTCAGTTCATGGCTCTAATAGTTAGACGTGAACTCGTAGAGACGTCGGGGTACAGACTAGGAGTATGTAAGTTGCTCGATACCACTATTGCTAATAAAGGAGGCTAGCTAGCATTAACCACGGAAGCAGAAACTTAATCGCGCTGTGCAATTTAGGCGAACCCCCAGTCTTTGTTGTCGGACTTGGAGATGGCGCCGCTGTGCTTGTTCTACTAGCATTAGCATTATGCTCAACACTTCGGAAGAAGACGCAAACTCACTCATCCGACGGTGCGACATGAATCTCCCATCCATCAAATACCCCCTCTGCATTTGACGCATTCAGATTAATAGGCAAAAAGTTTGGAGCTGTCACTTTGCTGGCTAGAATATTGCTCCTTGTCTTGTTGCGTAGAAACTCAATGAATTCCACTGATACCTTGAAGTATTGCTGAATATTGGTATCTGGCTTGCCCAACGAAACATTTGAACTCGTAGGGTCGAAGAAACTCAACAGCGGGCCGACAAGTAGCGGTGCATCTGTGATGGAAGTATGTGAAGTGCCCAGAAGCGTCATGAACCACGAAAAGCTGGTTTTGTTCAGAGCGGATTGTGCAATACCTTTCACAACATCAAAATGCTGCCGTCCATAGAAGTCGGCGGATTGGGCTGACCAAGCCTCGCTGTCAGATATCAGCACAGGCTGATTAAAATCACTATTTAATGGACCACTAGATTTGCCGGGGTCAAATAGCAGTCCTGCTTTCACGGGAATAGTAGAGTCTCCGAGGACCTGCAGGGCGAGAGTTGCACCGAAAGAGTGGCCACCCATAATGAGGGTGGTGAATTCAAGACGATTGGTGAAGGAGGCTAGGAATTGACCTTCACTGCGAGAGTTATTTTGTTGGATTTGCTGGCCGTAGCCGTCGTTAAGGGATTGGAGGACGAGAATGGTTTCTTGAACCTCAGCCTGCCGAAAGCGGCGTTGTTCCATGATCAGTTCCGTTGTGTTGCCGGCAACAGGAGCGCTAGATGGAGATTCAGCTTAAAACAATTAATGGTTCTACTTGGGGATTTTACCTGAGTTCGCTGGCTTGTATATATGGCACTGTTCGGCTGGTTTTACCGGTCTCTTCTACCACCGAACATGCCGCACTTCCGTCTCGGTGCTCAATCACAGCAATGACATAGCCGTTGGCAGCCATAAGACCAGCATATTGGGAGTACCAGGTCCTTAACGAGATATCACCAACTGAAAACAGTAGCACTGGAAGCGAAGATGTGCCATTCACCAGCGGGGAATCTGCCTGGGCTGGGATACTCACGTTCCCAGCTACAGATTTTAACCCCACCGAGACTAAATTCGCAGTCACTGAGGAGGAATTGGCGTAGGTAGCAATGCCTGCTGAAACACAGTCGATTGGATTGTCAATCCATGGATGCGGCGCTGCACTAGAGTTTGTGCCAGGAGCGATGGGATAGTATAGCGAGAAGAGAATGGTTTGCAGGAATAATGCTGACTGGCCGTTGCTCGTGAAGGTGGTGCTGGTAATGTTTCGCGGATTGTGGACAGGAACCTCGATATCAACTAAACCTACACCGTAGGGTCCAGAGTAAGGTGGAAGTGACTGGGATATGGTGGTGGTTGGGAGTAACAAAGGGATGAGTAGTAATGAGAGTTGATGCATTCTAAATATCGTAGGAGCTCATTAAAGAGTGAATGTCTATAAGAGGTTGGAGATATTCCAGTGCAGCAAGCGCTATATCACTTTATTCTTTCTTAGCATTCAGATGTCTTTAATACTTTTATTAGCTGTCTCATTACAGAGTGATAGTCAGCCGCATGACGTCAGGTAAGCCACAGGCTAGTTGACTGAGCTCCAAATAGCTTAATGCTCCACAATAAATCACCTTGTTGGATTTACCTAAAACGAAAAGTCGGGAATGCCAAAGATTACCAAAGATGGTGGTGCGAAAGCTTATAAGTTGTGTATAATGTGAACACATAGCCGGCTTCACGTGATCAGGACATTAAGTTCGAGGCCGGGTTGAAATTGGGCAGAAAATATCAAAGGGTAAACCCCTTATAATTGATCCTGATGCCTAATTGAAATACATTATGACCATATGGCTTTTAATACACATGAGACCGTTATGTGACTACGAAGAAGAACCGATATTCTGATACATTTGAATAGAATGTCGTATCTTGGCGCGTTTTCTCTGGGTGGAACATCTTTTTATTCAAACGGTTTCTGTCCTGGAAATTGTTGTGTCTTCACAAAGAATAAAGTGCAATAATGCAAAGAAAGGTCCAAGCAAGTCTTCAGATGTTATACTGATTCAAGCTGGCTGGCGATATAACTTACAGTAGTTCTCAGCTGTTACCCCAAGCGGACCTGTTCCCTCCTCCTTTTCAGGATAAGCCCTTCTGTGCCATTATTTCTCTTGAACTCCGTGAGGTCTATGATTTTCACTAAAACACATTTATTCTACAGCGATATCGCTCGCGATGTACAATTAATCTATGCGCAGAGATTTCTGAAAATTGAAGGTAGCGAAGATAAATTGAGCAAGAGTAGATTTGACTTCACAATTTTCAGCAAACACAGGTGACCACTCACATTTTGCTAAGATCTTATTCAATATATACACGGTATACATATACTGGCCAATTTTACTACCAAGTGAAAGAAAAGATTCTTGCTGATAGAATCAGCGCTATTGTTAGATTTTGAAATGAACTGGAGTCACACAGAAAGTCGTAGGTGTGATACCTTTCTTTTGTGGCTGTGCTGAACAACAATAGTACGAATCAAAACTTCAATAGAAGTGAAAGACCATGTTTTGGAAGTGAATCTTTGCTTAGGCGCGACGTAACCACGTGCAGGTCTTACTATTTTCTCGCGATACTGCAACCATTATATTCAGCAACAATTATATTCCGTATACGGCAAACAATTGACAGCGAATCTATGCTACTACAATAGGATATTCCCACAATAGGATACCTTCCTCTCGACACTTACGTTACTTATTACCCCCCTCAAGTTTTCGTCAAACACTCAACTGACTGCAAATTCACAGCAGCAAATTCAGATAACAGACACGATACTTCTAGCAGCTCTACGAATTTCCAATCTTGACTTGGTCTGCTAGAGCTTTTTAACATCTTCAAAGAATTTTACACAAACAATTTCAATTACTGCACCTATACCCATTGATCACCATGGCCGCCTTTATGAACACCCGCTCCCTTTCTCCATCTTTACAGTCCACACATTCATCCCAACACTCGAATTCATCACAAAACAACCAGACCAACACCAGCAGAGGACACACATCAGCCTGCAACACTGCCACTACTACTCCTGACACTAATGGCAATGCACATATCCCAGCGCCTTCCAGAAAGCGGAGGATTAACGACGTGACCGAGGAATCTGAGCTTCAAATCCGTCGAGAATATAGCCGTGTTGGTGCTATACTTCCCAACGACGGACATGTTGAGATTGTATGGTCTCATGGAGATTACAAGGAGCATTACGGACCTGTAGCCAAGAAAGCTCGCATTGCTGCAGCTGTCGGTCGGGATGATTCAGGACATAACGGCGCCCAAATGCTGCTTGATGCAGCCCATTTCTTGGAACTTATGGCTCTCCAAGAGACTATGGGTGATAAGCTCACTGCAGCAGGCAAAATGGAGAATGTCAGGATGGAGATTGCGAGGCTAATACAGAAATATGATGTAAGAGAAATCTTCAACCCCGAAATTCGACGGGCAAGGACACTAACTTGACACTGTAGCGATCTCCACCTCTCGATTATTTTGGAAGACCTTCTAACAAGAAGCCGCGAAAGGTAGCACCATACCACTGTTCTCTACTTGTGGATAGCACATTTCTAACGTGTACGCAGAGTACTCCTGTAATGGATATGAGAAATCAGGGCTCGCAACGGCCAATTTACAAAAACTCTCCTGGCGGTACGTAATATACATTTCAACTTATACCACGATACATTTGCGCGTCCAGCAATACCAGTAGTATAGGCGAAGAGCATAGGTGGCAAGAATGACTCATCAAGTGTTTTCATTTCTTCAAGTTCCTCTTCACCTAGCCAAGTGGTGACAGATTCTACTGTCTCAAAAGTTGTAAGGTATTAGCTTCCCTTGCGATTTGTCGTAAACCTGCTCTGTATAGGGCAGCGTTCTTAGTTACACCTAACTCCTTCAAGCATTTGCATTTTCCGCAGCTTCCCAGGTTTATCAATTTTTTTCAGAAGATTTTATGTCACGCTATCTCAACGATGGAGTCATATCAGTGTCATCTTTCATTTATTCAAATTTACCTCTATGAGCACGCTGCCATCATGTCTTGCACGGAAAGAATTAGTTTTTGTATCAGATGTCAATAGCCAGACTATATCTCCATTGAGTGTGCAGCACATCTCACTGATGGTCTTTACTCCCCCGACCATTGATCAGAAGTAGAGTTGACATTCCCGTTATTCTGAGTTTTACGGGACATCTTATCTGTTTCCAAAGTAGTTCGGAACGTGCGAGCTTCGAATTACTAGTTAGTAGATCTATGAGATCTTGACCGATACTTTCCTGCAGCTTGAGTTCAGAATGATGGTCTCGATTTCTAATGTTGCAAGATCTTCAAGTCAAACTCAATGATGAACTAACATTATTAATAGCCTCGTTGCGAGATCCGGCGCGTTGGGGTAAATTATATACAGGAATTCCCTGGTTGGATGAGAAAGTCACCCTGGTAGCGGTAGAGCCTCCCCCTCAAAAAGAAACTGATGGTATCAAGAAGGGTGGAAGGAAGAAGCGCGCTTCAAAAAAGGATGCGCGAAGAGGGAAGAAGGGAAAAAAGGCAAAGGTGGAGGGACAGAAAGAAAAGAAAGCGAAGGTGGAGGAAAAGAAAGAAAAGAAAGTAGAGGTAGAGAGAAGCACAGGAAAGAAAGCTGAGGTAGAGGGAAAGAAAGAGGCTCCTCTTTCCAAGAAAAGGAAACTCGACGACCTGAAGGTTGACATAAATGATCCTCCCAAGGTGATGGAGGGTAGAACCCGTGGGAAGCGGGCCAAGAGTTAAGTGATATAACTCCTGCCCACTCACCAAAGAAGAGATACCAATAGATTGATGGGTTGTTGGACTTTCCCACCTATGATGAAATAATCACGTAGAGCGGTTGGGAAGAGGGATTAAGAAGATTAAGCGTATTGCAGCAGGCTGCAAGCTATAGACATACCCATACATAAGTTTAGCGAATAATAGAGAATGTGTGCTTCAATTAGAATGGCGGGGAAATGTGAAACTGATAAGGTGATGAGTCCATCTGGTTGTTGCTAGATAGACATATACTTAACTCAACTCATCATCGGTGTGGTAAATAGTGCCATGTAATATGACATGCTGAACGGGAATGGCAGACTTCAAACACTACTTCAATCTTAGATCTTCTCCGCATTTTGATATATCTAGTTCAATCCCATCCGTTCCTTAACGCCCCTACCCAGACCAGACCTCAACTTTATCAACCTCAATTTCTAATTCCCAATCTCCCCTCCATGTCGTTGTTTGGTATACACCATAACCTCCTTTATGCACCACACTTAGCCGCCTTCCACCGTTGACAAAGCCCATTGCAAATCCTGCTGCTTGCTCTCCAAACCACAGCTCTGCATCTTTCTCTGATGTCCATGCCCTTTTTCCTACGTTGCTGCGGAAAACATCATGGACTGGAGCAAGTTGAAATAAAAGACTCCTTTCCCAATCGTCTGCATATCGTGGAACGATTTCCTCGTCGGGGGCTAGTCCCTGCATAAATGCGCCGAATATGAAGGGCGTATTATGTGCTACAGATCTGCCGGACACAAGAACAATGCGGAAGTCGAATTCTCCACTCTGGGGAAGTTTTATAGCATTGCAAAACTCTGACGCTGAAGTAGTATCGAGCGTGAGATTGGAAGTCTGGTGTTGATATATGAGGTGGGGATTGTCGAAAGCTATAGTTGAGTTGAGAGTGACGAGAATCTGGCTAATTGCGCCACGAGTGAGAAGACAACCCGGTGGTAGAGATGGTGGGGGAAATGCTACATATTTGCTATCTACCGTTGAATCGGTTCTAACGAGAGACTCTAAAAGACGGTAGATCGGAGTGAAAAGAAAAGGCTTAAACAAATCAGAATCAAAAAATAAGCTCTAGGGGAACTGGTGATGCACAAACCGTTCTTTCAGACAATGCCCATTGAAATTTCTGCCAGGTGATTCCTTCGTTGGAATCAGGCCCCTGGCAAAATGCATCGACAATATGACCGGTAGCATCTTCAAGCTCTGATAGCTCAAGATTGATTTCCTGAATTCTATCATTAAGGTGTTCTGCCTGTAAAAATCTCACAAGAGATGTGAATCGAGCTTTGGAGATGGCTAGTTGTGGTCGAGGAGTTGAAGCCGCCAGACGTCGTGCAAGTGGAACAAAACCCCCACGGGGGTATGTACTCCAGGGTGGCTCGACATATTGTATGCGGTGGCTGGATATAATTTCCAAAATTTCGTGCTCGGTTTCATCAATATCAGATTTCCCACCAGTATCTGCAAGGCTCTGGAATAGTATTTTTCTGTGATCTGAAGTGGTTCTGGGCTCGTCCAAACATGCACGCTCAGGAAGCATCCAAAATATTGCCCTTAGGAGGTCTTCGTATGTGTTGATTGGCAGATTATCTTTGGATTGCGTAGAGCCGAAGGGGAATCTGCTCAAACAAACCATACTTGAATAAATTATTGGTCCAGCTTCAACCAAAAGTGGTTGAGACGAAGGATATGAGTTTTGTGCCAACAAAGTTTGAAACGTTACTTTATCCCAAATTTTAATATCTTCCGAGATACTAGTTCGCCAGTTGAACTTATCTCGGATGGCGGCCTGCTCTTGCTCGTCAATAACATACGAGACGACCTTATCGTAAAGTCTTTGCAAGATACTAGCCGGAGTCATCGACCCAGATCGCTCCCATTCTGAGATTTCGGATGGCGGGCTCATGGTAATGTCTGAAGTAACAAATGTTTTGATGGCATATTAGATTAGTGGATCGGAAAGTATTGTCGTTGATGGGGGGACACAACAAGATTGACACAGGCCAGAGAAGTCGACACCTTTAGCTTACTATCTTGCTTAGCATTCAGATGAAGCTCAGTAGATAAAAGATGAAAATGACCGCGCAAAATTCTGAAGCTATAGGGCTGAGAGTCATGGTGAGGCGCAGTTTTCCGCGTATATTCGGGAGGGTCAGCTTGGAGCCGCGGTTTGAGCCGCATCGTATCTAGGGCTTCCTTTCGTCATCTTTAGGCACGAAGCGACAGGCATTAGTTCGGCTACTGTGAGATTACATTTCTATCTACGCTCCATCCTTCTGAAATAGCTCCAATTCCTATTCATCAACAGTGAGCACGGGTTATTTACGGTCAGTATTCAGGCGGGTTTTAGCCGCTAAACCCACTTTTCAGTGACAATTGCAGTAGCGACAAGCTACATTCATAGGCTATGAGATCCTCAAAGAAAGGCTATTCATATATGAGCCGAAAATGTATAGTCCTGTTGCGAGTCTTTCCAAAGAGTTACTCAATCCTACATGAGGATCTAAATCCCAGAAACTGCCTGAACGGCGGCTTATAAGTAAACATTAATCCCTACAATCAATTTGAACATAAACATTCAAAACACTCAAGTTTCAGACTTCTAAATCTTCTTTCCTCACTCAAGAATCAGGTTTTAGACATTAGCCGCCTCCATGTAAGTGTTTCCCATGTATCTAGGAATATTTACTCGTTCGAGAATGAACGCCTAACCATCATATCATAGACTGCAAGCATGAAGTTCCCTACCCTACTACTTACACTACTATATGCTCTTGATCTGGGAGTCACGGCTATTCCAGTCGAGTCTCACGAAATCGCGCGCAGGTTTCCACCTACGGCTCCCACTCTACCTTCACCTACTCCAGTAAAAGAAAAGAACTACCTTGCCATAGAAAAATTACATTCTCCGCTTGTCACGGGAGTCACTTATAAGTTTACACAAACTAACCCACTCAACCCAAGCGAAAAGGATGTGAAAGCCAAGGCACTCGCGGATAAATTGGGATACAGCCATATTTACCTGGTAGTTGGAAATGTCATATCGACTTCAAAAATAACTGCACTGGGTCCTAGGAAAGGGCAAGTCATAACTACATATGATTTCCAGGCTAAAGAATATGATATGGTAATTGATTCAAAGGACAAAACAAACACCAAAGTTGCACTCGGCCTAATGAGGAATTGGGATATTAATTATGCCAGGTCGAAGACACTCAAGTATGTGGGAACTACCAAGAAAAGCCACGACGATATTAAGTCGCACGGTAAGTCCATTCACCCTTACTTTCGGGATTTCATTAGCTCGAGCAGGTTTTGGTCTTTTACTAACATGAAATACTTAGCCGCCAAATACATCTCTCAAAACCCAACCTACAGCTATGAACTCACTGGAAATAACTGCAATACTTTTGTCCAAAATTTGAATGCTTACAGTACTTAAGTATGCTCAGGCATGACCTTTTGTGTTTTTTGTAAAGCATATGGCGTATTTAACGTTTTAGATGGGAGAAATGAGTACTGGGAACATGATTTATAAGGCGAACAGGTGCTGCGTTCGAATTACAACCAAGGTTATTGGTATTGGCTATCTATTAACTAAGATTCTATACCTTAAGAAATGTTTGTTTTGCCGTGATTATTGCTCCTCTGTACCTGATAAGTCCCTGGAACTTGAAATAGATCGCAAAATATTAGCTGGTACTGGCGGCGAGGAAGGGCAATGGGGATATGATTGAGCTATTTGTAATTAGAAGCAGGGTGCAGGAGGAGAGAGAGAGCGCATTAGAAATTGTAGAGTAGAACGATGTGTGAAGTGATTGGTAAAAGGTTCAAGACCGAAAGCACACAACAAAGAGGTAGATAGTAATTATGCATATATACTAGAAATTGTGTTCATCTTGCTTTCAGCTTCAAGCTGTCCCTCAATGATTCACATCTGAACGCTCCGTGATACAAAATCAAATTAATGTAACGCTACACATTGTATTTCCCATTTACACCAGAGCGCCCATCGCTTGCATGTCATGTCATGAAAAAGCAAGCTTTGCTCGAAATTCAGTTGAAGAAACCGTCGCTAGAAAGAGTCGGCTCCCTCTTAGGAATTGCTAAATGACTGCTCCGGGTATCATCTATCATCCTAGCCTCGATAGATCCCCTACATCGTATGTAGACTGTTTAATTCAAGGGTTCACTCTAAGATAAGCAAGACCCAAATGTCAATTCGTCATCTCCAGGTTCTCTCCAATTCCAGGTCCAACGCCTTCATCAGATATTACGCTTTGTGGTTTTTCAGAGTACCCCATGTCGGTAATACCTGAGTCTTTATTGCTATCATAAGAACTCTGGCGGGTGGTTTCCTGTTTCACAGTTGTGCTCGGAACGGAGTTATCTTGCTGGCCGATTACTCTTGATATCGAGTCTTCAGTTGGATCATCACTACACTCAGTCAGGTCTAACATAAAACGACCAGACTTGCTCTTCAACAACAATTCAAGTTCTTCACTGTGAGAACAGGTTTCGTTGTGTTGATTGATCATACATAGCAAATTGCGTATGTCTTGCCGTAAAATGCTACACATTGCTCTAAGCTCAGCATTTTTAACTTGTTCGCATTTTAGCCTCTTTTCTTGCTTTGAAATCCATTCTCTCCGTCTCTCTCGACATTTGCTCGCTGCTTGACGGTTACGCTCGAGGAACTTCTGGCGCTTCTCCTGCTCTTCTTGTTCACTCAGTGGTTTCTTTGCTTTGTTCTTACGTGGTCTGCCTCGCTTAGGCTTTTGGGTTATCTCAGAAGTTTCAGCATCGACAGACGATCTTGGTTTGTCTTCTGGTACTTCCATATTACCAGACTCCTGCAATATCGGCAGCTGTTGAAAGTAACTATCTTGTCCATCAATCATACCCGACCCGTTGTTCCAAGAGGCATATTGAGACATTTCGTTCTCAAAAAGACTTTGCCCAAGCGGAGTCAAGCCAGTGCCCATGAACAAATTGCTCAGATCTGTACTGAAATCTAGAACCCCTGGGATATGTTCAAAGTCCATATCGGGCTTCATATCGGAAATCATGCCTATTTCCCCGGAGTTCTGCACCCGGTTGTTGTCAAGCAGGTACATTTCGAATTATCAATATCAGAATTGGTAAATGCGTTTGGCCAGAGCAATACTACTTTCGGTATTCGACCAACGGAAAATGTCGCAGAAGAAGATGTTCTTTTTGAATGCCTTGAGATTATGGACAGATATCTGTTGCACCCGTTTCAATCATATGGAAGAAGTGGCGTGTTCGGTCGCGAACGTGATTGAAGCGGTGTTGGTGGTTTGGTGGCGTGGCCGCTCAAAATTAGCGAATTGTTAGGAGGAGCCACGACAAGAGTACTTATGCACGCCGACCATCAAGGCATCAAGTGGCGTTCTACAAAGCTAAAGAAAGCTGCGTGTAGAATGCAAGAAGAAATCTAAGTAGATATTACTGAGTAAGTAAGTAGCTGATCGTACTTGTTATAGTGTCATTGATGTTACAGATGGATTTTCCCTACAAAATTTTAGCTGTTGTGTGGTTACGGATTTCTCTTCCGAAGCAATTTGACTACAAACGGGGGCAGCAGCCACTTACCTCACATCTCCAATGACAACATTTGTCATACCCTTCATGCATCATTTTCACACTTCACTGAGTCTGTAGCATTTATTAGCGAGATTAACTTTTGACATTTCCCGAAGTGTGTTCGTCTGTCGTACAACCCTTACCCAGATCGATCAGATGTGCCGACGTGCACGCTACATGCTGACCAGTGATATTGCCATATTAATCGCCAGGAGGTGAGCTCCGGATATCTTCAACGATTTACCAGGCGAACGAATTAGGTTTGCAGGATGTGTAAGATCTGATTGCAGGCTTACTTAAATTCCAGCTAATCTGAGCCCTTGTGGTACTAGAACTGCCCCTCCTGCATTCGTCATACTGCAGAGTACAGCTACTACTATAAGTTTTAGGAAAGGTACAGGTCGGCTATGGTCAAAGCAGTACCTTGGTGGCGAGGAGGGTTCGGCTTTTGTTGAAAGATCCAGGCACTCGGTCGCTTCTGGCCGGTTTCAATACGATGGCAAACGGCCTCCAGGGAAACACACACCCTTCGAAGAAAAGATCATATGGCAGAACCCTGACGGGGAGTGGTTATTTGTACGAATAATATGTTTATGCGAATGAAATATTCCAGGCTCGTTATGTTAACTCTAGCACAACTTACTGGATCAAAAAGCAAATGTCTAAGCAATGACCTCTTCGTTCCATTTCCCAAAATGACGTCGATCATACAAACTCAACCTCATGAGAGGTCGTGCAGGAGTTGAGCACGTGAAAGTAACACGCTTGCTGGTTTTCGCAACTACTTGTTAACATATTTGTACTCTTTTCTCAGGGATAGTTACACATCTCTATACATTTCTAGTATCTTCATGCAATATGAATAATCATCATCCAAATGCAAACAAGAAATCTATATGTTGATTCAGCAAATGCTCGTCACGCAACTGATCATATGTTTCGGAGTAAGTACATCACAGTTTCTTCTCGTATATGTACAATTCTATCTCCATCTACATGTAAAACTAACAAAACAAGAAAATGTTTCCGGGTATACGACACCGACCATATTCCTCCTAAAAACAAACCAACCCAACGCTTCAGAGTCGTCATCAATACATACATATCCTGCGTCGCTGCCTTATATAGCCAGAATTCCCCGTTGCCCATCCCCAAACACCTGGAGCTATATCCTCCAATGTACTAAACAACACTGGCAAGATGAAACGATGAGGTTTATTCCTCAACCACGCTCCCAACAAGGACATTGCCCTTACTACTTTTCTTGCCCAACTTCAGCATGCTGAGTCTCTTTCTTACGCTCCCAACATTCTTCTTGACGCTTCCACCCCCCTCTGTCTCCACACGTTGAGAGCTTGTGCTTCTTCTGCCCTCTTTATCATTGTCATTCCCACCCCTAGTCCGGCTATCCTTTGTGATACTCCGCGTAAGATCGCTATCCGTTACCCAATCGTTATCTGATTCACGTTCGCTACGTCCACGCCCGGAAGAGAGAACCGGAGCGCTGTTTGTGAAGTAAGAATGTCGTTTCGTGTCGCTGTTAAATTGTTCGCTTCCCTCTGATAATCCTTGCATTTTGCCATTTATATTCCGTTCTCCGGTACCGTTAACAGGACCGTTCACAGGAGTGGCTGGCGCACTTTCAGGCAACGGCACTTGACCCGGTGTCCGTTTGAGGAAGCTTAGTCTATTCGAACTCTTGACCTGGTGCGATGTTGTCACTGTTGTGTTCAGGACGGAAGTATCCGTTGTGATGGCTGTCCCATTGGTCAAGCTTCGAGGAAGATTAATGGGACTGCTAATTTCCGAAATAGGAGACGCAATAGCCCAAGATGTTGTGGGGGTTGGAGAGCGCGGCTGTGCTTTGATTTGAGGGAAGGCAAAGGAACCTAGCTCGGGAGCAAAAGCGTTCTCAAAATCTGAGTTGAAGTTAGTACCAGAGACTACATGAAATGAGGGTGGGGATGTACTCTGCAGGAGTTCCTCGCGACTCTCTTGGTGCACACCTTGCGTATTGTTAGGGAACTTGGTGAAATGGCCGATGCATCGCTTGATCATAATGGCATGGTCAATTAGGGCCATCCTCAATGCAGTCTGTAAGGGTGTCTCCTCTTCCTCTTCTACTTCATCGTTGTGCCACTGCCCCGATGGTAGCAGACCTCGATATTGCGCGATGCTTGTACCAGAATTTATGTCCACAGATATGGAGAGTGCTTCAATAAGAAGAGGCGCCATGTTTTCTTCGCCATCTAAGACACGTTTCTCAACGACACCCATTTCTTGCGTTTTGCGGATGATGCGCTCAAGTGCTGTTTGTACGGCATTAAATCGTATGCGTTCGACATTTACGATCTCACTACGACGAAGTATTGTAGGAAACGGTTCGGCGGTGGTGTAGAGAATCTTCTCGGCGTGATGTTCTTGGATGGGACCGGATGTGAGGCGTTTTGATGTAACAGAGAAGCACTGTGGGTGTGCAGACAGCAAATAGTCGCGGACCACTGTGGGTATGCGAGCACGTTGAAAGATATGGTGTTCGAGTTCACGATGAGGTGATAAAGCGGAGATCTGTAGAAACTGACCTTCAATATCTTCTAGATCTCCGGGCTGAGTATGTATCTGAGCTGTTGGATGTTGCTCTTGCATGCGATCAGCAAAAGCGGATGTTCTTTCATTGGCTCCACCTTCGAAAACAAACTCCTTATCTCGTAGGCTGGGCGGGAATCCCATTCCTCGGTATGCTACGCGGAAGTATTTCGGAACCAACTTTTCGCTCTTCGCTATTGTTTCGTAGATTGTAGCAATCGCTCGTTGGGTCCTGGCGAGCTTGGGAAAGTCAAACACGTTATTCTGGTACTGAGTTTGCAGTTCTTGATAGGCGTCTAGGGCACTGCTCCAAGCCTCACCTTCCTCGAAATGTGTGATCATTTCAAAGTAGATGCGCTCCCGTCGCTCGAATTGTGTCTGTGCTGGAAACTCAGGTTCAACTAAAGCTTGTACCAATGATGTTGGATCCCACTCATACATATCAGCGTGAAGTCGAAGAGCAAGACCTGCTTCTTTATGATTCCTTGCGGTAGCTTGCAAATCGGCTAGCTGATGGACATAACGGATAAAGATCTGCTCTTTCTGCATGTCCCTAAGGAATTCCATAAGACGAAGTCGGTGAATCATGTGAGAAGCTTCGCCAGTCATATCTGTGCTATGAACTGCAACAAGCAGGTCAAGGAACTCATCAATGGTCGCCACGAGGTCCCGAACACCAGAGTAGAGCGTATCGTTCTCATCGCTAGCCAGTGGCTGAAAGAGATCAAGTAGTTCATTAATGAATAGCTTCTGTTGTATGCTCTCAGTCAGGGGTTTAGTTTTAAAGAGATGATCGAGAGAATCGATCATCTCTGTTTGTATCATGATCACATCTTCACTCAACGTAAATTCGCTGATAATCATGGTTTGCAGAACTTCGACAGCAACTCGACGAAGACCCTCGTGGACGCTTAAACAAAGCTCCACGATCGGTCCTACTAGGCCAGGAACATACTGGACTTGGTAGCCACCCATTCTGGCCATCCCATATCGTTGTTTGTCATCAAGGTTAGTATCCCATCCTATAGCTTCCCAAGTTCTCCGTAATAGCTCGGCGCCATGTTCCCGGACATCGCCAGCTATCTTCCAGACAGCTCTTCGCTTCTGCTCTGGAAAGGTTTCGAGTGCAAGTGCGTCACTGCCTACTAGCTTTAAAAGCACGGTAAAGAACATTTTCCATAACTCGGTGTTGTAGTCCTCTGCGTTATCGGGATCTGGTAAGAACAAGTCAAGCAGAATTCCAGCAAGATATTCTAGCGTCCTCATTGTAGATTTGTGATGATATATATGAACACTTAACCAGTTCGACGGGAAAGCTTTGGCCTCGACAATGCTTAAGTGTACTCGTAGGGTATCTTCCAAGAGATTGGCCATCTGATCCTCCGCAAGATCTAATTGCATCCCGCTCGGAAGGTTTGATATTGCAGACAATATTGCAGTGAGCTCAACAAGCACTTCGTCGAATTCTACAGTTCCAGAGATGGGCTTACTGGGAAATGGATATGCAGTTGGGAATAGGAACGAGAGCCGTGGCTGGGTTTGACTAGGGGTAATGCTGAGGGCGAGATATGATTCGATGATTTTGGGAACATGGTCTGGAACTTCTGGACCAAGACCGTCAATTTGGGTAGACAGGATTGAACAGCAAAGTCGAATTTGCTCTCTCCATTGCAGAGTCACCTGATCAGTCTTGCCCCAATGTGGAGCAATCCACCGAACGGTATTGGCAGAGAGAGCAGACTTCTGCTCGGGTTGAGAGAACAACTCTAGACGAGAATAATTAATTATCAAAATCAGTTTGTACAGAATTAGCTTGCCCTTCACAGCTTCGCAAGAGTCCATGAAATCAATTGCGATGTGCAGTATCTCCTCTGTAGTGAGTAATCCGGTAAGTTCAGGCAGCCATGTGTGGAAGTGCTGAACAGCCAGCGTCTGGCTTCCAACCAATATGGGAGATGTATTGCGCATTAGGGCATCCAGGGCTTTAAATATTGTCCGAAGGTGACGAGTAAAACCTGGCGAGGTGCTAGTTATTCCGATACCAGCTTCTTTCTCCTTCTGCTGGCCCCGGGCGTGAGTGATGAACTTGAGAACATGTCGTACAACCTTAAATGTGGCCCGGAGTTTCCGAGATGTTTCCGGCTCTTCGGGATGTGCGAGTAAGCGTGTAAAGGACCTTACCAGGCAAGGAGTTGCGAAAGGATAGTTGAATTTGTTTTCCGCATACTGGTCGACGAGAGGTCCCAGGTTGAATCTCCGGTCATGAACGATGCCAAGGACTGTGACCAGAGCACTGAAAATCAAATCCTCATAGTCGTCTTTACCTGCATTCTCAACGAGAATGCCGAATATAGCGTCGAAGACATCATTCAACAGCTTGACAACCTCAATCTCTGGAACGAATACTAACCGCTTCAAAAGCTCTTGTACATCTCCAGGTGGCTGTTCCTTCCACCGTAATAATCCCAACAAAACCTTGTCCTGCGAGAATTTGGTGCTACAGAGAAAAGTTTGGATGCGAAGTGTTGCGATCGGGCCAGTGACAGCTTCGTCTTTAGAGACATCATCTTTTCCCCTTGAATTCCAAGGGAGACTCAAGTAGCCACCTCTCCCATCTCTATCGACCCTTACACTTGAAGTGGACTCGTCGTATCTATAGAGCAGTAATGAGTGGTGTCCATCACGGATAAACGCCTGCTGATCCCACAGAGGCACATGGCAGATAGCGAAAGGCTGATTCGGCACATCGGTCAAGACCATGACAAGATGACAGCCAGGAACATCGTTAGGCGAAATAGCTAATCGCAATGTTTGATTCCAAGCATCTCCACGCTCTGTGACCGTGGAGCTCCATGAACTTTCACCCTCGGCATTTGAGGAAGAGAATATCACACCTTCTAAGCGATCACCACTCGCTTTCCTCACTTCCAAGGTTACTTGGAGATTCGCGCATGCTATTCCTGTAGCTAGTGGTGTTGCACTACCGGAGGATCGAGAGAGGAGCGCGTGGCGTGGGAGAAACGCTTCATTAAGTGTGATATAAATGTCGGATCGGGGTTTTGTGGGAGCGCCTGAAAACCCAATTTTGTTCGTTTTCGACACTCCGGCCAACAAAGTCGGTGTCGCTTTGATGAGCGCCTGTGCGTCGGGGCTCTCGAACGATTTCAGATGCACTTGGAGACGATCCACTTTCCGAGCTTTCTCATAGTGACTTGATTTACTCTCCATCAACTCACGTATTATATCTTCCCACCCATCGGTGTACTGGTAATCTTGCTTTTCTGTGAACCCCACTGAGGGAGACCAGATGCTGATAACCTGCTCCGTTTCTTCGTCATGTTTCATAATGGCACTTACTTTGATAGCACCTATTCCTAAAGTTTTGGTCACGATTCTACTCGCTGAACCTTTGAGGGACTCATTTGTGGCAGGTCCTCGTGCAGACGAATCCGATGTACCAGGAGGGCCGTCCTTGCTTTCACTACGATTTGCATTGCGACCTTCTGGCTGTTCTGCTAAAGAGTTGAGCTTAGATGATATAGGAGCATTTCTTGAGTACGGTAATTTGGTTGACTTTTGGCCCCACATGAGGCTTCTTCTACCGGGCTTGACTCCGTTCGAGGTGGGTGGCTTTTCGCTACTTCTTGTTGGGGTAGGTCCATCGCGAGATACTCCTCCACGAGATCCTGGCTTGCCCGCCATAATCTGCTGAGTTGAGCGCACCTTCACTACTAGGTAAAGTTCACTATCCACGCCTGGAACTTCTCCAATATCTGCAGCTGATAAATCCGTAAATAGCGTTCGCATAGTACCAGCCTTGGCCAAGCTGGTAAGAGCACCAGTCGGAGCGACTTCGAAGGAATAGCTCTCAGAAAAAGTGGCGACCGGACTTCCAGGAGTTTTAGTCGCAAGAAAAAATACCAAAGTAGTAGACTCTGTAGATCCTCCTACAAATGGCTTGACATCTATCAAAAGATGATGGAGGGAGAGAGTATCATGTGCTAGCGGTTGGGGTCGTTCATCCAGCAGGCTCATAACGGACTGCAGCTTTGTAACCTCAACAGCCGAATCATCCCCAGTGAGTATTCTCCCTCGATGCATGGGATCCCGCACTATTACCTCTCCATTGAGCAATTTATTTCCACGAACAAGGTCCCATATGGCCTTTTCTCTCAAAGCATCCAGTTCGTAGTCTGTCAAGACATTGTGCAAAAACTGCCTCCGCGCGAGATCCAAAGTAGCTACCAGACTCGACATCTTCTCCAATTGTGTATATCGCCTTGACAGAAGTAGTTCGTGTAGGTTCGTAGAATGCCATTCGCGTAGACAGCTAGCAATCTCATCGACCAATGGTTCAGCTGCGGATGTAGGTGTCTCATCTCCAATCTTCAACATCGGTACAGGAGCAGGTGGTTTGGGCGCACTAGGATCTCTGGGAGCGTCTAGGCCATTCGCAGATGTGCCAGTCGCGGAGAGCTTCTTCTTCGCTTTCGTTTTCTTGAAATCTCCATTTATGTTGGCGCCCGATGTCTTGCCTGCCTTAGACTTCTTTTCCAGTGCCAGGGGGCTTCCCTCCATGCTCACTCGTATACTCCGCCTCCGC
>Ga0247810_10000671_pt1 | contig 30749 bp, 29 predicted proteins | sample UWRJL119311C1_FD_179918 | JGI IMG/M metagenome (GOLD analysis project Ga0247810, IMG submission 179918) | Plant litter microbial communities from Arlington Agricultural Research Station in Wisconsin, United States - UWRJ-L119-311C-1 | ecosystem: Environmental > Terrestrial > Plant litter >... | reverse complement strand
TGTACGTAGTCAATACAATACACTTGATCCCACTGAAATATAACGAGCACTACGCTAATACGAGCGTGTGGTGCCCCGTATTCGAAGTGATCAACCCCAATAACCATGCGTATGGTTTGAACCGACAGTAGTGTTTAATCAATATTTGTTGTTACCATGTCAACTTCTTAACAAACATGTACATCATTCTTTGCTTGGATCTTTGCAGCTTAATTACAATGCTAATTTGACCAAAGCGACCATTTGCAAGTGATTTTGCAGCTAAGTCTAATTTGCATCCATCAATTTTCTCTGCAACCCGTCAAACTTTTGTCCTCGTCGCCATAACATAGGATTTTGGATTATAACATTTTTCAAATATTCAGGATTTATACCAGGAGTGCCCCTGCGAGGAATCAGCCATCCCGGGTATGTATGAAGTGTCCGTGACTGAAGCAATGCTTCAGCAGGAGAGTCAGTATATGAGTATTCACTCCTTTCAGGTTCCGCAGTCGATAACGATCGTGGATCTCGATTTGAGGGTTCATAGTGACTTGATGAAGTATGAAAGCGGTCGGTAGCACAACACGGGGAGAGAGTATGTTCCTCATGCGAGTTTCGTTCTATTTGATGATAAACTCCTCGGAGATAGCTGAGCCAGTTAGAACATTTTTTTTATAAAAAAAAGGGTATTATATAACCGTACTCGAATTCATATGGACTAAACTTTAAACATTTACACCTGTCATTTCCAGAATTCATCAATGATGGTTTGTTTAGGTTATCAATCAATAGAAGACTATGCTTCTTACTAACTAAAGCTGGCTTGAAAAGTGCTCTGACGTCTCGATCCATGTTAAGGGCTCCGATGTTTGCTGCCGTGGGTATCATACGACTTTTCCCCAAAAAGACGAGGGACTCTGTACTTAAATACGGATGAGCACCATACTCGATCAGCACTCGCACAGTCTCGAATATAGCAGTATGAGATGGTTTCATTTTTCTCTGAGTGGCTTCTGAGAACCCCCTGAAGATCGTTGTCAACGCAATGCGAAGCGCCGTCCGGCCTCTCTTATCTTTGGCGTTGACGTCAACGCCATGGAGCAGGAACTGGCGAGCAGATTTTGAGATTCCATATCGGCAAGCCATATGCAGAGGACTGAATCCTTTCTTCAAATCGACCAAATAGTTCGGGAGATCCTGAATGTGTTTTGATATGATTTCAACTACCTCATCCTTTCCCGAGAGGCAGGCGGCATAGAGTGGTGTTAGACCCAAAGGACATCTCAAGAGAGGGTCAGCTCCATATTCAAGTAACAGCTTCACTGCATCATGATGGCCACGCGATAGTGCCAAATATAGAGGGGTTTTGCCTCGGTAGGTCTTTGAGTAGAAAAAGTCTACTGGAAACTCATCATCGATTCTCGAGTTATCTCGCCGTAAGGTGAGTATCCTGCGTAGTGATAGAGTTCTACCGTCCTCTGCAGCCCAAAATAGGGCGGTGGATCGTCGATACTTGATATTGAAGAGATACAGTTGATTGATAAAAAGATCGTGGAAGTTCTGGCAAACTAGACTGAGGGCGTACAAATCATATTGGCGGTCGAAATGGTCTGAGATGAGAAGTAACAAGTCACTTGACAGATTAATAAATGACATTTAATAAACAGTACCAAGGTACTGCCACTGGATTCTTTGCTTTTGTATCGTAGGTTCCTGTGTGCGCGGCCATAAAAAGAGAGGGGTGGAGCCTTTCAAATCCCTAAACTTTGACACTGTAGAGCAAAAGAGTCAACACAAATGTTAATTTCGCAACCTATTATTCCACGATATGTTTTGCTCTAACTATAATGACTTGTACCGGCAAACTTTGCATGTCGTTCTAGGACGCCCACTTTGCAGAATTTGATGCCTAAATCCATGTACTTTATGCTTGGACCCTAATTCAATGTTGAATATCCGCCTTTTTTAAAACTCAAATAACGAGATCAACCAGTACTTGAACAACTTTGGCAGCTCAGTGATACAAAAGGATGAGACAAGTGCGAAATGTTCACCTTCTATAACCACATCGAAACCTTAATTTGGAGGCGCTGACAGCCACGTGACATACCCCACCACGCACAATACGCAAAATCGGAGACTTAAGTCTCCCCTCTCAATGCGAATCAACGACCTCCCAGCCAGCATCCTTTGATTCCACTCCTCCATTCTCTCACAAGGACGCAACTCGCAATCCGCAGGCCTGCCACCTCGTGTTTTACTGTAAGAGAAGACTTTACAGGTCGTAAATTGGCGCCTAGAAGAATATCTCAGAGGAGATCTCGAAGAAGAAAGGCGCTCGAGAAGACACAAGTAAGAACTGAGACGTTAAAAATGCGCTATGATTGTCACTAATCATTGAAAGGCTTCCAGAAAAGTTTGTACCCTCGCCAATAACTGGTTCAAATACAAGATCTAAATATGGCGCCGAATTCGAAAGCACAATTGTGCTTTATTGATGGTTCATTCGAAGAACTGGCTACTGAGCTTGCAACATATCTCAATATCCCATCTCAAGAAGTCGCGCCCCTCCTAGAGGAGAATAAGAAAGATGATGTATGTATGGCTTGAGCAGAGCCTTTTTAAACCTGTTGGCAGATACTCTTGCGCCAGTTTCCCTTTGATATAAATGTGCAGAGATCCTAACCTCTGTTTACGTAGGTCCTACAAAAGCTCGTTGGCGCTTCTATTGCACTCAACTCGATTCCAGAAAGAGATTTTACTGCTGCGTACAATCTCTTAATATACTTGGTCAACCAATCCCCAAAGATCAACAATTACCTTCAACCAATATGCTCAAACCTCTTAAAACCAATCACGAGCTCGCCAATCCACGGCCCAGGACTTGCCCTCAATGCCCTGACCACTATTTTCAACCTTCTTGCTCCAGACAATGCTGTAAGAGGCAGGGTTTTCATGACAATTATTCGTTTAGTTAGAGCCAACGGCCTGTTCGACACACTACGACCACAATTGAAGAGCTTAGATAGCTGGATTACACAGTGGGATCTGGATGAGGAGGAGGCTCGCCAGCTATATAGCCAGATTGCTGATGTAGCTGAGGATGCCGGGGAAGAAGAGTACGTCCGACAAGCTTTGTGGATGATTGTATTTACTGACCATGCTACAGAGAATCCTACCAGTATATCCTTAAGGCACTTAGGACTTTCGATCAAGAGACCGAAGAGCTCTCCTCGGACGAAGAAGCCCTGAAGCAAAAACTCGCTATTCGCGCTCTCAAAATCGCTTTCCTCTCTAATACACACTTCGACTTTCACGATCTGACTTCGCTACCAGCCATCCAGTCACTTAGCGATTCCCATCCAATTTACGCTGAGCTGCTCGAGATCTTTTCGGAGAAGGAGCTAGAGGACTACAATGATTTCCGGGATGAACATGAGGGTTTCATAGAGCAAGAGGAGTTGGACAACAGCACACTACACCGAAAGATGAGACTTTTAACCCTACCTAGTTTAGCAGCGAGCACTAGCAGCAAGGAGCTTGAATACAAGCGTATTGCAAAGGCTCTGCAAATTCCCTCAGAAGACGTCGAGATGTGGGTGATCGATGTGATCCGCGCTGGATTGGTGGAGGGCAAGTTGTCACAACAGAAGCAGATGTTCCTCATTCACCGAACCACTTATCGTGTATTTGGTGAAAAGCAGTGGCGTGAGGTTGCAACCCGCCTGGATCAATGGAAGGAGAGCTTACGGTCTGTCAAGGAGATCATTAGCCGCGAGAGGCAGCAAGCTGAGACTCAGAAGGAACGTGAGTTACATGAGGTTGAGCGGAAGGCAGCTGGTGCATCCGGTATGGGAGCTGGAAGAAGATTGGGTGGTAGAGATAACTTAGTGGAGATGGGTACTGATTAGATGGCGAGATCGAATTATTAATTCTCCATCTTGTCTGTCTAAAAGTCTTTACATTCCGGCGTTCATAGATGTATATTGGTGGCATAGCATCTGGCATGATGCAGGAACGAGCGGGTAGTCAGAGGTGTTGGACTTCTTACAACTCCAGTCTTTCACACTTCCATGATCCAACACAATTTTCGATCATGTTTTGCGCACGTGTCCAAATTATCAAGTAAGCGTTCTTTAGTCTATAATATAATGAAACGCTGGTGATGACCAATTTCTATCCTATCCTTCCATCTATACAATCCCAAATTATACAAGCACATATCACACCAACAGCTAGAAGCTTTTTCCCAATCTTTTTTCCACGCCTTCCTTCGTCTCCTTGTATACATCTTCTGGACTCTTCGTAGCCACAATCTTCACCACCCTTCCCTGGCTTGCAAAATAATCCACTACCGGCATACTTGTTTCCACAAATGTCTTAAACCTCTTCTGAATACTCTCTGCATTATCATCACTCCTCCCGCTCGTTTTCCCCCTGTTCAGTAGTCGTTTTTGCATTTCCTCCTCTGGACAATCGAAGAAGAGAACAAATTTAGATGGGCAGACAGTCTCTTCGAATTTAATGGCTTGGTCCATTTTTCGGGGGAAGCCGTCTATGAGGAATTTGCCTGTGTTGGAAGGAGATTTGTGCACGACTTCTGTGATGGCATTTTCGAGGAGTTGGACAGTTACTTCCATCGGTACAATCTTGCCCTCCTTTATGTAGTCTTTGATAAGGTCGCCAAATCTGCGTAACAAACTGGTCAGCCATCCCTCCTCAAGCAGAACATGGGAAGGAAAACCTACTCTGAGCCTGGCCGCTCCTGCTCAGCGCGCAACAAGTCCCCAGCACTCAGATGTGTAAAGTTATAATCCCGAACCAAGTTGGCACACTGAGTGCCTTTCCCCGCACCAGGTCCTCCAAGCACGAAGAGAACTGTAACCTTATCTGGTGAGAAAGTTGGGGTATCCTTCTTGGGTGCCCCAAGCTGTTTATCTGTAGGTGCCATATCTGTATGCCGCCAAAGAATTAGCTGCTTTGTTTGTTTTAATAACGCAGTCGTGTGATCTAATCATAAAACGCTGAACGAAGATGTCTGGTGACATTCTAGCATTCCTGGTTGCTTAAAGCGGCCTCGATGCGCAAGGCTTCAAATATGTCATAGGGGAAATGTTTGGAAAGCAATTGCGAACGTACCCTTCCTCTGGTTTACCATAAGCACATATGCACCTGAGCCAGCAAGTACGATTGCAACGAAAGGCCATATCTTGAATGGATTCTGGCCTGGGGTTGGATTGGGACCGCTTTCACCTGTGCTGGCATATGTTCGCCGAGCTGGAGCTTTTGAAATTGGAGCGCTGAAGGTCCGGGGCATAGACTTGGAGAGCTTGCGGAAAGGGGAAACCTGCTGGCAAAAACGCCGCGAAAACATCTTGGGGATTTGCTGTGCCATCATGAGCTATGGATGTGCATTTATGGATTGGTGTTGAAATGCTTTATTAGAGCTTCCTTGACCTAAGCTTCATACTAAATTTATGGATGCCGCTATGTAATTTCGCTTAACCCCTTGAATGCCGTCACTAGGTAGGTAGGCTGAGAGGTGAATGAAAATAAAAAATCAATACAGTATAAAGATATTCGTCAAATGCAATTGTCAATTATATTAATTTCTTTCCTCAAAGAACTGTCTAACAAGAAGTTTGAGCCTTATCGATCACTCTTTTAGTGCCCTTAAAGCCTTGTCCAACGCAGCCTGCACCGTGGGTGATCTCTCATGCTTTTTCCCTTCTAAAATTAATTCCTTCATCCGGCCGTCACATATCGCTCTACCTTCTTCAGAATTTCCAAAGACTCCACCGGCTATAGCCTGTATGATCGTTTCAGCAGCCTCAGCTCTCTTCGTCCTCATCACTTCACTACCTGACCCACTGGGAAGTTCTAGTAGAACAAGGTATGACAACGCCAATGAATATAAATTGGAACCTTGTGAATGTGTTCTCTTTGTCAAACCATTAAACAATACCTTTATTCTCTCGTAGAGGTTGAGTCGAGTTGCCACTGTGATCTTCTCAGAAGGAAGGAGTTTCTCAATAAGTTCCAGAAGTTTCGGGAGATGGGTAAGGGGCGAAGGGTTAACAGATGTGATGTTAACCGCTCGAAATAGTGCTGCTACACCTGCAGTAATCGTAGAAGCTTCATCGGAAGTACCTCCAGACTTAGAGTCATCGGTGGTATCCATCTTGTCATCACTCGCAAAATCTACCAGAATCGGGGCGATAATATCGTAAGCTTCGTTGAACATATCGAGATCTTTTTGAGTCTCGCTATACTTCCCTAGACTAATAAATGCATGAGGTCGGTAAGAATCGTTATTTCGTTTTGCTTCCCGTATTGCGATTTTTTTCATTTGAGCAGCTATAGTGGGTTCTTTCTCCCATAATGAGCTACCTGCTTCAGTGAACTTAACGAATGCTTCAAGGACCTTCTCCTTGCCATCGAAAGTCTTCAGTGCAAGAGACTTTTCCAACGCTGGCCATATAATGGCTGCATTCGGCTCGCTAATATCAGCTCCAGAGGACTGAACGACATCGGCGATAGTCATTGCGGCGGTGTGCTTAATCACCCATTTAGGGGATTCTAGGCGCTCCGCACAAAGTGATGTAATCTCTCTCAAGTAAAGCAGTACCGCTCTTGATCCTCCGACATTCTCACTCCACGTCTTTTCGAACTGATCCTTTACATGTTCATCAAAGTCATGCTTTGCTAGAAAGACAAACGGAAGATATTCGGTAGACATTGAGTTGAATCGGTCGCTTGCAAATTTTGATACTGCATAGATTGTATCAGCTGCGACCTGGCGCTTTGCTTCATCTTCAGCGTTGAAGTACAAGCTCTTGGAGTATTTGGCAAGTCGAAGAAGCGAGTCATCTGAACCCAGTCTAGACATGTATCCAGCTGATCTTGCATAAGCAGTGCTGACAGCATTGTTGCGGTCTAGCACAGTCTTTTCAACGATTTTAAGAAACGTATCGGCGTGTGGTTTGAACACAAAGGAATGCCGTGTAGCTAGACTGACGAACACTGCACTACAACCAATTTTCGATGGCATCCCCACTGTGGTTCTTATGACGTTCTCGAGGTGAGGTACTAGCTTCGCCATTGTCTCATCGTCCAATTGATCCAGACAGCGCTCAATAGATTCCATAAGAGGGGACTGAGTTACAGCATTGCTTCTTGCAGTATCGATCTTCTCCTCAGTCAGATCGTACTGTGCTGCACGTAGATAGAGATAGTCGACGCCCTCCATCTCCATAGTACTCAACAGACCCAAAAGTTGCTCTACTAAGCTTGGAATGAAAGGTCGAAGTGCTTTCCCTCCCTTTTTAATAAGCTTTAAAACTGTTATTGTCGCAAATGCTTGAACGTCCTTTGCTGAACTTTCAATTCCTTGGCCGGAAAGGAGAAAGGGGAGAACCTCCTTGAGCATTGCTTGAGCATGTCGTGATTCAGTCCCAGCCTCAACTTGACGGACAAGAATTCCAGTTAGAGCCATACTAAGTGACAAGGCTTTCGCACGGACAGAGCCTTTGATATCATCCATAACTTTGAAAGCCACATGCCATATGTCATGCAAGTGTTTCTCATACTTATCAAACTCTCTACCTTGGATAAGATCTGCTATAGCATCACAGCTAGCTTCTCTTGTACGCCATTCCTTCCCAACAATACTCTTTAATAGATCAGCAAGAATATCGTCGAAATGTTCGTTGACTGTTGCACTCGAGTCTTTGACCAGAGAATTCCAGATGTCATTCATTGAGCGCCTAACGTTTGGATTTGGGTCAAATCTATAACGGTAAAGTTTGGGATATAATTTCGGATCGACTTCCGACGAGGAAAGAATGTTGCTCAATCCAAATCTGCCAAATGCTGAACGCGTTGACCAGGTTGCGGCATTTGACGCGAGAGACATAAACTTATATACCAAACTCTGGTCTCCTACCTCATTGGCAAGAGATATGATATCTTTATAAGAGGTGACAGATTTACCTTCTCCTGTGGGCAAGGCTCCAGGCTCAAATAACTCCGTTTCTTCGTCAACCTTAAGTTGAGCGCTGGTTCCTGTGAACGAGGCTACCAGGTCCTTGACGAGCTTCTCTTTCAGCTCTGCGTCTCCCTGCTCATATACAAGACTTAGACCCCGCGATGCAGTCTCCTGAACGAGCTCGTCTCGTGCAGAGAGAAGTCCCATAAAAGCGCCTTGACCTTCTCTCAGGCGTGACTGAACCTCACTCGTATGGCCGCAGTTTTGGATTAAGGAAAAGAGCCAAATACCTGATGCCTTTTTGAGTGACGGCTTTGTTGTTTTACAATCCTTCAGTAGTTTTCCTAGCATGGAGTCTAGAATATTCGAACGCTTCACACGTCCTTTGTAAGGGACATCAACATCCAGATTTAAGAGAAGTGCTTCTGATTCCCAACAAGCACTTACGCAAGTTAGAGCCTCTCCAACAGTGAAATGCACCTCTGCTTGCTTAAGTTCGAAGAGCTCATAAAGAGTTTTAGTAATGAGAGTAAGGTGTTCCTCTGCCTTCGGATTTAGGTCCGCATCAAAAATCAACGATAATCTCCCTAATGCGGTGATTGCCTTTTCGTTGCCCTTCTTGGCTTCAACTGCTAGCAGTTGGATCATTGAGTCCTCATCTAACGACGACTTGGCGATTAAAGCAGGTGTAAGAGCACCCAAAGCACTGATCTGACTAATAGCATTGAATACAGCCTCCTTAATGGAAGCATCCTTTGCACCAGCCAATATCTCTAATATAGCTATGATTGCCTCTTCAGTAGCACGTTGTCCCATGAGTTCCGTACGGGCATACAAGGAGACATGGCTAAGAATATTGCCAAGAGCATACATTGACCCGTGAACAGTATTTGCCTCTGCCCCAACAGCCGTGGACCATAATTTGACATCATCCAAAAGGCCCTGGATCAATTCAAGGACTATTTGAGAACCGGTATCCGGGTGCGCTGCAAGAATACCGAAAGCTTGGGCAGCAAGTATTCTTGTAGCAACGTTGTTAGACCTGATACCTTGTGAAAGCTCCGCTGCTCTTCCAGATATCCGACCAACAACAGATAGTGGGGAGATAGACAATATCTCAACAAAGCACTTGCCGCAATCTTCGAGCCCATTCCCTTCATTTCGGAGCAATCCCTCAAAGGCAGCGATAAGATAGAGCTCAAGCGCATCTTCATCAATCTTGTGTACAAAAGCTTTCATCACATTTCGAGACTTTTTATCGGTACGATAGAGAACATCTAGTTGTCTCTCCCAGTCAGCGTCAAGCGTAAGAGGCGTATCCGATTCCTTTAGCGCGGTCATTAATAGCACTTTTCGACAATAGTCAACAGCTTGTGGGAAAGCGCTAATTCTCGCACCCGAAAAGTTGCCAAAGACAGATACGCTATCAACTTCCATGCCGCTCTTCATCGCATTCGATATGTACGAATTTTCGAGCAAGCTTTGCCCAGAAAAGAACACTTTGACCATATCACTCCATTGAGGTAGAGCGACATCGTCTGATGTAGAGGCTGGGTTTAAAAGGCTATATAGATAAGGATCCTAGTAACATTAAGAAGAGAAAAATATGATGTGTTCTAGAAGGACTTACGAGGCCCTTCTTTCCTTCCTCAACGACATCACTACGTTCATCTGTACGTCCTCCTAAAGCGAGGATATCGATCCATCGTCCTACAATATCGTTGTACTCCAGACACTGGTTTGCCCAGCGGACCGTTGCAAACCGAGCACTTCTAACGATACCTTCATCTTCTTCCAATGTCATATATTCGAGAAGTAAGGTACGTAATGCATTCTTTAAGGTAGCATCCAAGGGTAGAGCAAAAGAGTTCAAAAGGCTTGCTAAGGCTCCGTCAATGCTGACAAAAATTGTATCCGAGGAGCCTTCTTCTGTCAATGATTTAAAAAGCCACCTTACCAGCGAAAGATTACTTTCAGCGACTATTGAAGGTGTTGTCTTAGCTAAAGATCCGAGTGTTTCATAGGCCAAAGCTCGTAATGATGCAGCATCAGAGGATCTCTCAAGTGGGACCGGCCAACCTTGATCCTCAATGTAGCTACGCAAAAAAGCTACGAGTTGTGGTGCAACTTGACCCAAATCATCTTTGGAGCCTATGCGGGATACCCAATTCATATAATTAAACAACGCATTTCGAAATTTTACGGTTTCTAGACCCTTCGCTGGAAGGTTAGTGTTGTCATCAGGCTGAATACCATCCTGAACGATTTTGATGACCTGTTTCGGAAAAGTGGTAGAAATTGCAGATTTAGTTAACAAAGTTAGTAGCCTCGTCTTTAATGCTGGTTTGAGCGTAAAGTAAATATTCAGCAGATCGCCGACCATGGTCGGATCTTCGAGAGATATGGTGGAGCGCTTTAATAGGTCGTCTCCAACACTCGATATGCGAGAGTTTGCATCACCGGAAGCAAATAATGCGGCTAAGAAGCGTTCTTCATCTGTAAAGGCACCACTCGCGAGGAAAGCAAGTACAGCTATCTTACTTTGTGTTAAGTTCAAGCCCTCGTCAGAAGTAGGGTCCCAAGTCTCCTGTTTACCGTTGAGAGTCAAGAATTCATATTCGTTTACGGTTAGACCTGGACAAGTGATTCCCGTGGCGGTTGAACGGATAACAGTTAGGAGCAATAGCTTCGCAAACCATGCGGCGACGAACTTTGCATCTTCGACATGCTCGTCAAGGCCAAGTTGCTTCCTTAACTCAATATCTTCTTTGGTTCCTCTTGGTGGTATCCGAAGCTGAGGTAAAAGGCGAATAAACAAGTTGAACCTAGAAATTGTCAGAGATAATACTTACCCAAACAGAATCCCATTACACCTTGAGTAGTTACATACAAAGTAGGACAGGTAGGCTTTCCACTATCTTTAGCTAACCCGTGCAGTAATGTAGGGAGAAGGTCCATTTGTTCCTAATACTCGTTAGCTCAACTTCACCAAAGTTGTGACATGTGGAAACTGCCTGGTGTTACGATAGACTGAAAATGGCCGAGTATACCTTTGAGCTCAGTTTCCGAACACTTTGCTGTATGAACATGAGATCGAAGTGCCGGACCATTGATGAATTTGGGTTCTCTTTATATTGTTTCAAAAGAGCCGCTACAGGCAAAACGATTGACCTGTATTCACATTAGCTACAGAAGTTATCCACGTTTGATCAGATTATATACTGATTTCCAGCCAGGCGAATCTTGATGTGTTGACATGTTGCAATCACCTGAGAATCAATTAGTGCTCTATATCTATCACCCGATGGGTGAATAATACCTTACTACGAACACTCTGATGGTCGCTGGCAAGCTTAAGAAGTAACGGAGGCAAGTAGGGCCTCAGTATAGACTCCAGCTTATCGTCTTTGGCAAGTGCTATTTTCATCTCAACCTTTTCTACCAGCTGAAGCTCACGGGCTTCGTTGGACCCTGGCGTAGACATTGTAATGGTTGTGGGTGGCCGCAAATGGTGATTTCATTACGCTTAAAGAAAGGCTTGAAAGATTGAGTGCAAAGAAAGTAAATCTATGAAAGGAAGGAAGAAAACTTCTTATCTGGAAATTTCTATGGTCATTCACGATTCGTATGCGTTTCTTGCCTGATGCTGTCGTGGCTTACTTCACGTCAGTTTGCTTATATAATAATCTAACCCTAGTGGGTGGCTGGTGGTGGGTGCTTGTCGCCATGCACCTCACACATTAGATGTATGTACCTACTACTATTATATATTTGCAGCATAACAAATTGCTACCAGAGCAGCTCTCCTTTACTCTGACTTATTGGTCTTCCAGAACGAGGACGTTAGAGCTTCTCTTCAAATCACAAATTTCTGTATATAACCAAATCGGTTTGACAGCCTTGCATGTCAGCCTTAACGCGGGGCGATCAAAGACTGTAAGGGGGAGGCAACATTAGCTTCATCCAGCACGTCTTTGAGTATATCCAACCTTTACAAAAAAGCCTGACGTACATGCTACGTTCTCTATACTGGACTTCTTTACACACTGAACTATATCTTGTTAGTTGTCAGGTTCCTGATCTAGCTGAGAAACATCTGAACGACATTGTCTCTGATTTTGTTCCCCACATGATTGCTCTCCCCAACGTCACCCTCGCAGCCTTGGTCCGAAAAACCACTCTGACACAACAAATCTCTACATTCACGGAAAGGAACCAACATCTGAAATTTAAAAGAGCTGCCTGTCATGGAAGCTGCTGTTGATACCTTCACAGCCTTCACAAGCGCTAGTCCCGAGGTGGCAAGAAGATATCTGGGTATGACAGAGAACAATGCAGAACAAGCCATCCAGCTCTTCTACGATTCTCCGGACCTCGCATCTGGCATAGCTGAGCCCATTCAACATTCAAATCCACCCCCTGTTCCATCTTCATCACATCCTGCGCACGGTAGCGCCAGCCGGCAAGACGCTAGCGGTACGATACACATTGAATCTGATGATGATGATGATATGCAAGATCGAATTTCGGATAACGGCTCTACTGCGGCAGCCGTAGCAGCTGGCAGAGCTGCGGACTACGAAGATGACGAGGCGATTGCAAGACGACTACAAGAGGAGATGTATGGTGGCGGGGCCTCTGGAGGAGATCTGGGAGAAGATGAAGTCAGAGCACCAATTGCACGAACTACCGAGACATTGGTCGGAGGAGCTGATGGAGGATATGGTCATGACGATGTTGACGATGCGGTGTTACAGCAGATGCGAGCGCGACAGTATGCAAGACAAGGTAAATTAATTAAGTGCTCATGGTCAATCTAGTTTTTCTAACCACTGTACAGGACGTGGTGGACCTCCGGGGGTTTTCAACCAAAGACCTGTAGCATCTATCTGGGACAACTCTGCAGATCCAGAAGCGCACCGTCAAGGCCTAGCTCGGGCGACTGGAGGGGCTTCGGAACAGTCAAGCAAGGCTGCCAGGCTGGCTGAACTATTCCGGCCACCCTTCGAACTCATGTCTCATATTCCTTGGGACATTGCTCGAGAAAAGGGCAAAGAAAATCACAAGTGGTTGCTCGTCAATATCCAAGATCCGTCAATATTTGACTGTCAACAGCTGAATCGAGATATCTGGAAGGACGATGGTGTACGCGAACTTGTTAAAGAACACTTCATCTTCATGCAATACTCGAAGGACGACCCAAGAGGCTCCCAATACATTCAGTACTATTTTCCCTTGAAGGATAGTGATGCTGCATATCCACATATCGCTATAGTTGACCCCAGAACTGGTGAGCAGCTCAAGATATGGTCTGGGCGACCTACTCCAAATGCTGGCGATTTTCTTATGCAGCTGGTGGAGTTTCTTGATCGTTATAGCTTTGATATGGCAAAAAAGAATCCTGTTGCTAGGCGGAAGGCTGAGAAGCCCAAAGCAGTAGACGTGGATAGACTAACAGAAGAAGAGATGCTTGATCTAGCTTTGCAAAACAGTCTGGCCAATTCAACTGAGCCGGTTGGACCGAAAGAAGAGGATCCAGATGCAATGACCAAGAGTTTTGTGGGTGAAGACAAAGGAAAAGGGAAAGAGGTCGAGGAGGAAGCTGCACCCGTTGCGCTGCAACCTTTTTTGCAAATATCGTCACAGAACCCCCATACAGAACCCACCACCCAAGGGCCAAATGTGACTCGGATCCAATTTAGACACTCGGACGGGCGTATTGTACGCAAATTTGAGGTCACCGATCCAGTCCGACGCATGTACGAGTGGCTAAAGGCCGAACCTATTGGTGGTAAGGATGGTATTCCTTTTGAGCTAAAGGATAGAGGTAAAGATCTGATGGAACATCTCGATCAGACCATTGAAGAGGCTGGTTTGAAACAAAGCACTGTCATGGTGGAATTTCTGGAAGACAGTTAGACTTTCGGGCTTATGATGGCTATGATCTACGGCACGGGGTAATGATTCCAATGACGGCGTTGCATCTGCTTTGATATCGGGCATATTTTCCCTATACAACCGGCCCCCACTTCAGAATTCACGAAAGTTTTGGCAGAACATAGATGGATTTAATCCCTTAAACTCAACATCGCTCATTGCATTTATAGAGAGGTTAATACCCCCAAAGCTAGATAGACACGAACCATAAGAACCTTTGATTGTCTATCGTACAGCCTTGTGCTCACGCCTGTTGAGCTTTGACTTCTTGAGTTTCAGCCTTGTGAAATGACGCACTTTGACTGACATGAGATTTATGGATCTATTTTGCTTGGTGAGATCTTCCGTTGATAATCTCCACCATAGGAATTTCCGTGCTGAGATTTCGGAATCAATGGTCTAGATTAAACCATACAGCCCCTGGTATTAAAACTCACTCTTGACTACGCGTACCTGAACTTGACAATGGTTGGCTGAGAAACAATGCGTTAAACCACAACAACACCTCACCACAATTTCAATTGAGCTAGAGCCAGTTCTTCCAGAAGCCTAGATATAGTGACATTACATTCACTACCGCAATTAGTCTGCACCAAAAGTCGGGTTCCAATCGTTGTCCTCGACCGGAATATTTTGAAACCGCCATCGGGTTGTTCCTGCTGGGATTCGCATTCCTCCCGCCATTCCAACGACTTGTTTCTTTTTCTAATAGTAAATCCCACAGTCTACTGAAGAATCGTCACCTCTCCCGTTGTCAATAAACTTTCGTGTTTTTTGTATCATTGTTACGTCGTAGGCCTTTAATCCTTGCGAATACCGCGACATTATACCCCCACCATCACCCAGTTGATGGGACGCGCTTCTGCCACCTCACTTCGCGATTAAGGACTCTTATGGAGCTTGGTGGATAGTTGAATGTGAATATCTCGCAGAAATACATACTTAGAGCAGCTCTGGCTTTGCAGGGGTGAAAGGGTCAGCTTCTCGTCAGTAAGGTCACAACGTTATCCTGCACCTGGCAATCACCTCCTTCCCTGACCTTGCTACCTCGACCACTGTTTGGCACATACCAAAAACAATATGGCAAGTGGCGGAGATATAATGAGCGGGGTGGTGGACCCGGAGACAATCTACACGAAGCAGAACTGTATCGGTATGCAATGGTCCGCTCTGAAGGGCGAGCAACAATCTAACATTGAGTAGGAGGTGGAAGCTTTGGAAAAGTCTACAAAGGGCAAGTCAATGCATAGATTTTGTGTAACTTGAGATAGTATCATGACTGACAATATGCCACAGGGTTGATAAGCGCACCGGTCAATCTGTTGCTATTAAAGTGATCGACGTCGAAAATGCTGAAGATGAAGTTGAAGATATTATACAAGAGATTTCTATTCTCTCGGAATTGCATTCACCATATGTCACCCAATACCATGGATCATACTTAAAGGGGTCGGACCTATGGATTGTGATGGAATTCTGCTCTGGTGGAAGTTGTGGAGATTTGATGAAACCAGGTCTGATTGGGGAGGAGTATATTTCGATCATAATACGAGAATTGCTGCTAGGTTTAGAGTATCTGCATGGAGACAAGAAGTTGCACAGAGATATCAAAGGTAAGGAAGCGCTGCCAAAAATTTGGATTTCCTCGAGCTGACAAGGAATGAAAGCTGCAAATGTTTTGCTTGGAGCAAATGGGCAAGTCAAGTTAGCAGATTTTGGAGTTTCGGGGCAGCTTTCTGCTACTATGACCAAGAAGAATACCTTTGTTGGTACGCCGTTCTGGATGGCACCGGAGGTCATCAAGCAGTCCGGATATGACCACAAGGCCGACATATGGTCATTAGGCATAACTGCACTTGAGTTGGCTAATGGAGAGCCACCCTATTCCGATATCCATCCAATGAAGGTCTTGTTTCTCATACCTAAAAATCCACCTCCGGAACTTGAAGGAAACTTTTCGAAAGCTTTCAAGGAGTTTGTAGAATTATGTTTGCAGAAAGACCCCAAAAAGAGGCCTTCAGCGAGAGACTTACTGAAGCACCCATTTGTACGGAGAGCGAAGAAAACATCATATCTTACAGAATTAATTGAAAGACACGAGAGATGGGCAGTCAATCACAGAGGAGATGAGACTGATTCGGATGATGAGCGTGAAGAAGCACCTCGACCCGTTGCCGTCAACGAGGATCTTTGGGATTTTGGCACTGTTCGTCCGGTAGGTGGAAAAGGTGCTGGAAGAGGAGGGCTCAACGCAATGGGAGAATCAGCTACGAATGCGAGATCGTCGAGATCATCCGCAGATTCTGATGACTATGCAGAGCGGCCACGAGACCAATCTCCTACAAAACTAAAGGATATGGGGTATAGTTCCAATCTTGATACTGTCAAAGGTATGAATTCGCAAACAGGCAATCAACCGCGTCAAGTGTCCCCACAACGGAAGCCAGCTCCAAATATGCCCATTACCTCGCCTACGAAAGTACCTCTACCACTTTCGCCAGAGAAGACTAGGGATGCCCGCTCGGAGGGAACTCCTCGACCATCTCAAAAGTCTACATATCCTCAACATTATTCGGATTCGCCTGACTATGATAGAAGCTTGCAGGAACAGCTTCAGCAAGACATGGGTTATATGAGCATAGCTGCAGCACCATCTCAGCATGTTGGAAAGCAGCCACCTCCCCCACAGCCGCAATTTCGACCATCCTCATCTCATACGGAACAACAATCTCTACCCAAGCTGGGGCCCATAAAATTACCTGAAATACCACCTTTTCGTGGAAGCCAGCAACCTTTACAAAAAGTTACAAATCAGATAGGCTCTGGATTAGCAAGGCAACAGCATTTACCACTGTCGCAACCTCTAATACCTCAGAATATATCTCTTGCTGCCCACCAACTCGGACAGCAACCTCTACCAGCTTTACCGTCTAAATTACGTGAGAATACTCCTTCACGAGAAAGTCTTTCATCAGACTCATCACGAGCAGCTACGGCTATGCCATCCCCAGCACCAGCCAGTCCAAATGGCGAACTTGATGCCTTGAACGATGTTATTTTCCCGGCTCTCGAGGAAGCACTCAAACGCCGACAATACAGACTTCAACAAGCCCACCGCCAGAACGGTACAACACCAAAACAACAACGGGCCCAAGCTGCGCATGAGAAAATAAGGAAGCTAGTATACAAACTGGCGCATGTTTGCAAGGAGATCGATCATTGGGACAAGCAAGAGCCGGTAGGGATGGGTAAAGATGTTGACGTCTTCCTGGAAGGTCTCTTGGAGGAGATCCTAGTAAGAGTGGAACCTGCTGATGACGAGTAACGATGAAATGAAATTACTTAAGGTTATGATATGGCAGATAGTGTATGGGAAAGGCTAGTTAGCTTTTCGCAGGTTTATGGGAGTTGTAGTTATATGAAGAATCCGTAGTACTCTCCTTTGCGAGGTGTTGTACAGAGCATCGGCTTGTGAATACCTAAAATGGAAATATAAGCTTTGTCACTACACTGCTGCTAGTTCAGAAGTTTTCTCCCTGTCGAGGAGTCTCAAGTATTGAATGCTTCTCAATAGGAAGTAGAGTTGAGGCTTGAATAAAATAGTCTCGCAAATACGTTCACTTTCTGTAAATTCTTAAAGCAAAATCGCTCGACCACTAGGCTTTAGCAATGCGTTGTCGTTTGGTTAGAAAGCTGATATCTACTCGCTAAATCATGTGTCAAATAAACCAAATGTATACTCGTGTCTAAAGTTTGAGCCACTTTTCCTCTTGAAATCTCCGGACATATTCGCAGTCCTTCTACGAGACTATTCCAAGCCTCTCGACATGGAGTTTCTCGCTTGAAGACGAGTTGGAGATTACATTTGCAAGGAGAGCTATTTGGAGGCTACCGACTCTAGCTAACAGAAATTCACCTATACTATACTATCCACTATCTAGACTGGAAAGTCTTACAAGTAAGGTTAGCTTGTATGATAAGATCATCCTCCGACGCAAGGACTATCTATCTTCACCATATAATATCTTCCTCAGTTCCAGGGAACAATAGCGGCAGTATACAAACTTAAATAGTGCTTTCGAGTTATCACTATACACTCATCATATCGCTGCCTCGCATCTCTTGCCTCTAACCCTCCGAAAAAAAATTGGTGAGCATGATCTCCTTAAATCGTAGGACATTTGCCTATTTATTAACGCCATTGAGCTTCTTCGAACTGTTCAAAGCGAAGATGGATCCTGACGACCTGAACCATCACAATTCAGAAGGGGCTGAGGGACTCATGTCTGGGATGCTTTGCTCATCTTATACATCCACTAAAACTCTTCCACAAAACTCTGACCCCAACGACCCTAGTCCAATTTCTGGCTCTTCTATCGATTGCTCTGAGATATCTGAGTTTGATAGGCTAAGCAAAACCTCCAGACCATTTAACAAGGATTGGAAGGCTATGAAGGTAGCTATAAAGCGTAGAGCAGACAACCTTATAAAGAATCCAAGGGAGGATGGTACCGGAACAACACTTGATGGAGCATCTATTAAAGAAAACCCCGATATGCCCATATCAAATTCTTCTTCTGAAGACCTCTCAAGATCTGCTATGCAGCCTGTTACTAGGCAAAGCAGTGTCCCTCACGCAAGCACTCCATCCACAGCCAAGATAATGTCTAGCGATCCAGTACAGCTACTTGGCATTGAGACGGAGTCAGTCACCGTGGAGGATATGTTAGATGCAAACCTTAGATCTAAGATCCAAGATCTGCTTGACTTGAGCGGAATTACAGACATTGCTTACCTTAGTGATGTTTTGCAGACATGCGGATATGATGTTAAAGTTGCTGCTTTGGTTCTAACTGGAGAACTCACAGAAAAAATCAGGAGGGAAGTCCGGAAATTAATGAATAAATACAAAAATGCAACAGAAGAACATGCTTTGGGGGTTTTACTTGAGTGTCATGGAGATATTGATAAGGCTATGACTCTCCTCGGCGAACAATTAGTGGAGGGGAAGGTATCAATATACGTAAATCGTATAGGCCGAGCGTCGAATATAACGTCAAATTTAGCTCAAGGATCTATACTCGAGGATGAGGCTGACTTTGAAGCGAGTGTATTAACACTTCATGAGATTTTCAACGGAGTTTACGATATGAAAAGGATTAGAACAGTGCTTAAGTTAGCAAACAATGATCCTGATCTCGCTTTTCGAGAACTAGACATGATAGGTGGAGCCAAGCTAGATTATCATTCCAGCTATGAAAGTATCCAGCAAGAGGATAATGGTGAAGGCCCAAGCCAGAAGGCAGGTTTGCAGCCCTTTAACTCAGCCAGTATTTTGGTAAGTTGATCTAGTAACTATCTCCTGACTCGTTCAATTGACTGTACACCCTAGGAGTTTACTTCACATAAGAGGAGTCGTCGTGCAACGAGTGAAAAAAGTGCTGTAAGTCACGGCTTGTGTTCCTCGAGAAACTAATTATTAATTGAAATAGGATTGTCAAATTAAGAGACTAAAAGACGATTTCGCAGTTCAAGAGCCTGAGCATAACGACCGCGTTGATTACGACGATATAGAAGAGATGAAGAGCACGAGTGGAGTCGAGGGATCTGGTTTCGAACCAGCAGGACAGTGGCTCAAGTAAGACCCTGTTGGAGAAGATGAGGCGTGATAGGTTCACTCTAACAGAGTTAAAGGAGATACTTCCCTGGAGGGTCACTTTCAACGGTTCTGTTGGGACCAGCTGAAGTCGTTCGTGATACGATTCCACGGACTGTGCTTTGTACGATCTCTCCTTTCTTTCTAGAGCACTTTGCGGCTATAGACGCTAGAGAGAAGCCAGACCAGGCAGCTAAAATGCCTGATCTCTGTCCAGGTATTCTAACTTTCACTTGCTCTACCAATGTGGATTTTTGTTCTTTGATGAGTAACTGCTCAAGTACTTTAGATATGTTTGATCTGGCGATCCAGTATGCTGTCACGGGAAATATCAGGTTGGAACTCAGCTGCCAGCGTCTCTCAATTGACGACATTACCATTCTTATCGACCTCGTCCATGTTTGCCGAAAGTATCGGTTCCCTGATCCATCTGAAGCCGTCAAAAAGGTCTTACGTAACATATTGATACGTAAGCGCTCTTTACTGAAAAATATCCACATCCGTAAGATATACGAACTATCCCAAGGCAACCCACTACGGAACCTTGTTGCCAAAGCTGTAGTCCAGCATTTCATGAAAACGAACAAGTCAAAGCAGGACGAGGAGTGGGCCTACGAGTCTGAGGATGACGAATACTTAAAGGAAGGCGAGGTTGCAGATAAATACAGGCACTCCTTCAGATACGAAAGGACTCTACTTAGTGATCAGACTTTTGAGTACGATGTGCTCCGAGAAATGAAGCAAGTGGATAGTAATGCGATCGTAAAGCCAGTGATGCGAGGGAGCAGAATCATGCGAAAAGAGAGACAGGTCTTCTTTGCTGACCCACTCAAGTAGGTGATATAGCCCTCAAGAGAGTTCTAGTGATGTGCTAATCAACTGATACAGTGGTGAGCAGTGGTCATCAGATTGGGTAGGACGTTCAGATGTATAAGGCTCTAGATCTTAGCTTGACGATGACGGACCACGGCTGGTGTAACAGAGTCATCGATTCCATGATACCAGTCATGGGAGTGCTGATAAGACTGCAGGCGATGAATTAATTTAAGGAACATAGTCTTAGTGGCGGATAGAAAGGAAAGGCATTGACTTAGTATCTGGCTCAATATATACATAATACAAAGTTGCAAGATTTCAAAGCATGAGAAGATACCATAAATTAGCATACTATATCTACATCGTTTACAAAGAACCCACCCACCTTTAAATACCTCGTTTCTTTACCAAGCTTGATATACCAAGAAGCTGAAATAATCGATTAATTCCAGTATCCCTAGCAGCAAGCACTCGCTACATTTCCATTGTTTTTAAATCAATATCATCCCCTATTTAAGCGAGGCTTAGTGGCGGGTGTCCCCGTGGAGCCTCGGCAGATCGAATCTGATGATCAGCCATCAACAGAACATCTCATACTCCATCACAACGTGCAATACTCCTTCTATCCACCTAAACTAACTACGAGAACGCGTCTTATAGCAGCTACAACCCGAAACTATCTTACTGTAGCCTACAAATACCAAAGATGTCGTCCACAAGCAAAAGCAAATCATCCTCCTCATCGCGCACGCCTACCAAACGCATCCTCACCGAGCTGTCCGCCTACAGTACCTCCCCGCCATCCACCATCACCTCGCTCGCCCCCCTCTCCCCATCCAACCTGCTCTCCCTCCGTGCGATCCTCGTCTCTCCGCCTCAGACTCCCGGCTACTCCTCCGGTCGCTGGCTCCTCTCCATCACCATTCCGCCAACCTATCCCGTTTCCCCCCCAACCATAACCTTTGTCACGAAAATCTGCCACCCGAACGTGAAATGGGAGACGGGGGAGATTTGTCTGGACGTGCTTGGGGAACGGTGGACGCCGGTATTGGGGGTGGTTGGCGCGCTGGAGAGTATTGGGAGGTTGCTAGGAGAACCAGGAGTGGATAGTCCGTTGAATGTTGATGTTGCGGCATTGATTAGGGGTGGGGATTGGATTGGTGCGAGGGGACTGGTGGGATTTTGGAGTGAGGAGGAGAGGTTCAATGGGGAATTGGAAGAGCGGCGGTGAGAGGAAGGAAGAAATAGTCTCAGTTGAAAGTGAGGTAGGAAATGAGCATTGAAATGGCGCTCGTTGGAATGGAGTGCGCCTGAGCTTCTAGGAACGGAGTGTTGCCTCGAATTGGTGGAATAATTCGACGTTATGGCTGCATGGAAATGGAAAGAGCTAGATGGCATAGGGCCACGGCATGAACATGGCGCTACTTGATGGATAGGGATTTAATCAACAACATAAAGTCTCATAATGATCAATGAATACAGTACGAAGTTTGGAGGTTTGGAAGTAGTATTGATTTCATCTGAATACCTCATAACTCGGAGACTTTTTTTATAAACTCCACTCTATGGTAAACACAAAGTCCTCCGGCACGGAGCCATGGTCATGCTATGCCACAAAACGCCCTACGCAAAAATACACTAATAACCCTATATAAATACATCGCTCCTAAAACCTTGTCCAGGCATGCGTCTTTGATCTGAAGATATAGCCGACTTGTTCTGCTTATCTTACTCGTTGTAGTGGTACACCTAGAGCTTGTAAGCAATGTTAATCATGGGCGAGGAAATAATCCTACCTTGTAGTGCGGTAAACCATAAGAATCCTTTCCTAATCTCTTTGCCATCTTGGCAAAACCTTCGGTCTCAATCAAGTGGTAAAAAGCAAATGGCGGAAACATAGCACCATCTCGGTGAACGTCAGCTTTTACCATCAATGCCGTTCCTCCTACTCCATCCAAATTGACCTCCTCCTTGGGGTTTCCTCCTTCTGTATACATATATGCCATCAAAGTACGATAAGTTGCCATTTCTGCATAACCCTCCAATAAGATATCGTCCGGCCCCATCTTGTCACCGATCTCCTTCGCTTTATCACTATCCTGCCAGCTATTGAAGTCATATGGCCGTTCTTTCTCTGTCTTTGTCTTGGGATCCATAAATTTCTGGAAGCAATTTGGAACAATAATATCCTTATCGTGAGACGCTAGATCCTCAATCAAACTCACTGGCGTTTCAATAACATCTGAATCTAACCAGAGAACCCATGATGTAGAAGGGCCAAGTGTAGTAAAGAGGAGGGAATTCCGGGCTCTTGACATAGCTGATCTCCGAGCCTTTTGGTTCTCCATCTTGTGCCTCTCCGTTTCGCTTTGCGATGAAAGAGGAGGTTCGAAATCTTGTCGCTCAATGATGATGCTGGCGAAGCGCTTATTCTCTGGGCCAGTTTTCTGGGTTTTTGTTATTCGCTCTTGGAGCTCCGCAGTTGCAGCATTTCCATCGCGATTCTTCGGAATTATAAAGGCGAGAGTAATAAGTTCGTGTGGGTAGGAGAGCTTTAGAAGATTGTCCCAGTACTCTTGGTAGAATCGCGCAAGTGGTGTTAGTATGAGAATAGTCTCTCGATTCTTGAGCGGATCTGCGGAGCTTGTGAGATTATTCATGTGGTAGTGTACAACTGGGGGAGGTATTCGTTTGCCATTTGCGGCTCGTTCGTTTTGTTTCCTAAATGGGGATGTTGGTGGTGAAAGGGGGTTTGACGCAGCATTGGCCTTTCTTGCTTTGGTTGCTCCATTGTCTGACCCAGGAGACAGTATGAAAACAAAGATCACCAAGCACAATATCACGCCCACTATAACAGTGAGCGGATTTGTGCGCTTTAATGATCGGACTGGTCCCATGGCAGACTTGTGCTGTAGGGTGTCCTCAACTCGATAGCCTTTCTTTTCCGAATCTGCATATGTGGTTGTGATCGCTCATCCGAAAAGGCTTGGAACTATTAAAGACAGATCAATATGGATTGATGAGCTTGTAATCATTCCCTAGTCGCTGGGTGAATTTGGGAAGACCTGGGTTGTTGTTGTTGTTTAGTGAAAACGTGGTGGTTCTAGCTGGAACCTCGTTTGTTGAAGTTATTTTGGGTGTGGCTTCAAGCAGTGCAGTGCCCAATCCTCCAACAGGAATATTGTTTCTACCAAGAGCCCTCTGTGACCAGTTTTCAATTCATGTCAACTGTAACCTACCAGCGTTATCTATTTTGGAAAAGAAACATAATTACATAATGAACAATTAATTAATATAAATTGGAGTAAATTATCGAAAGAAGCAGATCAATGAATTAAATTGAGCTTACTAAGCAGGAAATTCGAGGCACGAGGCTACCTCGTCACATCTACAAGCGGAGGCTTTTTCCAACTGCCATAGGATTTGGCTTGAAAGGTTGATCTGATTCTCATAGTATTACGTTGTAATTCTCCTGCTGAAATAAGGGAATATAGGATATTTGCAGTCCATTCTACCTACTAGGGCTTAAGCATTGCTGTAATGTCACTGCTGTCAGTTACTCAAATATTGGCACGATATTAGTAGATTCTCCCTCAAAACCATCCAATACTGAGTCATTGAGGTCGAATGTATACACTCTTCCGCGACGGCCAGATACCTCCGGGAACGGGTGTACTTGTACATAGACTAGACAGCTCAAAACACAAAAGGCGTTTGTATTATGTGCTGCGTAACATCTGCGACATCTAGAATCATAGGGGAGTTACATTGGCCAAATCATTTTTCCGAAGCATCAACTATCCGTGGCCGGTCACAGCTTATGGATTGTATCCAGAGAATGTAGCAATCCAGCTTCACCTGCATGGCATATAGAGGTTTCGAAGAACGCTTGACTAGGATAATGCCGGTGCTTGTTTTGAAACTAATCAGAGATTTGATTTGACTAAGATCGATTGCAATGCATGATTGCTAGGTTCGTCAACGAAATGACACATCTAAAGCCTTGAGATGATCATTTGAATGCAGCAGATGAGAGGAGAATGCACGGCGGCTGACCTTGCCGGTCAATCTCCTACTGAACAAAAATGGAAGGTTGAGTTGAGCATAAAGACCATGTTGCAGGGTAATCCGATAGATGTATCTCACTAGGTCTATGTTAATTAGATCAAATAAAGATGACCAGTGGTGGCTGGGTTTTGGACTGGCTATTGACTGGCTGACTTCTTGAAGTGAATCTTCTGCAGCTTCAAGGGAGGAATAGGTCCCTCCTTTTTACCCCAGAAACCAGTAAACAGCGCTAGTCTACTTCGGTCACTTTGAACCTACCCGTGTTTCCGGTCCGGATCATTTCTGGTCTTGCTCTTCCCAGTGGAACATCGGCTAAACCTAATCGGGCGCATTCACGTTCACCTTCACCTTCAAACCATCCCGCCGTCAACACCTCTTCCATTCAATACTCTCTAGCCTACACAACACTTTGCAGAGTCACCCACTCCATCCTACGAAAGCAGAGAATGGCTGGCCGTCCCTTCCAAAGCTGGCTCTTTTCATAACCTTCACTAAGGTTCTTAGCTCTGGCTGTGTGGACATTTGTGTTAATGCGCCAGTTCACGTCGACTAGGTAGGTAGGTTACAGGCCAACAGACCAAGTACCTACTCTCCTCGCCACTCGCTTTCGCGGGTACCGGTAACACGCTCATTGACACCAGCTTGTCTGTGCAATCTACGATTGATTTACAATCTTCTTACTGCCCTGTTACTCATTGAAACACGCGCCGCGTGGGATTTAAGCATTGTTTCCCCCCACCATGGAGCCTGTACCAGAAACCGAACGGATGGAGGAGTTCAAAGCTTCTCCAGTCCCATCCCTTCGATTGCAAGAATCCAGCGTCTACAGTCCCCAGACACCCAACGACCGCGAGACCACGAAGCCACCTGTATTACGCAGATCAACAGATCCCACCATGCACTCTCCAAGATTCAACGCGGCCCCCTCCCCATCTCTACCTTACAGACCTCGAAACACATCACCGCTGGCAAGAGGGGCTCACACACACAGTCGGTCGAAGTCTTCAGCAAGCACTTTTGCTCCACCAATGTCTAGAGCACAGTCTATGCCCGGAGTGAGCTCGACTGGACATCTGCTTATAAACACACAGCAGCGCCGTCCTTCAAGCCCACTTGGATCTCCTGCTCGTGTTCGGACACCAAGAAAGCCAGCCGATGAGGTGTTCCCTGGATTCGCACATAGAGGCCTCGGTGGTATTAGTGAGAGTGGTTTACCATCCCCCTTGGACCCGAAGGTACTTGCAGAGCGGAGCAGTTCTCCAGTCCTGGGATTGCAACAATCAGCACTCTTACCACGCACCCGTCGGCCATCGTCCCCTCTTAGATATATATCCCAGCAACTTCCTACAAGCCCCTCGCCAATCACCCCATCCTCTGGAGCGTCTCCCTCTTACCCCTCTTCTAGATTCGACTTTGTCAATACAGGTAGCTATGGAGGCACATTCAGCTTCTCCGGATCATTCAACTCATCTTCTGTTCCTTCTACGCCCACTTCTGCTCGATCTCGAAGCCCAAGTATATCCAGTCTGGAAACGATCCCCGATTCGCCAGGTGCTGAAGAAGCTGCTTTGGAGGCGGAACGAATTGCTCAACTGAAAGCTGCCGCTGATGCAGAAGATGGTGCTGAGGAAGCTAAGAAAACGGGTCTAGAGTTATCTGGCAATCGCGGAAGAACCCTTGGTGTTGCTTTTGGGGCTCGAGACAAGCGGAAGCGATGGAGTGTTTGTGGAGCGGAAAGGAGAGGAGACTTGAACCTGGACACTATCTGGGAAGATTGAGGGTGATGGGGTAATTTAAACCCTGAAAGACAAACAGAAAGGAGAACCACGATCGAGAGTATATGGAGAACACGGAATCAACGTGCTCAATGGAAGGTTGAGTCCAGGATGAATACGCTCTTGTTGAGCATCTGGATTGCTCGCCCTTTTGTTTATTGGGAATACCCGCATGCATCGCCTTGCTTTGATTTGTCGGTGCTAAGGGTCGAAGCACATGTTATAATCCGAGTACAGGGAATATTAAATTCCCTCCTTTATAGTAAGGGATGACCTTTAGCAAGGGAATCAATACTGTACATTGAATGCAATCATAAAGTCCCTCCCAAAGGGCAGACGACTTTTCTGGTAATCAACACACTACCCTCGCGCACTAGGTTTATAGTCCCTTCCGTCTCATAATCTACTCAATTCAGAAGTAGGATATTTTTGAAAAGCTTATGAAGGATAGCCCAAGCTTTAAGTGAACTTGGGTCGTCTTTCTAAGTACACCACTATACCCTCTACTCTTCCGGTTCCAATCTCACTTTCCATATTCTCCACAATGCACGTCGTTATTATCTCAGGTGCATTTGCGCTATTGTATTACTTTACATCAGCTCAGGAAGCACTCCTGAGGTTCCAAGTATGGTGATTTCCAACATGCTCCTAAACCCAACTTAAACTCAAAGTGCATCTCAATTGCATACTGACTTCTCTCAGGAACATCATCGCTGGGGTTCAAGGCATGCCCATCCTAAAATAGGCACCAATTCCCAATCAACCAACCGTGAGGCAACTTTGAGTCCTAACCTAGATGAACACTACGGTGCTGGATCTGTCCATGTCGGTGAAATACCGTGGCACACTGGAGGAACAATTCATCCACCCCCAAGCTCATCAAATGCCGCCTATTACTGGCGATCCTCATCTTGGACCACTTCAGTTTCAGTCCTTTCAATTGCTAGTACGATTCCTGAAAGTCATACTATGTCAGCTAGCGGTTGGGTGAACCCAGAAACGGGATGTGTGGTTGATAGAACGACAGCGTTGGTACTTACTAAGACTATCAGGAGTACCATTGTTGTTACAGCTTCGTCTGACATCTCTGCTATTGCTGTTCCAAGTGTAACAGCCGCTGCACTTCTTACAGAAAACCTACCCTCTACGATTCCTGTCATGCTTGAGGTTTCCCCTCCTCGAGCCCCAGCTCATTCAGAAGCCTCCGTCTATCCTGATATTCCAGATGGCTTTCGTCAGAGCTTCCCTTATCCACCACCGCCAGGATGGAGTCCTCGGATCCACACATCATCTCGTTCCCGGCCACTTTGCGGTACCCACAACCCATTGGCAGTCAAAACCTACATCTTGGACACCATTCTAAGTGAAGCTTCCACTCTATTTGATTGTTATGAAAGGTGCAATGTGCGTTCCCTTTCAAATCGGCACCTATACACTGTTTAAGAATGAGACTAATGCACATATAGCGTAACGCCAGATGCTACGCCTACACCTTCACGCCTAATCATACGGTAGAGTCACGGGGTGAGCGAAGTCACTCACCACGCATAGACTGCATAACAGACAAATAGGATTGCCCAAGCTGTTCTCTATACAGTAAAATCTCGGTATACCACCACGACCAATCTACTCCCGTCGGTCCAGACACACACTATCCTAATCCCGAAGTCAGACTCCATATTACCGAAGGCATCAAGTCTGCTTCCGGCGTACACAGCCCAGCAGGTCAAGGTACACAGGGACGGAGATCCGCAAGCCAACCGCAAGGTGAACAGGCTCCGTCGCATATCTGGTACGATCTTGCATGCGGTGACCCAACGTTCTTTGGATAGACCAGACCAGTCATGTTGCCCCGGACTTTGGCGTTGTAACCTCCGGTCGAGAGGTGGGAACTGATGTTGTGTATTTGTAACGTGTATACTGTGTTACCGCGCCGATGCGTCCGTTGGACTGTGATTGTGCGAGTCGTGTGTTGCGATTCGGTCTTTTTAATGATAGCCGTTGGACTTTAGAGGGATTTGGGACAAAGGTGCGGGTGAGGAAAGTTCTAGATGTATCAATTTTTCTTGCAATATGAAACCGCTTCTTCACCATGTTGGCTGATAACAATACATGAATCTCAAGGCCACGGATTTGTAGGATGATATCTGTGCAGTTTCTAAATTCACAGGCAGGTTTGTGTTGATATCTCTTTCGTATCTCATCTTACTTTTCTATATGAACTTAATATGAGCTTGGCTTTGAGTTGCTTAAGATCTTTCCCTTCCAGTCGGCCCAAAGCCTAAAATAGAGAAACAATTCGCTACGATGAAGAATTCTATGTCAAGTCGTGCGTTTGTATAATCATTATGATATTTCGCATCAGCACCTGAGGAGCGAGCGTATGTTATTTAACTACAGTAATCCATCCCTCCTGCCTTGCCATAGCCTCCAATTTCTCATCTCATCTGCCCTCGTCCAAATCGACATTCCGATGGAATAGAAAACGCCTGGCACAAAAACAAATCCCCCCTTCCCTATCGTCATAAAATTGTTGAACTGAATGGATACCTCTGTCCTCCTTTACCAGGTGAAGAACAAGGATCGAGCATCAGGAATGCTGTGTACAAAAAGGAAAACTATCCACACAAAGCCGCTAAAATGATTCTTTCCTGTCCTTCTGTGCACTCCCCATTCATTACAATGCAGAGAAAATCTTTAAAAAAAAAAAGACCACACGACCCTCGATCTAGATTCAAAAGATCTTTCCAAGCGAGGATAAAGTATTCTTTCGCAGTGTAAATGCCATCTGGAGAGATTTTGGCAGATGCGTCTTTGCAAAAGAATCTTATATTTGGAAATCCGCTCAAGCGCTGCAGCGGAATAAGTAAAGCCAAAGCGACATAGGCGCCAGATCTAGTGATTGGCTCTGGCGAAAAGAAAAGTATGCACACAAAATCCATTTATTCTTCGTCTAAACCATTAACATTCAATGAGCAGCGATATCGTCCCCATATTGCGAAGGGAATGCTTTCAAAGACACAACGAAGGTTTGGTGAAAGAGCGTCTGTTCAAGAAGACTCTTTAGGCTTCCAAAACTGCATCAATCTGCTGATACGTTTTCCTTTGCTGGTCTTTTCCTTTCTCTCACTATCCATACTTGGAGCGCGAACTTCCATTGACAACTTGCTTTTCTCACCATGTGAGCTACTGATTAATCGAGACAAGCTAGCCATGCTAGATCTTTTACGAGTTGCAGCCGCGGAGAACGAAGCTGAACGCTGGCCTTCCCGTAGCTGAGGCTGCTGAGCCATTGGAATAAAATTGCTCTCTCTAGTCATAGTGGAGTTGCTACTTGTCAAGGAAGGGACGTCGTGAATGTCGACCGACATTCTCAGCTCCGGCCCCGGTTCTCCCAGTAACAATGATTGAAATCCACCCTCATCTGTAACTGATGATGGAGCGGTGGATATACGTTGAGTATCATAAGAGAAGGGTGACCGTGGGGAAGGTAATGATGACTGTGTCATAGAGTTTGGACTGGTTGGCGTAAGATACGGAGGTTGAAGTGAGAACGGCTGAATGTCGACTGGAGCCAGATCCTTTGGTGGTCGAGCACGGAATGGTGGAGTAGCGGTCGAGTCGGAGGATTGAGCGCCAGAGTCGGGTCGCGGGGGTATCGAGTCGTCGTAGATCTCGACGGGGCTTGAAGACTCCTCAAAAATGGTCTCATCTTTCAAAGACATATTTGAGCTTGTTGACTTCATACTCGCACTCATGTGTCGTCTTTCACCTTCACTGAGGCCGCTTCCCTTCCGCTTGATTCCCCTTTTAGAAGCCTCCTCGTCATCAATTGTGAAGTCCATAACTTTATCTCCATGCATGCTATCGGTATCCACAACTTTGATATTGATACCAGACTCTTCGTCATCCTCCGTCTTTCCATTCACTGATGATTTTGAATCCTCCCAAACATCCTCCTCATCTTCTTCGAAAACATCCGCCATAGTCGAACTAGAGTTCAGGTGTCGCATTCCGAAGCGAGGGTTCTCTAACTCAGGCGATGATGCAGCACGTCTATGATAGTGCATGCCTGGGCCACCGAAGTTTCCCATGCCAGCTGCACTATGCATACGCCTACCCTTTCTGCTCCCAGTGCCAGTTACGGCATCCCATTCAGAATCTCTGCCGGATGGTGTATTGAATGGACCCAGAGCTGCATCCAAATCGATGATAGGGCTCATGGAGCTTTCATCCTCTTGTGTGTGGACACGTCTTGGGACCCACGAGGAGAAGTCGGTAGTGATATCGGGTTTGCAAGGCGGAGCTGTGTCGGTAGTGTGTACCGCGATAGTTTCCTGCTCAATGGTCTTTAATGAAGCATCCATTGAGCCATAGGATCGATGGGGAGGAGTGGGAGAACGACGACACTGTTTCTGCCCACGTTGTCGAGCCTTACGCGAGAGAATTGATCCCGCCCAAGACTTTACCTTCTTCTGCTTTTTCTTGCGCGATGCTACAGAGGACCGCCGAGAGACAATCGACTCAG